>TARA_R110000824_G_scaffold40930_3_pt1 | contig 11712 bp, 17 predicted proteins | sample TARA_R110000824 | Tara Oceans TARA_R110000824 (sample SAMEA4397747) | marine metagenome | biome: Polar Biome; feature: [MES] marine water layer (ENVO:01000295) within the mesopelagic zone...; material: water (ENVO:00002006), including particulate matter (ENVO:01000060) such as...... | reverse complement strand
ATCCAATAAACCCATATATGACGCTTCACACCTCAGTAAAGAGACAGCGAGCGAAGCCCTTAGGGTTTAGAGTGCGGCTCTGCGATGAATTCTTCGACGCTATAGAGCGATTAACGGGGAGAGCAAGCGCAGCGGAATGTATTTTATAGACAGGAGCCCTCCTCAACGAAGAGGACCCCTGCTGCGGAGAAATAGAATGAAGGCGACAACAAGTTATCGCTTCTCCCCCATCTTACTCCTTCTTAGGAGCGGAGTCAAGCAGGGTTGAACCACATGGCAACCATTCCATAGCCTCTATAGCCGCGTGACTCTATGGGGCGCCTGTAGACCACGGATTGAGTCTTATCTCCTTCCTGCACTCCCAGGACCACATCTATCTCTCCAGCTCCTCTCGTCCAAGGCTTGCAGAGAGCAACCTTAATCATGATTCCGCTCTCCTCGCTTAAGAGCGTGGCTCCTTCTATGAAAGACTCAGGGACAGGGAGCCCGTCTATCTTTAAAGACAGAACCTCAAACTGCATCCCCAAGAACACTGCGCCGTCTTCTTGATCCTCCGTCTTGCCTCCAGGCTTCTTTTTAGCTTTCAGCTTCTGCAGCGCTTCCTCATAGGCTCTATAGACGAGAGCAAAGGCACGAGGAGACCCTCCAACCCTATCAGGGTGACTGCTTAGCGCCTTCTTTCTATAAGCTCGCTTCAAGGCGTCTTCGTTGGCATCAGAGGAGACACCTAAGATTTGATAGCAGTCCACTTCTACCTCCGACTCCTATCATAACCAGACTGTCCAAAAATGAAAGACCCCCTCGCAACCTTATCGCTGAGAGGGGATCTCCTAAGGAAAGAATGCTTCAAAAGCTTAGAACGGAATCTCTTCGTCGTCCAGCTTTCCAGAGACAAAGCTGAGATTTGATTTCACCTCCGCTTTAGCCTCTTGGGCTTCTCCATTGAGACCTTTCTCGCTCCACGCTTGATACCACTCCAAAGACTCCTCATAGTCAAGCTGCAGCTTCTCAAAGCGCTCGGCGCCCACATACATCTCTTCCAAAGCAGCGGCGTCCACCACTTCGGGAAGGATCATGCTTGGGAGCGTCACCTTGGATTTGTTCTTGGAACCAACCTCGGTGTACACAGGCTTGCCTTCTGTGGTCTTTGAGCCGAGGCTCATGGTGAAAGCGCATATTGGAAATTGCTTGCTGACGCCATTGGAGCGTGAGACTCGACTCGCCTCGTTGACCACTTTGTCAACAAAGTTTCTGATGAGACCATCACGACCACTCAAGGTCTTGCTAACATAGCCACGCATGGTGATGATAGCCAAGGTGTTCATGCCTTCGATGTCCACCAACAAGTGGGTTAGGGTTCTGGCGTAACCATGACTCGCTGCAGAATCGTAGTCGCCAATATGAAACTTGCGTGTTCCGTTGGCAGTGTTGGCTACCCAACAGCGCCTAATCCGAACACAGGCAAACTTTAGAGATTGTTTCCCTGTTCCTTCTACTTCGCGACCATCGCTGGTCACTAAAGTGTGAAGCTCCCCACCTGGTAAAGTGTGGCCTGAATCAGCGGGAAGGAAGAATCCTCCCGTATACCCTATGCCGCCCTCTTTCTTCAAGGCGGGATTCCCGTTGAGCCATTGGACGATGGGAAAGCTTGGTTTTTGGGGAGATTCTATCGTTACATTTGCATTCATGAAACTCATGATGACTAACTCCTTTTACGGTGTTTTCAATGCTTTATTCATTGCTTACGTTCAAGTGAATCCATCTTAAGATAGACCCAGCGACTTGTTGAGAAATCAAGGATGATAAGTCAATGTTTCTCACCGCATCACTGCTGAGTGAATATCCCAAAATGGTAGCAACATCAACCTGAGACAGGGCCATAAATTGTCCTGGCGCATTGGTCGCTGATGCTATATAGCCTATAATCTCATCATCTCCAGATGTCAACGAAAGTGGTTCATTCGGTAGCATGCTTGGAAGTCCAGCTTGCAATGGAAGAGGCACTCTGCCTTGAATAGAGGAACTTAGATAATCTTTAAGTTTTTCGTCTTCTCTATCTAAGGGGTACCCAAGACCATCAAACTGCGTCACATCCCAGAGCCTGGGAGCCCCAGAGGGAAGCGAAGGAGCGGTGGGTCCATGCGTCGGCACCAGAGCTTCCAGTTGAGACGCTGGAGGGGCAAATACGCTCACTGTGATCCATCCTATAAAAGGAGAGCCGAATGAATCCTGAGACATGCTCCTCTCAAAAGCCAGCTCATAATTCTCAAACATCAGCGGGTCAGAAAAAGACCGTCTGGGCTGAATGCGGATAATCAACTTTGGAAGCGTAGCCGCAATTATAGACTCCGCTCTGTCATCATCTGCGTCTTGCAAAACCAGAGCCTGGATGGAGGAACGCACCTTGTTTGCTGCCTCAATCACGTTCATGTCGCTGATGTCAATGCACTCTGCTCCAGTCCCTCCCAATCCTTCTTTAAGCCAGGGAGAGAGCTTGGGCGCATCAACCGCGACAGAATACTCAGGCGAGAATCTCAAAAAGGGGATCTTCATAATAAATCCTTGCTACTCTCAGTAGCATAAGCTAAGGATAGGGGATGTGGAGACGAACATGATTCCTACTATTATTACATGGCCAAGCTTTAGACCAGCCCGAAGCGTAGCAGCGCTTCAGAGCCTCGGTCCAATAGGGAAAGTGATTTCTCCCAAGCGACAAACTGCTTGCGCTGTTTGTCGTCGAGCGTTGTCCCCAATGGGGAGACTTCTCTGCCCAGGTGTTCCCATTTGTGACAGAGCAGAATGCCAAGTCACTAAAGTCTCAGAAGTAACCAAGCGTTTTCCCACCCCTTATGGAAAATCATTGGATAGAAGGGCTTTGTCCATCTTCACCCAGGTCGTGGATCTTCCAAGCGGAAGGTCATTGGTTCAAATAGCTCCCATTGCACGTTATGCAGAGGCTCTTATTGAAGCCCAGCTCGACCTATTACAATGGCAAATGGCGTTCGACTTCTATGAGCGAAGAGAGGACGCTGTAGGATACAACGCAGGAAAAGTCTTGCTCAGGCCTCCCCGTTATTTGAGCGATGTAGTAGCCTTCCGATCCACCTCAGCACCCGTGAAAATCGACCCGACTCGCTTCCTTCCTCATGAGAAGAAGGCAGCATTGAGGAAGATTTATGTGGACGCTCGCTGAGGGGGATCAAAGAGGTTGAGTTGAGCATAAAGCTCGTTGTGAAGTACAACGTATTCCTCGACTGTTTTGGCTGCTTTTATGATGTCCTGTGAGTTGGCTTTTCTTAATCCTGTGCCATCGCACAGGTTTTCTGAACACGGTGGGTCCATGGGGATACACCATTCGCACCCAGGACAAGGAATGTCAGTGTAAAGATTCATTCGGGTTCCTCTGAAGAGTGATGGGTGGCAATCTGCCAACCAGTTGGATTGGCCCAGTCGACAAATCCACGCGGAGCGGGGGTTGAGAAGAAGGTGAATCGGGCTCTGGCGAATTCTCTATCCATGCGAGGCCCCCATGAAAACGTGTAGAAGCCCGATTCGCAAATCCACCCCTCCCCTCTTTGCGCGATAAACTCTGTCAGTTTGCACTCAGGGCTCTCTTTGTCAAAAAGGTTTATAAAATAAGGCTCAATCTGCTCATATCCCTCTAGCATCTCATCACTAAATGTAGGAAGCAAGATGGCTCCTGGGGCATACATGGTCATGATCTGTTGGAGCTGATGGGAGTTGAAATTTTTAATCCATTGCTGGAGAGGAGAGTCTTTCATGAGTTTTCCTGTGCAGGATGGTGGCTTTTGCCCCAAATAGTGTTATCATCTTCTACTATGAGTAGCAAGAAATGGGGAGATAAAATGAACCAAGAACAAATCACCCTTCGAAGCTTGAGAAAGGACAAGGGATTAAGCCAAGCTCAAGCCGCTGAAAGGATTGGGGTAAGTAGACAGACGTGGGCAGCATGGGAATTGCGTACCCGCTCTATAAACCTAAGACAATTGCACAAAATTCGCCACTCGCTCGACCTTGATGATCCTCAGATCCTCCATGTGGTCGAATGGGGAGCGCTAACTTCCATCCAAAGCTCCCAAAAACCCTGACAATCCTCTCACCAGGGTGCGAGCTGGATCAGAGTCAGCCTTGGACTTCGCCCTCTCAACTCGGCGCTTTATTTCAGATCCAGAGTGTTGAGCTACGTAAAGCATCACCTCTACATACTGATCTCCAGGGAGGGACAATATCATCTCTCCAATCTCAGCGGGAGAGGCCTCGCGAAACCATTTCAAAGGCCTATCTACTTGTTGTTTCTTAGTTTTTTTTGCCATGTCAATTCTCCTAAAACTTGTCGAGTTTAAAAGCTGTGGTGCCATCGTCTAAGGTAATCACCGCTCCTGTTGGCAATCCCAAGTCAGAGCGTCTCTGGTTTAATCTATGGTGCGTCTGACGGTCCGCTTTGGTCATCTCAAAGCCTCCAGTAGGCTTAGGGGGAGGAGCGCTTGGGTGTCGGTATCTAATGTTGGGGCGCGGGGTGGGCGCACGACTCTCGCTGTGTGCAGGGGGCCTCACCAATTGAGCCTTTAGCTCGCGATTTTTGCGTTTCAAATCGGCGCATTGATGCTGGAGAATCGCCACCTCCGATTTTAAAGAAGACACAGAAATTCCCTCGTCGGAGGTAGCAAGTGCGCCTATTAATGCAGTGGTCACATCAGCCAAAGACGGAGCCGTGTCATTAGCTACGGCTAAGCGCACTCGGTGCAGAGAAGGCTTTAGGCTCTCAGGAGCGCTGCTCAAGCACTCTGAAAGCCTCTGAATTAGCCACTGTGGAGTGGGATTCATTTTACTCCTAAGGGTTGATTATAGTAGACAGAGACGATAAATGGCCAATAATGAGACAAAGTAAAACATCTATCTCGGAGAGGCAATGAGCATCGGAAAAAATACGCGCGGAATAAAAAGGGACCTACAACTCAAAAAAATGCAATTGCAACGGCTAAATGGAGCGCTGTCTGAAATCATAAACACCCTAACTGACTTCGGATTTGAGGGCGTCACCATAGAAAATTCTCCTCAAGTTGTCGAATCTCTCGTGGATCAAGTAAGGTATCTCCCTGGAGGCAATCCATCCAAAGCTGATGAATCTAAAGCTGTGGCTCCGCAAAAGAAAGACTCTCCGTTTGCTAATTTACATCGCTCAACCCCTAAACCGCAACCTGCGACTTGGGGCTTGAAGAAGCCAGTTAAAGCCGCTCCCCCAGCAGAAGTAGTGGCTCCAGATCCTGTCATCGCACAAGTCACGAAAACGGCTCCCCCTGTTGAAAATATCTCCATTGACGAAGAGGCCTTTAGAAAGTCTATGGAAGAAAAGCTCAACGCCAAGATTCAAGACGCAGAATCCAATGGCGTCCGTTATCGGGCTCCAGGTTCAGCAGGGAAAGCGGCTGCGCCTCCCCGAAGACGAAAAATGAGTCTTGAAGAGAAGCAAGCGTTTATGAGAAGCATTGGGCAAGAATACATAGAGCCACAAGGCAACCCCACTATGAAGTCTTAGATGGGACGCAGTATCCAAGTGACGCTGTTAACCGCAGCGGGGTTATAGATGTTTCCCAAAACAGGATTCTTCACCCCCGCTGTCACCCCTAAGATTGTAAAGCCAGCGGCTAATGGCGCGGTCCAATTCCAAGCCGCGTCCGTGGCTGCAGGTACGACTTCAAACGCCCCCTCAGGAACCGCTTGAGGAACACCGACCATGCCAGCGGTAACGTTGAAAGGCCTATAGAGGTTCAGATTGCCCCCTTGATTGCCTACTTCTACCCAGGCAAACCCAACCTCTGGGTTAGTGCCTGTAATGGCGTCAATGGTCACTGAGACGTTGTCATACCCAGCAACATAAAGGCAAGAAGTAAATCCGCCTCCGACAAAGAACGTCCTGGTGCTCACCGCGCCGCCTTCACTCATCCCTGCTGTGGCCGTTATAATGGCAGAGCTATCATTGCTTCCACGAGACAGCCCAAGGCTTAACCATGGAAACTCTTTAGGGACTGCTTGCTCCATGGTTCCCGAAGAGAGGAGGCCAGAGCGTCGGTATCCCACCCCTGCGGCGCCCCACTCATCATTCCAAACCTTGACCTTCATCTCCGCTTTGATTCGAGAGTCAGGATAAAAAGCGGTGCGAGGATCGCTCTTTCCAATGATGCCCTGTTGAGTCTGCCGTACCCCTGCTACACTCGCTGCCCCATAAGGAGATTCGCTTCCAATCCAGGGCATGTTAGCGGTCTGGGTGCGGATTTTATTTTGATAATACAAGCTCCGCTCAGCCCCTTGAGGATCGGGAAATCTGCGCCCCGCTTGCTTGTAATTCAAAGCCATAGTCTTATAGGGATCGGCATATTGTCCCGCAGCCTGTAAGGCCTGAAGATCCGCGCTTCCAACTTCACTTGTGGTGCCTTGAGGCCCACCGAGCAAAGAAGTCACAGTGGCGCCTGTCACCGAAGGCGTGCTAATCCCTCCACCTGTATCGGCGATGCTTGCTCCATACAACTCTCTTTTTCTTCTGGTGCTCTTGCCCATCTCTTCTCCTAAATCGGTTTGATAAACCACAATATGCTATTGGCAATGGCAGCGGTATAGCGAGTTCCAACCGCAATGTTCTTCTGACCTGCCACGGCTCCTGGCCATGTTGGATAGGTCGCAGCATCCATGGTGAAGCCAGCCAGCACAGGCGCGTCCCATGAAAAGTTGGCGTCAGTGTTTTGGACATAAAAAGCATACGCCCCTTGAGGGGCCAAGTAAGTGCCAGCCACTATCCGTTGAGGCAAATACAAGGTTTGATCAACCTGGATAGACTCTTCAGTCCATGAATAATAAACCGCAGTGGCTGCAGCGCTGGTGTTACGAATGCGTAGGCTCATGTTTTCATAGCCAGACAAGAAGAATTCAGCGGTCCATCCGCCTCCCACAAAAAACTCTCGCTGGGTTCCGCTTTGTACAGCGCCTGACCCTGGCAATCTGGCGACTACCTGAATCTGAGCCGATTGAAGATTCGCTGGCACTGTGAAAGTGAGCCATGGACGATCTTGCGGTACCTGGCTGCTGAAGCCTTTGTCTCTAACCGTCAAAAACCCTGAGTTTCTAATGCTTGATGTGGTCTTCTCCCATTCATCGGAAAAGAAAGCCTGTCGCTCCCCTGTCTGTTGATACCCAAAATTTTGTCGAGCGCTGAATGAGCCGAGCCCCTCTCTGCCTGGATGAACGAGGCCTTTTCCTGAAAACCCTTGATGGCTAATCCGCCTCCCTGCGACAGAATCGGCTTTAAAAGTGTGGCTTGAGCCAACTTGCGCGGCAGCGATGCCCTTGAGGTCTTGAAAGAAATTCTTTTGTTCTTCAACAGAGGCTGAATAAGGCTCTGGAAACCGTCTGCCCATCTGACGATAGGTCGCGGCTAAATCGTCAAACGGATCCGACTCATGAAGCCGACCTTTGCTTGCTTTGGGGGGCGCCGCGCCTCCTTTGCCATACAAATCTCTGCGTGCCATCGCTTACCTCATAGAATTAATAAGCGCCGCTGACACGATAGCCAAGGCGATAGCGCTCATTGTATCACCTTTGTAATAGACTCTTTTCGGGCTTATCTCCACCTCAATGTCGCCCCCATAAAAGCTTTGCTTGAGACCTCTAAGACCGCTCCTGTCTGAGCGGGGAGAGTAAAGAGACTGGTGATGCTCAGGAATTTCCTCAGGCATATCAAAGGGAGGCGCCTTGTTGATGCCGTAAAAATTCTCTTTCACGCCTCTAATTCCGCTTCTTCCAGAGGTTGGGGAGAGCAGGCTGTCTAAGTAGTCAGGTCCAGCAGGGGTTTTAAACCCATAATCCTGGGCTTTCCTGAGTCCTCCATATTCATCATCGAAACTCATTTGCGCTTCCTCTTGGACTTCTTGCCTACCTTCTTCTCTACAAACCTTACGGTACGAGAATATCTCATCATTGCATAAGACGCTCCAAAAGAGATTCCCAGGAGACCAGAAACTATCAATAAATCGGTAACTTGAACCTTCGCTCGGTGCTTTCGTTCAGCCTCCAATTGCTGAGCCAAAACCTCAACCGTGCTAATCTCGATGAGATTTCGCATCTCCAGCTCATCACGCGGGAGGTCTTCATTGAGATCGTGTTGGGACACCGCTCTTACCTCTTTGCTAAGATACCACCAAGAGTCAACGCTCCAAAGTTGATAAGCATTATACGCGCAGGGTCAGCCCAAGGGCTGGTGTAATAAACTTCAGTTGGCTCTGATTCTGCTGGGATGGGGGAAAAAGCCGAAGACAATGTTCCAAAGTTGTCTGCCAAAAAGCTGGGAGCAGCGAGGGGCAACCTAATGGGTCGGCCTACTTCAATATAGGAGTTAGCGGGGACGCCTGAGGTTGTCACGGCTCCTTCAGAGATTTCACTAAGGTTGAAGTTTCCCGCTGACTTGATGTAAGCAAGCTTTATCTCCTCCTGAAGCGCCTTCCAGAGGTCCGAATAGCCACGCAAGAGAAGATACCCTCCTCCAACAGCCTCAAACTTTGCTTCAGTGTCATTCCAAGAGTCATATATCTGAGCAATAAAGCCACAAACCACCAAGAATGCTGCGGCAAAATTGGGCTGGCCTGAGATGTTGAGTCCTGCCAGGACCATCTTGAGGGCTTCGGGATCTTTTGCGGCCAAAGCATCTCTGAGTCCAGCTGCCTCTCCGTTTCCTAATAACCCTTCAGCCAGAACATCACTGAATATGATCCCATGCTCCTCATCATTGGCCGATACTACCGCAGCGTGAATAAAAGCAAAAGCATTCCCTCCTACTTTCCAAGCGTTTTGGGCCTTGAGGGTTAAGAGATTCTGAGGCAACGGACTGACCAGGACCAGCTCCTCGATAAGAGATCCCACCATGAATCTCTGAGCGCTCAAGGTGCCTATGGAGGCCGCTATCTGTTCGATCTGTCGATCAAGACGAGTCCCTTGTGGGAGCGGAGCCCCCATCACTCCCGCGATGTCATCAGTGAGGTCCCCAAAGCCACCAAAGGGGCCTAAAACAGCCTGAAAAGCCTCTTCGATATTATCTAAGAAATCCAGACGAGAACCAAATTGCCCCAAGGTGCTGCGGCTCCTATCAGTAACTACAGCTAAGCCATCATCGTATCCAAACAAGTCTGACATGACTTGCATCGCGTTTTCGTTGGCAGTATTCCGAACATTCATATGTCTCGCCTATTTTCGACGCTTTGGGCGCCCCATTAGGACTCCTCCTGCGCTCAACATAACAAAACCCACCAACAAAGCTTCAGCAGCGGTAGGCAACGGAATGCCCTTTTCAGGCTTTCCTTTGCCCGTGCTTTCCCATGAACGCGGCAACTTGGGCTCTTCATTCGCCATCTATTTGATAGCTTTAGACAGAATCATGGCGCCAGCCGCCACGGCAAATACCCCCAAAGCAAGCCCCGCTCCTATCTTCATCGAATCTCCAAAATACCCTCCTTGGCTGGGGGCATTTAATGCTCCATACTGAGGACAGCCACACGGCTTCTTCTGACCCCCAAACTTAGACTTGCCTTTTCTGCGATAACTCTTTTTATTTTCGCGTGATCTTTCTATTCTCGCAGCCAGGTCATGGAGCGGTGTTCCTCGCAAGGAAGGATGAGGCAGCTCGTAATCAGTGAGAATGTCTTCGTCCACGTCATGATAAACCAGATGATCATGCTCATCCCATTCCTCGTCGTCATGATCAATGACATGTCCATGGTCATCTTCTTCCACAAGGTCATCTACAGCGTAGGAGAAGGACGTCTTGAGATTTCCAGCTACTGAATCAGAAATCTGGTCCAGAATGGTATCCAATGCTGCTGCATCAGCCATATCTTCAGGCAGAGGTCCCCCTCCAGCGATGGAGGGAAACATTCCTCCAGGCTGGGCCATTCCAAGACCCCTTGTAGAGCGCGTCATAGGATTTAGCACAGACTGCAACAGAGAGGCCTGTTGAGCCCCTTGAGGCGTTGCTAAATAAGACTGAGCAGCGGATTGAGGCGTCAACAGAGAAGCCGATGACATGGTGCCTGGAGCCAAGGTAGCGCTCGGACCCAGAGTGCTCGCGGTCAAGCCTGGAATAGATAGGCCTGGAGCCGCTACCCCTCCTGGAATAGATAGGCCTGGAGCCGCTAACCCTGGAACCCCTAAGGTCCCTTGGGGCGCATATAGAGAGGGCGCTCCCGTGCCCGTTCCTTGAGCCTGTATGGGAGCACCCCCTGCTTGCTGCATAGACATCCCAGAGGAGGGAGTACCGACTGACATGGCTCCATAGCCTCTGTATCCACCATTCATTGACATAATAACCTCTTAGCCCAATGCACTGTCAGGAGCTATAAACTTGAACATCTTGGGATTGTCACCCTCAACCAGAGCTTCACCTACAGTGGCCTCTCTCTGGCCCAGAAAGGCACCTATTTCCTCTTTTGGAATCAAGACCGCCCCAAACCCTTCGCAGACAACGCAATCTTCGCCATTGCCACTGTAAGCGGCTGAGTGAGATAGTTGAGCACAAGACGGACAAGGAATGGCGCCCAGCTCTCCATAAACAGGCTCAATGATATGTCCTGAAGACAACAGATAGGGCTGGGCATTTTCGTCTGCAACGAATCCGCCTGATTTTGCAGCGTCTGCATGTTGAGCCAAATAGGCGCCATTTTTCAGGGCCTTTTCAGCCGCCTCACCTGAGCGCTTACGAGGCATTCGGCTGACGAAGCCATAAATTGCGCTGGTCCCAAAAGTATCTTGGATTTCAACCATTCCCGCCTCAATAATGGTGGCCTCCCCAACTGACTCTTCCTCTACAGCGTGGTCCAACAATTCTTGATCTTCTACATAAACAGGAGGCATTTTGTGAGGAGAGGCTTCAACAGAAGATCCGTTGGCCAATTTTCCGATAAAAGCCTCAGTCCGATCTTTGACCGTCTTTGGCTTCGCGAGCTCTCCAAAGAAAGCGCTGGCTCCTGCGCTCTGGCCAGTAGCCGCTAACGCTGCTTCATACCCATCCACAAAGCCTTTGTTATAAGCGGTTTCAGAGTCAGAATCGCCAGTTATGATAGCTCGAATCTCATCCGAGTCATCAAGACGGGAGGAGAAGTCATCTTCCTCCAGCCCGAAGTCGGCTTCATCAAATCCAGACACTTCGTCACTGATTTCATCTACGATGTCAGAGAGTCCGTATCCTTCGTGAAGTGTTGTAGCACTTGCCATAGGAAAACCTGCCTAAAAGAAAAAAGAATCAAAGAACAGAATGGAGGCGCAAAGCGCCCCCTCTCTACGCTTTATTGGCGTCCCCAGTTAATGTCGAGGACATCATGCAGGTCTAAGTTATCAACTGCGTCTAATCCGCCATAACCCTCCTCGTCATCCATAAGGTCAGCATCGAACAAGTCAGACATGGCGAAGGCACCATATGATGCGCCCTGTCCAGAATGCGGACCCAACTGTCGATGGGTTCCTCTGTGCATCCTTCCATACATTATCTCAGACTGCATAGTTTGCACCCCGCGAGAGCCTGGAAGAGTGGATTCAATCCAAGGCTGAGACCCATAACCGCTCACGCGTTGGCTCTTCATATGCTGCTTAGCACGCCCACCAGCATCTCCGCTGCCGCGTCCTGCGCCCATCATCTTTCCGCTGGTGCGACGAGCA
>TARA_R110000824_G_scaffold162675_1_pt1 | contig 11735 bp, 11 predicted proteins | sample TARA_R110000824 | Tara Oceans TARA_R110000824 (sample SAMEA4397747) | marine metagenome | biome: Polar Biome; feature: [MES] marine water layer (ENVO:01000295) within the mesopelagic zone...; material: water (ENVO:00002006), including particulate matter (ENVO:01000060) such... | reverse complement strand
TCGTCCGTCGAAACAGACTCCCTCTCGGCTCCTGAAATATCAGGGGCTGTTTCATATCCAAAGTCCTCAGGCATCTTAGTAATTACTTTTTCTTATTGATCGCTTGTTCCTTAACATCTGAGACCCAATTAAACAAGGCCTCAGGATTGGTCGCCATGTCTTTGCTGGAGGGCGGCTTGGAAACGGAACCCAGAAGGCCGAAACGCTTGAGACGCTCGTAGTCCTTGAAGACTCCTGCTACGTCGGCAGTATACTGCGCTCCGTAACGGGGGTTTATCTCACCCCTGATAACTGCTTTCCTGACGTGCTCCTTAACTGCTCCAAACCCGGGCTCGCTCAGGTCCTTGCCCTGAGCCTTGGTGGCGTTTCTGAAGAAGGCTTGCTGCTTAGACTGGCTCTGACCGTCAGACCTTGAGGACCTGCCAGATTTCTGAGCACTCATGGCTTCTGACGTAAACGGTTGAAATCTCTCGATCTTCTGCTTGAACTTACCGGTTTGAGAGTCAGGAAGGGGATCTCTGAATCCTCCGTCCTGACCTGATAAGCCTTCAGTAGGCTTGTTCTTGAAGAGCCCATCAAAAGCATCAACAGCCGCTTTTGACTGATCCCAGTCGGAATTTGGGTCCTTGTCGGGGACCTTATCAAAGAAGGCCCCGCTCTGCCTGTCGGTTGGTGAGTCCGGCCTTAAAGATTCGAAGGTGTTCTGAAATGAGCCGAGAGCACCTTTAAGGCGTCTGCCGGTCTGATCGCCTCCTCCTTTGGCGTCGTCCACAGGGGTGGACTCAGAGCCTGAACCCGTCAGTTCTGCAACATCGTCGCCCAATTTCCTCCCTCGAACAGCACCGGGATCCAAGATGTTCACTCCGTCTCCGTCTTGAGCAGGCGCTCCCTTGCCCTCAGATCCCAAAAAACCATCTGGGACATTATCGCTCGGGGTCGGAGTAACCGGATCGGATTCTGCTGTGGTCTTGTAATCAACTACGGGAGGGCTTGATGCGGAAGGGGTCGCTAAACCGGTATCCCCGGCTGGAGCCTGTTGACCCGCTGATCCGCTAACGCCATCTCTAGCAACCGCAGTGATGAGGTCCTCACCCTTGCTCTGTAGAACTTGATCCCGGTCTCTCCCAGCAGCCTGAATGCCGCCAAAGTTGACCTTGTTGGCTTTCGCGCTGTTAAGGATATCAATAGCCTGAGCGGGATTCCCGTCTCTCATAGCCTTTCGGTAAGCTGAATTGTAGACCCGCTTCTGCCGCTTGAGTTGCTGAACGTCCTCGTTGACGGCCTGACGCATTTGGTCTCTCTTCGCAAAACCTCCAGCCTCCAATACGTCAAATTTAGGACCCGCTTTGCGGAGGAGGTCTTCCTCTCTCTTCTGAGCCGAGGAGGTTAAACCAGTGGAAGACTCTGATCGACTGAATCCTCCATGCTGACCTTGAGCTCTAGCTTTGTCCGCGCCAGCCTGATTGTCTCTTTGGACTTGGAGAGCGTTCTTCTTAGATTTGTTACTCATGTTTAGCGAAAAGATTGAGGCCTACGGCTTAGGTGACTATTAAACCCGATAGAAGCCTTCTTAGGGCCGTCAAACTGGAAGGAATCACCAGTTAGGGTGCGCTCGAAGAGAGCGAGCATCTCATTTCCCTTGTTAATCTCGTTTTCGTTGTGGTGTCCCATTGCGAGCAAGCCATACCGGATCGCTGAGATTGACCTGATGGGGTACTTGTCTGCATCGTCGTAAAGATCGATCCACCGCTTCTTGGCATAACAACGCACATTATCGGTCTCGGTAATCGAAATGGGACACTTGTAAACTCGCTTTTCGTCAGCGCCAGCCGAATCGACCTTCATCCCGTGGTCGATAAATCCCGACCAACCTCTCGGCTGATCAGCAAAGTCCTCCCCCAGACCCTTTACGGGGTAACCTCTACCCTTGCTCCGAAACCTTACGGCCCCGTCATAAAGCTCAGCGTCGATATCTAAGAACCACTCGGACTCAAATTCCCCGCCTGAATCAGCGTTTTGGTAGATGTCGGCAGCCAATACTTTGAATTGCTTCGAAGAATCGGGCCACCGGCTGAGAGTATAGGCGAACTCACCAAGCTGATTTAGGGCGTCGTTGAAGTCTATGTCGGCATTGATCTCGGAACCGAGTCGCTCATGAAGTTGCTTGAGTGTGAAATATGCAGCCATCTGTTGCGATTCTCGCCTTAATCACCTAGGAAGGCAACACTAGAGGTTGGCGGGGGGTGCTAAGGCATTACCAGCCACCTCTTAGGTTTCCAGCTTGTTCCGACATCCGACGCCTCTTAGGTCCCATCTGGTTCGGGACATCCCGCAATAAAGACCTTAGCGCCTTCTGTCGTGACCAGTCCATCCTTCCACTCAAGCAGGACTTGATCCTCCGAAACGCTCTCGTCGCAATTTCTCCACGTTAGCGACCCTTCGTTTCCGTTGCCCCGAATCTCCACTAGGTTGCCGCTACGGAGAGGTAGGATCTGAGGAGGGTTAACGGTGGAGTTGGGAGAGATTAGTCGGAATTGAGCTTTCCCTCCGCAAGATTGACCGTCCGAATCGACATAAACGTCAGCGCCAACATATGTAATGGGCTGATCAGGGTGAGACGTTCCCGTGTAAGTCCCGACATTCTCTCCCTGAAAGGCGAGTTCGAGATTCTCCACATTTTCTCCATCAATGATACCATAGCAACCCCTGATCTTTCTCAGCTTATAGTCGCCAAGACATTTGTCGAACTTCCGGTAAACCCTAGAGCCAAAGGCGGCGGAATCATTGCTGATCCCAAACTCTCCCGGCCAAAGGATATTGGACTGGTGCCTGTGAACGATCTCTGCCGACCCGGATGAACCGGAGCAGATCTCAGCAAGTAGCCAGTAATAGTCTCCCTTTCTGTCCTGAGAGATATCAGGGGAGGGGGGAACGTGGTTGACGGATTTCTTCTCGGAACCGTAAGCCACTATCTCGACAAAAACCCCGTCAACGGCATCACCTGAACTTGCGTCCGAGTCGAGCGGAATAATGTTTCCGTGGTGGTCGGTCTTGAAGTGTGCGTAGATGTAAGAGGGGATGTCGGGGAGGATCAATACAGGTCTAGTCCACCCGGAAGAGCATTTAGGATCAATGATCCCAACCCCGCCAATAGCCGGTATTCTCCACTCTACAGCGTCCTCCACCTCTCCTGAGGAGTTCTCCCCAGAAGACCCGCTCCCGCACTCAGCCATGTTGAGGATGTGGTTATCTAGAACCAAACCCGCCGTTATGTAACACTCCCAAAGCCCCGTGCCCGAATTCTGAACAAGACCGTAGGGACGGAATGCGCGAAGGTCTCCACCCCCGCCGTCTCCTTCAGGGAAGTGGACAAGCCTGTCTAAGTCTCCGCCCTCGCCCCCGTATTGGTCTTCAAATCCCCCATAATTCCCTGCATTCCCCTCATATGGGGGGAGGGGGTCCAATTCGATGGGTTCAGGGAACTCGAATTCTGAGAACGGGTTAGGTCCGGGCATCTCGCTCTAGGAGTTGTTGGGATTATAGATCTTAAGGCGGGTGACTAGATAGCCTCCCCTAAAGATTTGGACATCCACATCAGCAATCACCGAGGCGGGCCAATCGGTGTAATTGGTAGCGGGATACGTCCTTGTGGATGAGACGTTATGACCCCACTTGGGGTCCTCAGTTCCAGTGTCGGACACAACGTATCCCCCCGAGTGGAGGGCTGGTGGGATGTTCAGGTTTAGGATCGGGGAGGGATAGTACCAGCTCCTAGGCTCCAGCTCGTCAATGATGTCTAATCCACCTGTTGCGGACCCACGACCCTCTGCGACATCCATCTGCGTCTGATTTAGCCACTCGGAGTGGATCTCGCTCCGGGTTTTAACCCTCTTGGCGTTCCTCTTGTAGCGGGGGCGGGGAAAGTTGCGAGTCCCCCCGTCCTTAAGAACCCAATCCATCACCTCAAAGGGAGCGGAGCCCGTATCTTCCAATACCCCGTCTGACCCCAGAACGGCGGGCCAAGCATAGACGTTTGAAGACTCATACACCCTGAGGACGGTCCCCCCAAACAGGGGCGAGTTAGCAGGGAGGCCGGACTGAGGGATGAGGTCTTGAGTCGTCACAAGCCACACGTCGTCCGAGACCTGCTTGAAGGTCTCCAGTTGACCAGTATCGGTTGGACCCCAGAGGGTATTCTTATTCACAGCATCCTCAATGTTTTGGGTGGAGTCATAATCGTCCCCCCGAATGAAGATGTTTGAGCGGGTGTAAAGGTTTCCGTTTACGCTAATGTCGTAGGTGTTCTCTACAATCTCTTCCCTGTCGATGTAAACCCTAGTCTCGACCACGTAAAGGGAGTCGAGCTCGGCCTGACCGATAGAGGCCTCCGCCCTAGCAGAGCGGGCCGAGATTCGGTCTTGGGACCGAGAGATCAAGTGGTAGTTGCTGGCGGAGAACTTCCCAGAGGGGAGGTCGGGCATCACCGCCCCAAGAGCAGGGGAAGTGGGGTTGTAAGCATCTCTCCGCACAACGTAAGAACGGGTTACCGTGGAAAACTTGTGCCCGCCTAGGTTAGCCTGAGTGTGCTCAAAATTGTAGAGGTCCTCATGCTGCCTGTCAGCGGCATAGAAAAGAACATAAACCTGATCCCCCTCCTTGGAAAGGGCTTGGATGCTTACCAGATTATGATGGGGCCACTTCCCACTGTCTGGATGGGGGTCACCGAAGTTCGTGCCCGTGGACTTTTCCTTCGAGAGGTCTTTAACCTCGTAAAACACTACATCCCCAATTAGGGGGGATGGATAACTGGAAATCTGTGAGCGGCCCTTCGTTGGCATGACCCGAAGGTATTCCGGCCAAGCCTATTGAGCAAGAATAAAGGCCCTAACACCCCTTTAGGAAGAGATCCCTGTTGGCATCTGTCATAACGCAATCCGGGCAGTCCTCTTCTCCTGAGCCCACACCAGACAGAATCTCGCCCCGACCGAGACAGGTGGGGCAGGTCCCCTTCGGGAGGGGGTCTGGATGGATGGAGCAAGATGAGCTGCAAGGTTGGTTTAGCTTTGCGTTAATCTTCATATCAGACACTGATAGCCCATCGTAAAAGAAAGGCAAATTTTAATTTGCAAACCCCACTAAATGAGAGACTCTATCTTTAAGATGAACGCTGATTTTGACGCTGACGATCTAACCGCCGAGTTCGAGGCGTGGCAAGAGCAGTTGAAGGAAGAGTTGGAGGTCCTAGGGTTATTCGCCCCGTCCTCTGATGATCAGGTGCGCTCATATCGGGAAGGGTTGGGTCCTGAGGAGGTTGCTGCCCGTTTTGGGTCAGAGGTCGAAAGGAGCTAGTCCTTCTTTAGGGAGTCCGCTAGGCCGTCAATAGCCTTTGACAACTTGTCTTGGGATTCCCTCTGGCATAAGCGATCAATAGACCTCTCTGACTGATCGTCCCTTCTGGTCTCCTTTAGGCTCTTGACGAAGAGTTTGTCTTTTGCTGCTGTATTCTTAGCGTGAGCAAGAACCACGGTAATTATAGCCAACATGGCAAGACCGGCTACCCCTGCTTCTGACCAGACTTCAGGGCTCATTATGATTTACTAAGTCTCCTGATGACTAAAAACAGGTGGAGAGTAGTCGTGGAGGTGGCTGCAAACATGAGGAGCCTGAGGGAGGACGAAACTGTGGCAGACCATCCTGATAGATGACCGGACCACTCAGCGAGTGCAAAGACCAAGGTTCCCATCCCGATCACAGCCTCACCATATAGTTGCCAGCTAAGAGCTCGACTGAGCCGGGACCCTCCGACTCCAGAGTCTCCCGCCTTGCCCGCAAACCTCAGAGCCACGATGATGCAAAGGAGGACGGTCAAAGCGCCCATAAATACGATGAGAAAGGTTAAGATGTGTTCAGGGAGCATATTGAGATTAAGGTCCGAACAGACGATACCAGTCCTAAAGTCCTTTCTCCAGACCTTTCCGTATTTTGCCTAGTTGCCACTCAATAGCCTCAAGGCACTCCCCCACATCAAACCCGTCCTCGCTGTCTGTATGGTCCCCCTTGTCGGGGATCTCGGGAGCTGGCGGGAGAGGGTTAACGGCTGGTATTAAGTTTTGGAACCAACCATAAGACACTTTGGTGCCGGGGCAGGTCTTCGATGTCTTAGGGTCGTCCCTATGGAAGTTGACATCCTTACCCTTAAGGCGGTTGGAGGTCGCATCCAGAAGACATCTGACAATATTACCCGCATTCTCCCAGCACTGAATCCCTCTTCCTCTTCTGGGGTCCTCTATATCGTAGTTCCCTAGAACTTCAATCCCTATGTGGGTTCGATTGAAGGACCTAGCGTGGACTCCCCGCCTCTCAAGGCTGGAGAGTCCGAATACTTGGTCTTCATCAATGAAGAGGTGGGGACCCGAGCTCCAGTCTAGCTTTTTCCCGTAGTAGTGGGCTAGATTATGGAGGTGATTGATCTTCCACCCAGAAGGCCTCTGAGCCAGAGTTGGGGAGGCTGTATGATGAATCGTTATCCCCTTGGCCCAGCCTAGATCCTGAGTCCTGAGGAATTTAGAGAACGAATCAACAGACCAAGACTTGCCGACGTTTTCAAACCCCATTCTCTCGTTATCGTTTAAGCTTATAGCCTATCTGGCGACGGATAGACCCAAAGAGAGCAAGGACGGCCCCAATGAGGACGGGCCAAGAGGCAACTGGTCCGGTCGCAGCAGCGGCTAGGTTAGCCCACTCCTCCCCGTTGGTGATGTTGAGCACGTTCTGGAGAAAGGGTCCCACGAATGCCATCCCAATCCCGAGATTGGTGAGCTTGCCTTTAAAGAAGGTTAGAGGGTTCATCTTACTTCTCGTTATTGATGGGCTGGGTGACCTTTTCCGGCAACTTGCCAGAGACCACGAAATTGCCAAACTCGTCAACGCCCACGGAGACCCCACAAGACCCCAGCAAGAATGTCAGTGCCACTGCAAATAGTGCTTTTTTCTTCATTAACCCGATCATGCCAACCGGATTCGGAATGGGCAAGAACTAAAACGGCCCGAGGGATTAGCTCAGGCCACTTTAGAGATAGATCCTTTCGGTTGAATTAAACGATTGTTACCACCCGACCAGTATGAGCCCCCCTTTTGAGGGGTCAAGGAGGCAGGGCTGATCTCGCGTCAAAGATCAAGTGATCCTTGATCTGCAACACAAAAAAGACCCGCTGGGATTAACCAGCGGGTCTTGTAAGGGTTAGACTAACTTAGGCAGCCGTGCCTTCACCGCGACGGTGACGGATGACATACACAAGGTAGGGGTTTTCAGCGACAGTCGCCTGAGCGATCTTGCCACGGAAGTAGCCGTGAGCCGAATCCGGGTTGTCATCCTTATGAGGGATCACGTTGAACGCGTATTCGCCCGAGTAGTTCTGAGGCTTGAACTGAGCAGCACCCGAACCCGAGAAGGGCTTAGGAACGTAACAGTTGATCGCACGGGGAACCACGACGTAGCTCTCCTCGAACTCCGCGCTGCGATAGCTGGAGTTAATAACCCGGGAACTTCCCGAATTCGAGTAGAACGTCCGCTCGGTCCATCCACCGGTTCCAACAACCCCAGAGGAGTCAGCGGAGTCACCAGTAATGTCGAAGCGACGGGGGACAACCTCAGGAAGCATCAGGAAGCCGTTGAGCATGGTTTGCACGCCCATAGGCTTAAGGAGTTCGTCAGAGAGTGAACTCTCACGAACGTCAGTCCGCACGTCGCGGCCATTAGTGGTTCCTTCGGTAAGCAACCGACGCTTCGTCTGAAGGCTGGTCATGAGCCAGAAAACCGGCTGACCGTCAACAAAGTCGTCAGCGAGTTCTCCACCACCTTCTTCAGCGAGGCGGACGTAAAGGTCCTCCAAGTGTCCAAGGGTAAGGATCGAGGTGCCCTGCTTGTCGGGGGTATCGATGGTTCCAGCAACGTCATAAACGCCGTTCCCGAAGCCATAGGTATTCCAACGGTTAGCGGTCGTTTGGTCCCAGACTTCCAGATTATCACTGTTCTCAGTGAAGGTCGGGTTGGTCGAGGTTCCAGTCGCCACGAAGCGGTATTCAGCGATGCGGTTAAGCTCATCGCGAGACATCCGAATCATGTATTCCTTGGCGAGCTTCGTAAGGAGAGTGGTCACAGAAGAGACCTGCTGCTCACGCTTAGCGGCTGCGCGAAGGGATTCGAGGGACATATCAGGGCCGTTGAAGGCTTTCTGGATCATGCCGTATCCACGCTCATTGTAGACAAAGGAGAGGGTGTCGGTCGGAGGATCGACGTTGTTCTCGTTGTCATACGGAGGTCCACCCGAGCTGCCCGCGCCATAGTTGGCGGTAGAGTTAGCCTTGATAGCCTCTGGGAAGGCGTAGTTGTCTGCATCGAAGTGAGAGGCATCAGCGTCACGGGTAATCCCGGGGCGGTCATAAATGCCTTTGTTCAAAACGAAACCGGACTCTTCGAGCCAGCTTTTACGCCGGGATTTGAAGAGGTTAAGGATGTTCGATGAATAACCCAAAAGAGCGGAGATGTCCTCACCGAGGAGACCGCTGTAGGTTTTCATGAAGTCGGAAATAGCTGGTTGAGCCATGATGTTTGTTTGTTTTAGTTGTTTTTAAGCCTTGATTGCTGACGAGGTTGGCGTATTTGCCTCCCTCTCTTGTGTGTGTAACTTTTAGAACGGTAGGGCACCGAGCGGACCTTCTTGGTAGCTTAAAGACGACCAAAACCTTACGTCTCAACTGTATTAAAACTTCTCCCAAGCTTCTCCGCAAGTTAAAAGTTTGACAGGCAGTTCGTGTTTTGACATAAAACGCCCCAAGAATATGAGAGAAAAGAGTAGATTCCTTCCGGGTGCTTGTCGCGAAGGGACGATCCTTCAAGGAGGCGGCTGGGAAGGAGTCTCAGGACAAGAAAAGGCGGAGCTCCCCATGAGAGAGGAACCCCGCTTTGTTTCCCGGTGGTAGCGTCCGCCGAATCTTTTCTACTGAGCAAAGTCCCCGAAGGACCGCGAGGCAGCGGCGAGGGATGAAGGGGAGGGGGGCTTAGTCTCTTCCGACTTAACGGCCCCCTCACTCAGGTTTGGAGTAGCCGCCTTAGACGCCTTGGATTTTCCGCCGAGGGCTGCAAGCTGTGCATTTAGGGACTTGATCTCCGCCAGCATGATAGGGACCTGATATCCGCTATTAGTCGAGAAGCTCCTGTTGTGGGGCGACTCGTCCCGGATATCCATCCGCTTGGATGCTAAACGGCCCTTGTCAATGGCTGCCTGAGCTTCAGGCGAGCTAAAGACGTTCTCGAACTTGTCCCAACCTTCGTCCATGTGACGGTGAAGGAGAGAGCGATCCTCTTGCACGGCCTTAAGGTCAGCCTCTTCGCGCTGGGCCTCAATCTTGAGGTATTCACCCTCAGCATCCTTGATCATGTCGTCATGCTTCACCCTCAGAGTGGAATACATCATAGAGGCTCTTTGGAGCTCATTCTGGTAGATGGAGGGGATAATAACCTCTCCGTCTTCGTCCTGACAAATTCTCTGAATTTTGTTGGCCCGCTCCTTCAGATCAACCTCCATAACGGCATCCTGAAGGGCTTGTGCATCCACCTGATATGACTTAGAGATCGTATCGATGACCGAATTGACCTCTTGAGCGTGCTTGCCGACTTGCTGGTGATACTCAGGAGAGTTAGTCACCTTTAGGGCGTAATTAGCAGAGAGGAGTCCATCCAGTTGGTTTTGGAGGTCGTCCGACTTTAAGGCCTTGGACTCAAGTTCCTTGACCTTCTCATTAAGCTCAGCCTCTCTCTTCGTGGGTTTAGCCCCAGTCTTGAGGTCGCGGTTCTCGTTTCGGAGGTCCTGCCAAGCCTTGTTCTGCTTGGGGTTAAGCCCTTCAAGTTGACGCTTGGTCTCCAGATTGAAAGCCTCTTCGTCAAAGGCCTCCTCATCAGCGGGATCAGCGTCATCTTCCGTCTTGAAGCCTAGCTCCTCTTCAGGAACCTCCTCGTCCGCATCAGCCTCAACGGCCTCAATGACCTCCCCGGCTTCAACAGGTTCAGCGGGCTCAATAGCCTCTTCGGTTGCCTCCTCCTCAACAGGGGGAGCTTCATCTGCGACGGGAGGGGTCTCAGCATCAATCATGTGAGTTTCAAGCTCTTCCTGACCCATAGGGGCTGTATCAGAGTTCACATCAGCATCTCTACTGCCAAATGCTTCCTTCATGGCATCAGCGAAATTGGTCGCCCCGCCCTCTTCCACTACCGTCTTGGCAGTGATTGTTTCAGTTACGGCTTCTGCCGGGGATTCATCGTTCATGTTCAGTCTGTTCTTAGGTGTCTAGCTTGCACTTGGGGACGCTTGGCTTTGGGGGACTTCCCCTTACGGCTTAATTCGTTGAAGCTGAAAAGAGCTCCAGCCGTAAAGCAGTGCTGCTCGGCAAGCTGTTGAGTTGTGAACTTCCCGTCTAAAATTTCACGGGAGGACGCCACCGGTAGTTCTGATAAGACCTCTTGCATTGCGGCAAGGTAAGCCGGGTCGGTCACTATCTTCTTTAATGTGTCTTGATTTTGCTTAGTCACGGTTATTGCTCAGCTTTCTGGAAGTGGATACGTCGTCTTTGATCGCATCTCTGGCAATTTGTGCAGCAGATTGGCTGTCTTTGCGAGAAATTTCGGCCCGATTGGCTAAATCTTTTCGTTCTTCCTCTCTGAGTTGGATCTCAATCGGAGACAGCTCAGGTGCGGCGGGACCCCCCTCAGGCCCCTGCTCCTGCTCTTCTTCGGCTTGGTCTCTCTTATCTTTCTCGATGGCTCTCATCCCATTGGTGAAGACCTCGCTGAGATTTTGTAAAGCTTTCTGAATGGCTCCAGCCTCCTCCTCCAAGGAGGGATCGACCACTAGCATGGACAGGTGCGCCTGAGCGTTCTGCCAAATGAGCTGATTCTGCAAGGTGTATTCCTTGAGGTCTAGCGTCCCCTCTTCCACGCCCTGCTTGGTGGAGAGCATCTCTGCAATCTTAACGCGCAGGTGAATGATGTGGTCCTGACCGTCCTTGGCCTCGAACTCATGCCCGTCGAGCATCATCCTCACCTCAAGCTCCGCGATCCAGTCATCGTGACCGGTTCTGGTCTGCTCGGAGTGTCCAAAGTATCTCAGGGCGTATTCCCGGCCCAGAGTCTCCGAAGCAATATCGTAAGCACTCTCCTTGCGCCCCTGATCGTCCATCTCTCCGATTAGGTTTCCTCTCGTCTGACGAAGCTGGAGAACCCTAGCCGTCTTGTTGGCTCCCATGAGAATCCTGCGAGATTTCACCCGAGAGAGATCAATGCGAGACCAATCCTCTTTTGTGACTCCCAGCCGGTTAAGTCTGGTCTTCATCTCAAGGGATTCAGGAGTGTCCTTCGAGTCCATGAAGACCCGCTTGACCATCTCACGATAAGCCCTATCCAGAGGTGGGTAAAAGAGAGTGATGGAGAAGGAGTTCATCTTGTTCAACTGCTCCAGATTGAGGGATACCGTAGCCTCGTTGGCTCGGTCACCCATCTCAGTGGGTCCTTCAGAGAGGCCTCCGCTCACCCGATTAAGCCCGGAGCGCACCATGTCTAATGCTGGTCCCAAAGTTTGAGTCAGGTTGGGTGCTTGAGCCCGCTCTGGGATGTTGACCCCGGGAGGAATCATTAGGCCGTGACCCATGTCCTGAAAGGCTCCGTTCTCCAGATCCTCCGT
>TARA_R110000824_G_scaffold49549_1_pt1 | contig 11738 bp, 11 predicted proteins | sample TARA_R110000824 | Tara Oceans TARA_R110000824 (sample SAMEA4397747) | marine metagenome | biome: Polar Biome; feature: [MES] marine water layer (ENVO:01000295) within the mesopelagic zone...; material: water (ENVO:00002006), including particulate matter (ENVO:01000060) such as...... | reverse complement strand
TACCTGCTAATAGCACAAGCGTTCTTGTTTATGATTTAGATGATGCTACTTTACTTAAAACAATTACAGTTAATAATATATGCGAACCAAAATTCACACCTTATAAAATAACATTTATAAATAGATTTGGAGCATTACAAGATCTTTACTTTTTTAAGAAATCAACAGAAAAATTTAATGTAACTGATTCTACTTATAAAACAAACATAATAGAAAATACAACAGGATCATACAATACTTACAAAGCACAAAAACAAAGGTATAATGTAAATGCAATAACAAGCCTTTCAATGAACACAGGGTTTATACTAGAAGATATGAACTCTGCTATAGAAGAACTATTTTTAAGTGAAAATGTATGGATTAGATTTGATGGTAAAACATTACCAGTAGTAACTACAAGTAAATCATTCCAACAAAAAACAGTACTAAATGATAAGCTAATTAATTACACAGTAGATTTTGAATTTGCTTTTAACAAGATAAATAATGTTCGTTAATGCAATCTATACAACTATATATAAAAGATGATAATGATATCTACCAAGAAATTGAATTATTCAAAGATGAAAGTATTACACTTAATCAAAGTATTCAAGATGTAAAAGATATATCAAAAGTATTTACAGATTATACACAAACATTTTCGATACCTGCAACTCGTATAAATAACAAAATCTTTAAACACTTCTACAATTATTTTATACAAGGTTTTGATGCAAGAGAAAAAAAGGATGCTAAACTTCATTTAAACTTTGAACCTTTTAAAGTAGGTAAATTAAAACTAGAAGGAGCAACACTAAAAGATAATAAACCTGAAACCTATAAGCTAACTTTTTATGGAAGTATAGTAAACCTAAAAGATATACTAGGAGATAAAACACTAAGAACCCTTACCTACTTTGATAATGCTTCTTTTACTTACCAAGCAAGTACAGTAAAAACAATGCTATCTGATGCAAGTAATTTAATATTAAATTCTAAAACTTGGGCTGATAGTTTACTGTTCCCTTTAATAACACACACCGATAGATTATATTATGATAGTGGTAATGAAACAGTAAATGCAGATGGTTTAGCAAATGTTTATTATTCTGCAAGTGGAACTTTACAAGGTGTTTTGTGGACTCAATTAAAACCAGCTATAAGAGTTATAACAATTTTTAAAGCAATAGAAAATCAATACCCCAGTATTAAATTTAGTGATGATTTTATAGATCAAAGCAATACAGAATTTTATGATTTGTTTGTATGGTTAAACAGTAAAAAAGGTGATGTAGTAGAAAGTGATGAAGATTTATTTGTTCCTTTTAGGGTTTTTAAAAATATAAATTATACAGATAAATCATTACAATCAGATAATTTAAAAGATTTTGTAGATGTAAAAAACAATGGAAGTTTTGTAGTAAGCCCCTTGAGTAGAAAAAAGGATTTATATGCTAGTTTTAATTGTACTACTTCTACAACTTTAGAATATAATATTGTTCTTTATAAAGATGGGGAATTGTTTCAAGAGTTTAGTGGTTTAACAGGACAGAACAATTTAATAATAAACAATTTAGAAATACCTCCTGCAACTTATACATTTTCAGCCTCTGCTGCATCAGCAGGTACTTTTACAGGAGATTTTGAAATACTAAAAAGCGAAACAGGTTTATTTAATGGAGAAGATTTAAAAGTAAGTTTTACAGCAGAAACAGCAATAACAACTGCAGAAACTTTTGTTATTAAAGATCATCTACCTGATATGAAATTAGTTGATTGGCTTACTGGTTTTTTTAAAATGTTTAATTTAACAGCCTTTGTAAACAAAGAAGGAACTATAGTAATAAAAACATTAGATAGCTTTTTTGCAGGCACTACAGAAGATCCTATAGCTTATTATAATATAACTAAAAACGTAGATAAAACAAAAAGCCAAATAGATTCAGTATTACCATACAATCAAATAGATTTTGGTTATAAAGGATTAAAAACATTTTTAGCAAAAGACCACCTAGAAAGGTTTGGAGTTGAATGGGGTACGCTTAAATATAAAAACACAGAATTTGAAGGAGAAACTTTTAAAGTAGAATTACCTTTTGAACACTTAAAACTTGAAAGATTATACAATCAAACTGGGGGGACTTCAACTACTGTTATGTTTGGATGGGCTGTGGATGATAAAAAGTCTGCTATTGTTACAAGTCCATTATTGTTTTATCCAGTAAAAACTACCAACGTATCAACAGGACAAACACCAACTTCAATAGCATTTTTAAATGGATCAGCTAAAGAAGAAATAACAGGAGCAACTGGGTATTTTATACCTTCTAATTCTGTACAGTTAGATAGTTCTCAAAACTTAAATTTTGCTTCAGAGATGAACGAGTACAATTTAAGGCCGTTTTCTAAAACATTATTTGAAACTTATTATAAAACATACATTGTTGATATATTTAAAAAAGAAAGAAGGCTTACAAAATTATCAGCTTATTTACCTACAGCAGTAGTTGTAAAATTAAAATTAAGTGATAGATTAGTAATCCAAGATAGAGTATATAAAATAAATACAATTCAAACTAACTTTGAAACTAACTTATCAAATTTAGAATTAATAAATGTATTTGATGAAAGAGAACCAGTAAGAAATATAGAAAGTTCAGTAGCTAATGTTTCAGTATCTACACTTACAGCAGATAGCACTTTAGTTACAGCAGATTTAACTGATAGAGTTAATAAGGTTGTTACATCTGATATTAAAAAAGTACCTAATACAATACCAGAAAACAGACCAAAACCAATCAATAATGTTCCTTGTGTTGTTACAGCATCAACTCTAGGAGTAGTTGCACAACAAACAAATACCTCTACTGCGGTATTCTTTAGTCACGCAATAACAGCATTAGGTAAAATATGTGAAGTAGCAACTATAGAGAGCTATGGGTTTGTATTTGCAGATACTTCAACTACTTTAAAATCCACAGATGATATAGATACATTAAAAGCAGCTGTAGGAATCACTACAAGGGAATTTTTCCCTAAACAAAAAACAGATGGGTGTTCTCCAAAAATTATATCTAATCTAGATTTAATTAAAACACACACTACTCAGGTAACTAGTTTAACAAATCCTGATACAAAGTATTGGAGATTCTTTGCAAGAACAAACACAAGTACAGATTATGCTAAAGCAGATGTAATATCAACTTTATATGCAAGTTCAACTTTTGTAAGCGTTTCTTACACAGAAACTAGTAATATGAAAGTATATTATTATAGTGGAGGTGGTGATAATGAAATAAGAACCATTAGAATAATGGATAAAGATCAAAACCTAATAGATTATACAGGTGTAAGAGGTATACCTATAGGTTCAGGCAGTGGTGATTATGGTAGTGCTTCTTTTATTTCAAAAATAGTACCTTATGTAGTTACTGGGTTACCATTACCTGCAATACACGCAGCAACAGATACAGGATCAACAACTACGCCTTATTATATGACGGCAAATGATACAAGAAAAGTATTTTATCACGCTACAGATAGACAGATAGCTATTAATGCAGCTTCTTCAGGATCAGTAGGTAATACAGGTGCTACTGAGGTTAGGGTTTTAACAGCTGCAACAGGTATTCAAACTGTTGATGGTGTTGGAGTAGAGGACAAAAATACTGGGTTTAATTATGAAGGTATAACATTATATAGAAATACCTATAAAGGTTTAGAATCTACACTAGGTACTGTAGGTGCTTTAACTGATGGTTTTTATGCAACTAGATTATACCCAGCTTCTTATGCGGAGGATTCTTTTACAAAAAACTATTTTGTTCAAGTAAATTCTACTAGAGTAAAATCATTACAACAATTAAACGGAATAACAACAAATAGCCAAGTAGATTAATTATGATAGATAACATTTTACAATTATTAGAAATAGCAAAAAGCGAAAAGGCAACAGGCCAATACACTGATATAGCTTTAGGTAAAAATAAATTACCTGAATCTTTAAAAGAGGCCTATAAACAATTTAAATTAGGATTATGGCAAAGGTAACGGTTGAGGTCGAAGTAAAAAACAAGGCGGCTAAAAAAGAAATAGAAAATTTAAATAAATCTGTTGAAAAACTAGATGATTCAATTAAAGATACTAATGAAACTTCTAGTGAATTAGGCGGTACTTTAGACGGAGTTTCCGGAGGTGCTGTTTCTGGGTTTGCTGCTATGAAAGCTTCTATGAAAGGAGTAATAGGTAGTTTTAAAACTATGAGGGGAGCTATTATTGCTACAGGGTTAGGGGCTTTAATAATTGCAATCACTGCAATACATGCCGCTTTTACCACTTCCGAAGAAGGTCAAAACAAGTGGGCCAAAGCAATGTCTTATATTAGTGTTATTACTGGAAACTTTATGGACATTATAAGTGATTTGGGAATGGCTTTAATTGATATTTTTGTTAACCCTGTGGAATCATTGAAAAACTTTGGTACAAGTATCAAGGAATTTGTAATGGATAAAGTAGACAAGCTTATTGATGGGGTTGGACTTTTAGGTTCTGCATTTGGTAAATTATTTGACGGTGATTTTGCTGGTGCTTTTAATGATGCAGCGGATGGAATGATTTCAATAAATAGGGCTATTAATCCAGTAGTAATTGCTGGGGAAGCTTTAGCAAATGGACTTATTAAAACCGTTAATGCTACAAAAGATTTAATTAATGAAACTAATAAAGAATTAATATTAGCAGGCAAAATTGCTGACATGCGTGCTAAGGCAGACAAATCAGAAAGAGACCTTATAGTTGATAGGGCCACAGCCAACAGAGACAGGGCCGCATTATTAGAAAAAGCTGTAAACAAAGAACTATATACTTCATCACAAAGAATAGAATTTTTAAAAGAAGCTGGTAAAATAGAAGAAGATATAACAAACAAAGAAATAGCAGCTGCAAAATTAAGATATGATGCAAGGGTAATTGAAAACGGTTTAGCAAAATCAACTAAAGCAGACCTTGATGAAGAGGCAACTTTAAAAGCTAAATTAATAGAACTAGAAACCGCTAAGCTTCTCAAAGCAAAAGAAGTAACAAGTCAATTACAGGCTTTAGGGGCAGAAGTTAAAATGCAGGCAGATGCAGAACTAGCAATAACCCAAGCAAAAGAAGATGGAATAGATGCAATAAATAAAGCATTTAAAGAAAAAAGAAAAGACGAAGAAGCTGAAACCTATTTAGAAAAATTAGATTTAGAAGAAGAAAGAAAAATAGCTGAGTTAGATGCTTTTGGTGCAACCCAAGAACAAAAACAAGATATCTTAGATTTCTATGCTGGTAAAAGAAAAGCACATGAAGTGGAGGAAGGTGAAAAATCAAAACAATTAGAAAAAGATGTTGCAGCGGCAAAGTTAAACATTGCAAAACAAGGTCTCCAATTAATTATGGCCGTTGCAGGAAATGGAAGTAAGGTAGGAAAAGCTGCCGCAGTAGCAAGTGCTACCATTTCAGCAATTGAAGGAACAATGAATGCATATACATCCGCACAAAAATCTGCAATTACACCATTATTTCCAGCTTACCCCGCTATACAAGCTGGAATAGCAGCAGGCTTTGGAGCATTACAAGTTTCACAAATATTAAAAACCAAAACTCCAAACGTTGGGGGTGGAGGAGGAGCAAGTGGAGGCGGAAGGGCAGCAATAATGCCATCAGCACCCCCAGATTTCAATGTAGTAGGAGCAGCACCAGAAAATCAGTTAGCTATGGCAATAGGAGATCAACAGCAAAAACCAATTCAAGCATTTGTTGTAGGTAGCGAAGTAACAACACAACAAGCACTAGATAGAAATGTAGTAGAGACTGCTAGCTTAGGTTAAAATAAAACAAAAAATAATTAAATTATTATATTAATATGGACATAATAGAACTTTTTATAGATGAAGAAGATGAAGTTTCAGGGATTGAAGCAATATCTGTAGTAGAAAATCCAGCAATCGAATCTGATTTCATTGCATTAAAGAACCAAGAGTTTAAACTTGCAGAAGTAGATAAAGAAAAGAGGATTCTTATGGGTGCTGCTTTGATACCTAACAAACCAATCTATAGACAATCTGAAGAAACAGAATTTTACATCTATTTTTCCAAAGATACGGTTCGCAAAGCTAGTGAATTGTTTTTTATTAAAGGAAATCAAAATAATGCAACCCTAGAACACCAATTAGAATTAAAAGGTTTAACCGCTGTTGAAAGTTGGATTGTAGAAAGCGAGCAAGATAAAAGTAGGATGTATAACCTAAATGTTCCAATCGGAACTTGGATGGTTAGCATGAAAGTAAATAATGATGAAGTTTGGAAGCAAGTTAAAGCGGGCGAAATTAAAGGATTTTCAATCGAGGGATATTTTGCGGATAAATTACAAAGGCCTAATGAATCAATAAAAGATGATTTAGAAATGGAAGCACAAATTAAAATAGATAAATTAAAAGCTTTATTTGATGAGTAGGATACCAAGTCCCACAGGACAGAGTAGAGCCTGTCTATGTCCAGATGGTACATACTCAAGGAAATGTTGTGATGGTAGCTTACAAGCACAAGGTATTGGAAATATAACTAAAGTATCTGTTACTAGATATTATACTGCTATAAATTGTAGTGGTGGTACAAAACATATACACACACACGATATAGAATTAACTGTAGGTAATATATATTATTTAACTTTTGTACACCATAATCATACCGACTGTTATACAATTACAGCTACTAGAGATAGCGGCAAATTTGAAGTAAGTTCTGTAAGTGCTTATAGCGATTGTAATGCTTGTATTGCTGCTAATTAAAAGTTATAAATAAAACAAAAACATAACAAAAAGTTGTAAAATACTTATAATAATAAGGTTATTACAATAATATAACAAATCATTAAATAAATAGATGAAAGCAACTGAAATAATAAACAAAGTAAAAGAAGTTATTGGAATTGAATTATCCGATGAACAAAAAGAAATAAAGTTGGCACAAGCTGAATTGGAAAATGGTACTATAGTTGAATCAGAAGAATTTAAAGAGGGTTCTGAAATTTTTATAGTAACAGAAGACGAAAAGGTGGCCCTCCCCGTAGGTGAGTATAAACTTATTGATGGTGAAGCTTTAATTATCGAAGAAGAAGGTATTATTAAATCTATCGGCGAAGCAGTAGAAGAAGAAGTTGAAGCTGAGGAAGAAGATAAAAAAGAAGAAATGGCTTATGCTACCAAAGAAGAACTTGAAGAAGTTAAAAAGGTAGTAGAAGAAATTAAAGCAATTCTTGAACCTAAAGAAGAAGAAATGAGTGATGATTCTACTTCTGTTAAATCTGAAGAAATAATTAAAAAGGTAGTTTACTCTTCAAAAGAGGAAATGTCTGAAGTTGAAAAAGTTAATCACAACCCAGAACCAGAAGCTAAACCAAATTTAAATCTTCACGGGCAAAATAGAACAAAGAATACTTTAGATAGAGTAATGGCAAGAATAGCAAATAAATAAATAAACAAAAAAAATGGAAACAATTTCAAATGACGTTAAGAGAATTCTTGACAAAACAGTAACGGTATCAGCAGCAACACAATTATATCACGCTGATTCAGGTACAACTTACTTTTTAAATGCAGCTGCAGGTAAAGCAATAACATTACCAGCGGTAAAAAATGGAGTAAGTTTTAAATTTATAACAGCAGCGGCTTTTATTACTACAGCTTGGACTGTAACAGGTGGAGGTGCAGTAATACAAGGTTCTATTATAGTTAACGGAGCGAAAGTAGCAGGAGCAAATGAAACTACAATTACGTTTGCACACGCAGCAGAAACAGTAGGTGATCACGTAGAATTACAATGTGATGGAACAAACTGGTTTTTATCAGGAGTTGCAGATGGAGCTGGAGGAATCACACTAGCATAATTAATAAATAAAAATAAAAATACAATGAAACAAAATGTACAATTAGCGACAACTACGTCAATCACTTCCTCATATGCGGGAGAATTCGCAGGAAATTATATTTCGGCGGCGTTATTGAGTGGTTCAACTTTAGATAATGGTTTAATAACAATCAAACCAAATATTAAATTTAAAGAAGTAATTAAAAAAGTAGCAACGGATGGTCTTGTAAAAGATGCAAGTTGTGATTTTGATCCTACTTCTACTATAACTTTAACAGAAAGAATCATCCAACCAGATTACCAAAGTGTAAATTTACAATTATGTAAAAAAGATTTTCAATCAGATTGGGATGCAATTTCTATGGGATATAGCGCATTTGACTCACTTCCCACCTCTTTTTCTGATTTCTTAATAGCACATGTATCTGCTAAAGTAGCTCAAAAAACAGAACAAAGTATCTGGAATGGAGCAGCAGCAACCAATGGAGAATTTGGTGGTTTTAAAGAATTAATGCTAGCCGATGCTGATGTAACAGATGTTGGGGCTGGAGCGGCCGTGACGTCCGCAAACGTAATTTCAAAATTAGGATTAGTAGTAGACGCTATAGGTTCAAGCCTTTATACTTCTGAAGATATGTTTATATATGTATCTCAAAACGTTGCTAGAGCTTATGTAAGAGCTTTAGGTGGGTTTGCAACTAACGTAGGTGCTGCTGGTGTAAATCAAGATGGTACACAATGGTACACAGGTGGAACTTTAAGTTTTGATGGTGTAAAATTAGCTGTAGCAAATGGATTAGCAGATAACACAATGGTTGCTGCAGAAAAAAGTAACTTATTCTTTGGGACTGGTTTGCTAAACGACCAGAACGAAGTGAAAGTAATTGATATGGCAGACATTGATGGCTCACAAAATGTAAGAGTAGTAATGAGATTTAGTGCAAGCGTTCAGTACGGTATCGGATCAGATATAGTTCTTTATTCTTAAAAATTAACCAAAAAAAATTAGAGTAGGTAAGCAATAAGCCTATCTACTCTTTTTTAATTAAAAAAAAAACAAATGGCTTGTGATTTAACAAAAGGTAGAAAAGAACCCTGTAAGGATTCGGTAGGAGGCATTAAAGCTGTATATTTCGCAGACTTTGGTGATATAACTATTTCGTATGATAGCACAGATACAGACGTAGTAGATAGTTTAGGTGCTGTAACAGTATTTAAGTATGAATTAAAAGGCACTAGTAGTTTTGAACAAACTATTACAGCTTCAAGAGAAAATGGAACAACTTTCTTTGAACAAGCTTTAAATCTTACATTAAAGAAATTAACAGTACAAGATAATAAAGAGCTGAAATTAATGGCATACGGAAGACCACATATTATAATACAAGATTATAACGGAAATGCTTTCTTAATGGGAGCAGAAAATGGTGCCGATATTAATGGAGGTACTATTGTAACGGGATCCGGAATGGCAGAAATGAGCGGATATACACTTAGTTTTGGTGCTCAAGAGCAGGTCCCAGCTAATTTTTTAGAAGGGGCAACAGAAGCTGATCCATTTGCAGGAATGACAGCAACGGTAACAGTGACGGTAGGAACAAATTCTTAATAGATTTTTCTTTTGATTAAAAGGAGCAGCAGAAATGTTGCTCTTTTTTTTGCTTTATAATTAACAAAAAACAACTAATTTTATTATATAAGTATGATCATAATGCAAGACACAAATAATGCCCAAATTATTAAATTTATACCAAGACGTTGGGTAACTGGAAACAATTATAATATTAAAATTATAAACGAAACAACAAACACAGAGGCATATAATGCAAGTTCTACAGGAATAACAGAAACTTTATATTATAATAGTTATTCAGCATCATTTCCAAACTTAAAAGAAAACATTTTTTATAATTTAATAATAACAGGTGTAACAGTTGCAGGTATTGTTTTTAAAGATAGAATATTTTGCACTAATCAAACAGTATCAGATTATTCAGTAAACAATGGTGAATATATAGAACAGGCTTCTGATAACGAATATATAACAGTATGACAAATAATCTACATATCGTAAAACTAGCAAGCTACAATAGGCCTAGAATAAGCGAAGACCCAAAAAAAGAATGGATAAATTATGGAGATGACAATAATTATTACCAATATTTAATTGACCTTTATATAAATTCAACTACTAATCACTCAATAATTAGTTCCGTATCGCAAATGATATTTGGAAAGGGGTTAGATGCTTTAGATTCTAATAAAAAACCAAATGAATATGCAATGATGCGTTCTATAATGGGGGATAATGATTTACGCAAAATTGTATTAGATTTAAAATTGTTAGGTGAAGGAAGTTTTCAAATTCTTTATAAAGATAATAAGGTAATAAAAGCCGAACACTTTCCTAGACAAACTTTAAGAGCAGAAAAATGTAATGATAAAGGCGAAATTGAAGCTTATTATTACTTTCATGATTGGACCAAAATTAAACCTAATGACAAACCCCTAAGAATAGCATCATTTAAATTTGGTAATGGTAAAGAACCAGAAATTAAAATATGTAAAAAATACGTTTCTGGTTATGATTATTACTGTCCTGTGGATTATGCGGGCGGCCTTGCATTTGCAGAGTTAGAAAGTGAAATAAGCGATTATTTAATCAATGATGTTCAAAATAATTTTAGCGGAACAAAAATAGTAAATTTTAATAATGGAGTCCCTGATAAAGAAAAACAAGTTCAAGTTAAGAACGATGTAATGAATAAGCTTACAGGGGCAAGAGGTGAAAAGGTAATAATAGCTTTTAATAATAATGCAGAAAGCAAAACAACCGTTGACGACATCCCTTTAAATGACGCACCAGCACACTATGAATATCTTTCAAATGAATGTAGTAATAAGCTTATTGTGGCTCACAGGGTTACAAGCCCATTACTTTTAGGAATAAGAACAGACAACACAGGTCTAGGATCAAATGCTGATGAAATTAAAACTGCTTCTTTACTTTTTGATAACATTACTATAAAGCCCTATCAGCATCTATTGATTGAGTGTATAGACGATATACTAGCCGTTAATGATATTAGCTTAAAACTTTATTTCAAGACAGTACAGCCTCTTGAATTCATTGAAACAGATAACGCAATAACTGATGAATCAAGAGAAGAAGAAACAGGTATAAAAGATGAAGAATTAACAAGTCTATCAGGCCAAAAATTTAATGATGAAGAAATGTTTGTTATATTGGATGGTTTTGGTGAAGATGAGGATTTAGAAAATTGGGAACTAGTAGATGAAAGACAAGTAAACTATGAACAAGAAGAAGCCCTAGATAAAATGATTGGGTTAGCTTCAACAGGTATTGCCAAACCTTTATCAAAAAGTAAACAAGACGGAAAAGTAGGAGAAATGAAGTTTAAAGTAAGATATAAATATTCACCAGAAAAAACGTCTTCTAATAGCCGTAAGTTTTGTGAGCTAATGACAACAGCAAAAAAAATATATCGTAAAGAAGATATAATGAAAATGAATACTACAGCAGTTAATCCAGGATGGGGGCCAAAAGGTTCAACAAAAACCTATAATATCTGGTTATGGAAAGGCGGAGGAAACTGTCATCATTTTTGGTTACGTAGAACTTATATGAGTAAGGTAGGTAATGGCCCAGACCCAAGAAACCCAAAATCAGAAATAACTACTGCACAAGCAAAACGCGATGGGTTTAGACCAACAACTAATGAAAGTGAAGTAAGTATAAAACCGATTAACATGCCTAACCAAGGGTTTATAAATAAATAAAATATGGCAACAGCACTATTTGTAACAAGAAATGATGTAGTAAAATT
>TARA_R110000824_G_scaffold137795_1_pt1 | contig 11747 bp, 5 predicted proteins | sample TARA_R110000824 | Tara Oceans TARA_R110000824 (sample SAMEA4397747) | marine metagenome | biome: Polar Biome; feature: [MES] marine water layer (ENVO:01000295) within the mesopelagic zone...; material: water (ENVO:00002006), including particulate matter (ENVO:01000060) such as...... | reverse complement strand
GTTTTGATTAGCTCCTGTTGCTTGACCAAACTGCATGCCTAAAAGAGTTGACTGTCTACCCATGTTTAAACCTTGTAAAAGCTCATCACCTTGTTGAACTCGTAATTGACCTTGAGCAGCTAAAACTTGATTTCTAGATTCTTGTTGCCCTATGTTAGCAGAAATTTGTTGCGCTTGTAAAGCACCTTGATTTGCTAAAGACTGTGCTAAACCTGCTATACCACTAGAACCAGCAGCACCTCTTAACCCCTGCATTATGTTTGCTCTTTGTTGATTTCCTTGTTGTGATTGAAATTGAGCTTGTTGCTGATTAACTGTTAAATCTTCATATACGTTTTCAGCATAAGGATTTCTAAAGCTTTGTGCTTTATAAGAGTCCATTTGCTCAGCTAACAACTGTTGTTGTCTTTGTTGTTCTTCACGAGCTATTTCTGCCTCTCTTTTAGCAGCACCAATATTTCTTCTGCCAGCTCTTGCAGTTGCTATACCTCCTATTACAGAAGCCGCAAGTGGAATCCACCAAGCCATTATTTAATGTTATTTTTTAAATCCATAATATATTCTTTGTTATTTATAATTACACTTATTACGTGTTATTTACTACTTTGTACTACTTCTGAACTTAAAGCAAAAAGTTCTATTTTTTCTGTTGAGTTATTTCTTAGTTGAACTTCTGCAAAATAACCACTAACACTACCTAAATTAACAACATCGTTTTTAGAAAACATAATAAAACTATTAGCAGTTAGATTAACCGGTATAACATCTGGTACACTAGCTAACACATAATTACTTATTTTAATTTGATGAGCTCTATACTGACTACTTAATTCTTCAACTGTACCAAGCTTTGTAACACTGTCTTTAGTGGCCACATCGTACCCACCAGCGCTATTAGGCGTTGTATACCACACTGTATCACCTATTTGCAAAGAAGAGTTTAGAGGTTGTTTAAAAGTTAGCGTTATTTCCATGTTATATTATTTTTAATATATTGTCTATAGCAAGTGTTAGTGTTATATCGTTGTCACCATATTCTAGTATTTCAATATCAGCAGTTATTTTAGCAGCTCTACTTGTACCAGTGTAAGTTATACTTTGCTGTGACTCAATAGCTTGCGTACCTGATGTTGTTATGTTGTTTGATGATATTGTAGAAATAGTAGAAGTAATTGTTAAATCACTAACTTGATTTGCACCACCATTATGCAGCCCAACCCCAACACCTGTTATACTATTATAAGCAAAGTTTATAGTTATACCATCGGAAAAAGTTTGTGCTGTAGATAAAGTTATTTTTTTCAAACTCGTATCTATAGCTGTTATAACAGGATAACCTATTAAAGATCCACTACTTATTATTGTTAAAATTTGACCAACACCTAAGCTAGTAACCGCTTCGTCTACGATAACAGTTTTTGATGCTGTTGTTGCGCCATTAACAGTTAACGCTATTTTTTGTTTAAGACCATTTACATTAGCTGAAGCTATAACTGTATTTGATGTTGCAGCTGTAGTTTTTATTGTAATATCACTTAAAGAAGCTTTTATATTAGAAATCTTAAATCTAGTATTATTATAAGCTTTTGCATTACTACCACCAGCTCTAAACTTCACAGCTTCATCAGCGCTCCAAGATTGAGCTTGGCTTAAAACTACGGTACCGTGAAAACCTTCTTCAACGCTAAAATTATCATCCGTGCTTACAACTAAAGGAATAACATACACTGGGTTTTCTAAAGTTGACTTGCTTTTACTTCTAAAACCTTTTATAACTTTCAACACCACCGTACCATCACCAATTCCATCACTTCCAGAAACTACTATCATACCAGAAGAAATACCTCTAACATCAGCTAGCTCAAGCTCTGTAGTGCTACTACTGCTAGAAGCAGAAAAAGCAGTTGAATTTATAGTAAACTCAAAATCTTTAAAAACAGGTTGTCTTAAAATTAAAATTGTATCAGAAGAAACAGAATAGTCAAAATCAAGAGAAATTTTATTACTAATTTCTTGTTTTTCAATTTGACTACTTTTACCAGAAACAGTAACAGATGTTGGACCACTTAAACTTCCGCTTTGACCTCCAGCAAAAGTTATAACAGTGTCTGCTAGTTTTTCAATAGAATCTAAAACATAAGAGTTTTTATGTAAAAAAACTTCAGTGTCAAGCTGTGTATTTGCCCCTGTTAATAAAGTTATTTTGTATTTATTATCATCAACGTGTGATGGAAAATAAATTTCACCTTCATAAACACCAGTGTCTATTATTTCTTTGTTTGACAACGAAGAGAAAGTTGAAGAAAAAGCTGGAGCAGGAGCAAATATACCTTGTTGAAGACTTGTTTCAGTGTTCTCAGGAAAATTGTAATAAAGACCTTCATCGTCAGTAACTATTAAAGTAAAAAAACATCCTTCATCACCAACAACAAAATACTTTTTACTAGTCAAACTATTGCTTGACATTGCTAAAGTATCTATTTCAAATTGTTTTATTATATTCATATTTTATGTTTAAAGACCTCTTGGGCTTACCCAGTTTGGATCTCCTTGATTTATAGTGTCGTGGTCTATCTGTAAATTTATATTAACATCATGATCTGGCATGATAAAATCAAGTTCAATAGTAAGTTGTAATTTATATGGAAACCACTCGTAACCTGGGTTTATAATTAATTGTTCGTCACTGCTAAAGTAATAATATTCTTTTAGTTTTATTACAGCAGTTTCAACTACAAAAGTTGCGCCGCTAGGATCTAAAGTGTCGATGTTATCATTAAAAAATACTTCTCTAGATGGTTGTAAACCTGTTGGGTCAGGTGAATTGTGCCATAAAGACAAACCACCAGGAACACTTCCTTCTTCACTTTCAACATTATATATTGGAAAAGGATTATTACCACCATCAACATTTAAAATCCTAATACTTGCAGATGTTAAGTTGTTTTTAGCATTACCCCACTGCTCTCCTTGGTTTTGAAAACCATTTGTTTGTGTTATGTTTGGATCTGGACCACCAGGTATTGCAAAGTCGTAAACTGTTTCAAAGTTTGAAATTGTTGGGTGTGGATGAGGAGTTAAGTCAACAACAATAGTCTCTGTAACCTCTTCTCCTGGCGCGTAATCACTAGCTAAAACAATTGGGCTATTATCTGTATTAAACAAAAAGTTTCTACCACCTAACAAACCAATAATATTGTTAATTACGTCTGTATATTCACCAGTTGAACTAGCGGGATCTGCAGATACAGTAACATTATATCTTGGTGGAGGGTAAACACAAGCTGTTGGATCAGATATTTCCGCTGTTGAATCATAAGCAGAAGAACTTTGATCTAAACATCCAAACTTAGGAATTATCATGTCAAAATCTAAATCAACAACCATATCGGTTGTTTTTTTGTTTGTTGGGTGATACTCAGGAAAAACAAAAGCGTTTAAACGAGATGGATAACCATTATGCAGTACGCTAGCGTAGGGATTGTTAAAGAAAAAGCTTGCTGTTATCCACTTTAATATGTTTTCTTCTACAGCTGGTGATAAGTTATCATTAGCAAACATACCACTACTCATTTCATATATATCTATTAAATATATTTTACGCCAAGTAACTGATTCATTAGAATCTATAAACTCACCATCACAATAATCTGAATTATCAAATACATAAGGACCTTGAAACCTGTAATAACCATTACCAATAAAATTAGAGCCTGTAGGAGTTCCAGCACCCCAACAAAGACCAGATTGACCTTGACCGCTTAACACGTATGGATGTGCAATTGTATTTTTTAATGATTGACCAGCATCAATACCATAATAAGGTGGTTTTGGTGGAAAACAATTAAACTGCCCATCGCCATTTGGCAAGTTTGAGTTCCACTCCCAGCTACTTATAATATCATCAATTTTAAAATTACCAGCAATAACTAAATCTGTGTTATTGTTTGGAGTTATTGTCATTTTATAGAAAGGTACACCAGAAGCAGTAAACTGAACAATTGAATTGTTTAAATCATCTACATTAACATCAGAAACAATGTCTACAGAGTATAAATTATTTGGATTGTGCGTTTTATTATTATGTGACATCTTCTCTATTTGTATTATTTTCTCTTTGCATTTCAATTCTTCTTGACCTGTCTGGCGGTGGAGGCGGCGGCGGTATTACAACATCGTCATCGTTAACGTCTCTTATTGTCAAGTTTGGTATTTCACAACTTCCATCATCAACTGTAGCAGTAGGGTCATAATTAAGTGCTAAAGGATTAGTGCACCCAGTAATTGGTGTTGGTGGCGGTGGTGGTGGCGGAGGTGGTGGTAGAAATTGACATAAATTAGGATCATCAACAGTAGCTAAATTATTGTAGTTTAAAGCGTTTGGATTCATACAACCTACAATACCTGTTGGATCACTTGGTGGTGGAGGTGGAGGTGGTGGTGGAGTTGCTATATATTTTGTAAAATCAATAGCAATATTTGTAGATTTACCAACACCTTGAAAAGAAAACTTATCTGTTTTTAAATCTAAAGTTTCAGCAACATCGTTACCTCTTATGAAATTAAACCATTTACTTTCTTTTTCTATAAACTCTGAAATACGACCTTTATCTTTGTCTGTTTCAATAAAAGGAGAGTACCAACCATTTTTATTTATTAAATTGTAATAACCAGTGTTTACATCTGTTGTTTCTTTAACAACTCTAGACTGAGAGCCTTCGTAGTTTAAAGTTTTAAAAGATTTTATTAAACTAGGTTGGTCATTTAACAAAACAGAAATACTTGACTCATACTGTTTTTCATAGAAATAATTTCTATTTATTTTGTTATCATTTTCATCAATCTCTACATGGTGCTTGTACAAATCACCTTTATCAAAAGTATAGTAGTCATTAGCCATACTTATAGCATGTTCTGGAACAAACGACTTAAAACTTGGCCAACCTTTAACTTTTTCGTCAAAAGATACTGTTACATTTTTTGGTGCTAAAGTAATATTGTATTCGTTTTTATCACCATCATAACTACCTAAAAGTTTTGTACTTTGTTTTAACTCGTCTCCAAAGTAGTCAGACATACCATAATCAGAAATAGCTGTTAAACCATCCATAGAAAGCCTTAAAACAGCTCCTCGTTGTTTGTCTGTAAAGTAAGCTCTGTAACTGTCTGAAGCAAAACTTTCTGGATTTTTAGATATACCATAATCACCAGAAAAAGGAAGTGTTTGGCCTAATACGTTTGACGAAGCTATTAACTGAGGGTTTCCATCAGCGTTAAATATAGCGTCTTTGTTTGCAGATATTCTTATAACCCTATCTTCACAAAAAGCTATTAAATCTGTACTTCTACTAAAAAGTTTTTGTATACTACCATAAGTAGGGTTTAAATCTTTTGTTATTTTTTCTGCTTGTATAAATTGATTTAAATTATTAACACCACTTGTTGAGTTGTACAAGCCAGAGTATATTAAACCACTAGATCTCCTTTCTTCTTCATATGGCTCTTCTACAGGCGCAGAAGCTTTAGCCCCTTTATCTATAATCACTTGATTAAAATCATCTCTAAGTCTATTTGACTCTACACCGTTTCTAAAAGAATAACAATTATTCCAACTTAAACCAAATTTTTTATTTACTTCTTCTTGAAACCTAACAAATTTAGAAACACTATTACCTCCACCATCTTCTACAGGACTAACCAAACCGTCAAACCTAAGTCTTACGTAAGCACCATCTTTATCTGTAAATGTAAATAAGTTTCCTTGATCTAAATAAGCCGCGCTCACAAAATTATTAAAACCTATTATGTTGTTGTTTATACTAACAACTTCTGTATCTACAGGTACAGTGTCTGAAATAGCGCATGTAACTGTAGTTCCTATTGAAACTAAAACATTAATTGATTTTTCATTTAAAGATATAGGATAAACTTGACTTGCTTCGTAATAAATATCTAAATCAACATTTTCTTTTGGTTCTGTTTCCCATATAGCTGGGTTGTCACTAGACAATCTTTCAGTTTCATCATATCTAATTCCATAAAACAAAAACTGAATAGGCTTGCTTTGAGTAGCGTTTGTTCCGTTAGTAATATTATCACCTGCAGTAGCGCTAAACTTAGTAAGGTTTATAATGTTACCAACTGAAGAAGCAGTTGAAAGTGGTTGATCTGGGCTTTGCAAAGCTTTAATAGGTATCTTATAAGTTAATCTTCTATTGTTAGGTTGAATAAATTTTGCAAGAACATTACTTGCGTTAGCGTATGGAGTAAACAAACCTGTAGCAAAACTTGCGGATATTCTTGAAGTTTCCCAGTCAAAAGGACCAGTATGATTAAACCTTCTCATTATTATTGGAGAATCATTAATTACATATTTAACTTCGTTTATATCACCAACTATTGAAAATATTCCTCCAACTTTTAATTTACTAGCAAAAAGTTCTTCACTAGAGTTTAATTGCCAACACCTATCATCATAAAGATCTTCTATGTCTTTAATAACACCATTGTTTACAATACGTGTAGATGGTGTAAATTTATTTAATTCAGAAAAAGAAATTTCAATGTACCATTGTTCAACACCTCCTATTATTTGAGAGTAAACACCTTGCTTAAAAGAACTTGGATCTTGTAATGCCAAAGCTCTTGTTGAAAGATCTGTAGAGCTTATCATACCAGGAGCCCAATCAACACTTAAAAAATCTAAAACTTTGCTTGAACCTTGGTAGTAAGTTTGATAAGTGTAGCCCCAAGGTGATTTTATAATATAGTTGTCTTGAAAAACTCTTTCTACATTAACCTCGTTAAAACTTAAAGGTGCTTGCGCTCTGTAATGTGCTTGATCAATAAACCAACTATTATCTGCTCCTATAAGATCTCCATTAGAGTCTGTTTCTTGACCAGTATCTAAAACTAGTGCCCACTGAGAATCATCTCCAGAAACATCCACTTGCGAAGAAGTAAAAGGACCAACGTTTATTTGGGCTTGAGAAAAAGGATCATAACGAAAACTCCAACCATTTGAACCATATTCAAACAAACTATCACCTCCACCAGTTATATTTGCCGAGTGAACAGTACTTGTTGTTCCAATAGCGCCACTCATATTAGGAGCAGATGAGTCTGATAAATAAAATACTTGAGCAGAAGCAACAGATGCATACTCTGGATTTGCTTGACTAACAGCGTAGGCATAAGCATTAGATACATCGTCATTTTCTATTTTAACAAAGAACTTACCTTCAAACTCAGGTCTTTCAACTATTTTTAAAGTGTTGATAATAACTTCTAAAGAAGTATCTAAACCAGTCTTAGTAGTATCAGGCGAACCTGTAAGGTTTGGGTCTACAAGATCTTTATATATAAAGTTATCTTTTTCTTTAATAGTTGTTTTAAGTGTTATTGTATACTCTCCAGATGGATCGTTTAAATCAGTGTCGCTAGTAACATTTAAAACCTCATACTCTTCACTATACAGGTTGTCAGTAGTTCTTTTAAAAGTTATAGTAAAATCACTTTTAATAGACTCTAAATCAGGTAGTGATTGACCAAGAATTGGTGTTAACCAATTTCCTTTATTTATATTAAAAGATCTAAACCCTACGTTAGGAGTTGCATTGGGCTGAACATCAAAAACATAGCTAATAGGAGGGACGGCTGGCGTGCTAGTATCACCTGCAGTTTCTAATAATAGCTTTTTTTCTTTTTTAATAAATTCTGGAGCTTCGTTTTTAATAGATATAACTTTGTATTTAGCTTCTTCTTTTACAACTGAAGAACTGTCTACTGATTTTTTCAATATTAAAAAAGTTTCTTCGTCTATTTTGTTTCTTTCAGAAGAAGGAAAAGATAGCCACAAGTTACCATCTTCAGCTTTGTAAACTTTATCCATTGCTAAGTTATAATACTCGTTAGCAGTTTCTTTTATGTAAAACTTAAAGCTTTTAGCCCAAGATGGGTGAGGTGTTACAATGCTAGTTGATATTTTACTTGAACTTTGTGCGCTTAATTTAGGAACTTTAAAAGTAGCTAAATTATTAGTAAAAACAGGAGTTTCTCTACCGTACTCGTCTATATAGGTAATTCCTAGTTGATATTGCCTGAGAGATTTTAAAGACTTTAGTGGATCGTTATTGTTAACTTCTAACCCTTGAAACCTATCTTCATACGAAGCACTTATTATAGGTTTTTCATAATAGTTAAAATTGTTTTTTATATTGTAGTTTTGAACGTAATTACCATAAACTATTCTACTACCAGTTATTTCTTGAGCTAAAGCTTTTCTTGGAACATTGTCCCAAGGTCTTAATAGTTGATTAGCAGGAAGAGCTGCTTGTATAATATCTGAGGTTATTTCATAAGAATTAGAATCCCAATGATTAGAGTTTTGAGCAAAACCGCTTGAACCTATAGAGTTTGTTGTTTTAAAATCTGTTTTCTTTATGTTGTCTACAAGATAAACTACAGGTGAATTAGACTCTTTATACAAAATATCTACTTGCACAACATCTTCAAGTATATCAGGTCCTATAAAACCAGAAACTTTTAAATCACTTATAAAGTTTTCCATACCCGTATTATAAGCATACTTTGTTTCGTAATTAAACTCTCCAGGTATAAATGCTATTTCAGAAAAAGGAGCAAAAGTAGAGTATTCTCCATCTTGATACCTGTATCTATAACTAAATCTTACAAACTTTTTTTCAAAAAACTTTTCGTTGTTGCCTCCTTGCTGTATTTTATAGTTTACTAAAGCTGAAGTTATTGAAGCCTCAAAAGATAATACTTTTACTTCATACGTGTTTGGTGGGTATGGTAAAGAAGTAACACCACCACTGTTTCTAGTGCTAGTTACTTGACCACTAATATTTTCAACAACTCTAAGTCTAATAGAAGCATTTTCTGGAAAAGAATCTTGTGAGTTAGAGTCTAGTAAATATAAAGTTTCACCTTCTGTAAAGTTTAAACCAAGTGTTATGTTAATATCTTGTATTATAAAAACTTCACCTATTGAATAAATAACATTGTTACTGTCTGCAAACTTCATTTCTACGTTTCCTAAAACAGCGTTTTCAGCAGAAATATCTAGTTTTAATTGTTTTTTAGGGGATTTTTTAATAACAGTTATGTGCTCTTCTCTAACTTTAATACTACTGTTAGTTGTTATTTTTCTTTTTGGAACAATCAAAAAAGTGTGTGTATAACCATTTCTAGGTGTACCTTGTTTTGATATGTCTATATTTATTTTTTTTGGCTCTGTAAAATTATCTGTCCAAAACAATAGGTTGTCAATAATATTTATACCGGTTATAAAATTATTAGGATCAAACTTTAAAACGTTTTTATCAGTATCTACAAAAACAGGTATTACGTTACCGCTTTTGTATTCTACAATCATGTCTATATATAAACTAGTAATAAACCAATATAAAGCATCGTTTTTTTCATCAGCAATTGCTCCAACACAAGTTGAGCCAGCAGGTATTATTGTTGAAAGCTTGTTGTTACCTAATATGTTTTGAACAGTACCTACATCAGAACCTTCTGAAGTAGAAACCTGTATGTTCATCGCATCTCTATATTGTCCATTTTCTACTAGTCTTTCATCAAGGTCCTTGTTCATCTTACCTTGATTGAAAACATGTTTAATCTCTGGCATATACTAGTGTTTTATTTGTTTAGATTTACCTCTAAGTATTTGAGTTAATTCTTCTAATTTTAAATTTGATAGTCTTAGCTTTGCTTTTCTTGTTGCGGCAAATTTATCTTTTTGAAACCTACGTATTACATACTCTTGAACATTAGCACGCGTAGACATTATAGCGTATGCTATACACTTGTACATTGCGTCTTCAGCAAACTTGTGTACACGCATTTCAGAATCAGTACCTAAACTATCACTTAAATAATCTAACACAATAGTTTTTCCTGATACTGCAGAGCTAAAGTGAACCATACCAGTGTTATCATCTATATAGTAAGATCCATTACTTTGAGCATGTTGTGGGTCTATTCCATATCTTCCACCTTCATTTTGCCAGTAAATGTTATCTTCATAATCATTGCTTGAGCTGTTTGTTGACGATGAAATATGAGACCTGTATTTAGCCCAAGTGTTAGACTCTTTATTCAAATCTACAAATATCATTTCTGTTCCATAAATTTGAGCATTGACTATTACTATAGGCTTTCCAGGATTGTCTTGTGGTTGATTAGCTAGTAGTTTCCACTCTTGGTACTCAGGGTTTGTTATTAACAAAGCAATACCTGGAAATTTTTCTGCTATAGTAGTTCCACTAATAGAAGTTATAGTTGTATTGTTAGGTATACCAGGACCAAACACACTCATACCAACTTCTAAACCGCCTGGATCTGTATAAAGATATACAACCATACCATCATTAACAGCTCCTACATTAGCGCCGTAAAGAACACTTTGAAGGTTTGCTTTTTCTTCAATACCAGTTACACCATCTGGATTAGTAATAAACTTAGTAACACCTTCTATAGCATATCTAACTTCGCTTTTAAACTGAGGTATTGGTGTTTTTGAAACAAAATTATTATCTGAAGTTATTCTATTACCAAATGAATCTACAGATCTTGTGATACCATACTCTATGTACTTGTTAAAATATTGTTTTTCAGCTAAAGAATCTACTTTTAAAGTACCGTTAACCATAGTTACATCTGCAATGTTTATTTGCCAAGTGTTTGTTTCAAACTTTAACTCACCTGTAGTTTCTTGTTGGTAAGACACTGGGTTAGAGGTTTTAGATGTAGGGTATAAATTTTTCTTAATACCATTAGCGTCTATACAAGAAAGTTTTGTGTAGTGAACATAGTCTTGAGGTAGAGGTATAGTTAAAGAAGGTGGTACTTCTAGTTCAAAAGATTTAACTGATTTTAAAGTATCAAAACTTAACTCAGCTAAAGATCTTTGTGCGTGAAAAGCTACGTCAGTTCTTTTTACTTTGCTTATTATTTTATCTTCTCCAACGTAAGCTATTATAAAAGAATTTATTATATCTTCTAAAGATATAAATTGATAGTTACCATAATTACTTGTTCCTGTAGCTTGAACACCATCAGCACCCTCGTAATATTTTTTTGAATCTAAACCTAAATCAATTAACTCACCTTGACCAGTTTCTGCGTTTTGTTTATTATATGCTGCGTCTAGTAATCCCATTTGTTATGATTTTTCTTGTTGAACATTAGATGCTTCTGCTGAAGAAGCTGTTTGTATTAAAAGAGTATCTTTAATAGCTATACCAGCAAGTTGTAATATTTTTATAATTAAGTTGTTTTCTTCTGAAGGGTGTAGTTGAAAGTCTGTAGACTTTGTAGCATCGTATAAAGCATTTTCACCAATAACTGAATAACCCCAAACAACATCTTTAGGTTTTCTAATATAATGACAATGAACATTGTTTGTAAACGTAGGGTATAATCTAAAACCTTGTGGAGTATCAACATATACAGCTCGTTTTAAAGTTGGTCTAGCCAAAGGCGATAAACTCATAGATAAATATTCTTTATGAGTTACTTGTTCAACCTCACCAAACCCAGTTTCTATTGTACCAACTCTATAAAGCTCTCTTGGTTTTTGAAAATGAGGTGAATGATAGTATAAGAGTTTTATGTTTTTAAAAGGAGTTATTTTTTCCTCTAACAAAGTTAACATATCAGCATACTCAGTGCTGTTACCAGATATTCTATTAAACTGGTTTATATCGTAAAAATAC
>TARA_R110000824_G_scaffold144873_5_pt1 | contig 11752 bp, 6 predicted proteins | sample TARA_R110000824 | Tara Oceans TARA_R110000824 (sample SAMEA4397747) | marine metagenome | biome: Polar Biome; feature: [MES] marine water layer (ENVO:01000295) within the mesopelagic zone...; material: water (ENVO:00002006), including particulate matter (ENVO:01000060) such as...... | reverse complement strand
GAAGTAGCAGACTTTGTACTAGGTGAGCGTAAGGTTGAGTTGGCTGACGGTCACGATACATACTACACTGACATAGGTACATATGTTGACTATAACAGACAAGATGTACGACTACTCCCTAGGCTTGATGAGTACCTAAATGTAACTAATTACTTTACTTCACTCCAACACTTAGTACAGTGTGACATAGAGACAGTACCTATGACTACTGCCCCCGCCACAAGCCTATTCATACAAGATGAAGAGTCCGAGGGCCGCATTCCCGACGACCCACGATTTAACAAGGTGGATTACGAGGGTGCTGATGTCATGATTCCGCCCCCCGGCAGGTACACTAACATGGCAATCATGGATATTAAAGCCATGTACCACTCTAATGTAAAGTTGCACAACATATGCTGGACTACTCTATGTGAGGATGGTAAAGACTGTGGTAATGGTAGCAAGTTTAACCAAGATACAAGAGGTTTGCTTGGTAGGGTCATGGATAAAATGACAGTCAAGCGTAACGAATACAAGGCTCTATTGAAAGGAGCCAGCACTGATGCCGAGAGGCGTAAGTGGGATGCTATGCAGTTTGCTACGAAATCTATGGTTGCTTCGCTGTATGGGGTTGCTGGTGATGCTAAGTATGGCATGTATCACCCCGAGATTGCGGCGGCTATCACATACACAAGCAGACAGACACTATTCCGTCTGCGTGATGAGTGTAATGAGCGTGGTTATCCTGTACGATACGGCCACACCGACTCTATCTTCTGCGAAGTACCAAGTCCCGAAGAAGGTATGGAATTGGTAGCCAAGATTAACGAGTCTATGGCACCCATCGAGACTGAGTTTGAGAAGTGGTGTGAGTCTATGATACTCAAGGCTAAGAATCGCTACGCAGGTAAGGTTACATGGACTGATGGGGAGTACCATGAACCTGAATACTACTACAAGGGTTTGGAATTGAAACAGGCTCGTATGCCAAAGGCTATGAAACAGGCTATGGATGGTACTTTACGAGGCATTCTTGACGGTAAAGAGCGTGAGGAGATTGACGACTACCTAATTGGCTTAATTGAGGCTGGAAATGAAGGTAGATTGGGTGAATCCCTACTCATGAAAGGTAGGTTACGCAGACCACTTAGTAAATACAAGAGCATTAGTGGTGCTGTTGCCGGCGTAGTGTGGGCTAGAGAACACCTTGGTAAGCGGTACGAGGTTGATGATACATTCCTCACTGCTATTGGGCCGGGAGGACAGTACTATGCCTTCGATAAACTAGAGTCCTTAGAGGGTGTTGCTAAGATTGACTGGTCGGAAATGACCGAGCGATTCATACTCAACAAGGCATGTGACATCTATGACTTGGTTAACTGGGACACTCAACCCCTATGGAATGCTCACCGTGGGCTTGGAAATGTTAAATGGTTATGATAAAGCCTATATAGTGGCGAGACTAGAGGGATAGATATGGCAGAAGAAAAGAGACAGCCCAAGAAAATGACAACCGCACAACTGACTTTAGGGTACCATGCTCTTGAACAAGCGTTCAATAACATAGCCGCCGCCATCGGTAACGATATGCAGCAGGTTATGAGCGTACTATCAGGTATATTGAATCACTTAGATTTACTACATGAGATTACATGTCCATCATGCGGCACCGAATTAAGCCATCCCAAGATGGATGGGGTTCCGTTGCCCGACAAATGTCCAGCCTGCGAAAGCGATTTGGAATTGAACGAAGAAGAATGATTATTAAACAAACGGGGAGTGGAATACATATGGCACGAATACTAATCGCAGGCGAATGCGAAGATGAAGAATTATTTGCAGAAGCATTAGCGGAATATGGTCGCCGAGATGTTTATTGGGCTGTTGACAATACAGTCGTTAATAAATATAAGGCTGAAGCACTTGGAATTGACAGCAGATTGAATCTTGTTGGCTCCGATGCAGACGAAGATTTATTCAGTACCGTACTTGGATTACCCACCCCTAAACCTAAGAGCAAGAAGTCTAACAAGACTCCAAAGGCTCTTGACAAAGAGGTTGAGGCGGTAGTTAATGAATCCGAAAAAGTACTCTAAGGAATGGTTCACCATAGAAGGTCCGACACACGGACACTCTAATCCTATCAAGGCCAGCACTAACGGATGGCCTGTAAGGTTATCTAAATCATCATTCATGACCTATCTTGGCTGTCCCCGTAAGTTTTGGTGGGGAAATGTAGCCGAGATACGCTCACCACAGAATCATTTCATGGCTCACGGTACAGCCGTACATAGAGCATTGGAAAATCTATATGGTAATTGGAAAGATGAAGATGGTGAGATGTTCGCTGACTTAGGTTTCATAGATTGGGAGGATGAATCAGTCCACCAGCCGCATTTGGGTTGGAATAAAGACCAAAAACAAATCTATTCTGACTCGTTAATTTCACTTTTCCAATTGGAAAATGAAAGATTAGAGCGTTGGGGAGAAGAACATTTCGCTCCTGTTGAGTTTGAAGTTAAGCATGTAGTCAGCCATCCCGATTCTAATTTCCTATTGGTAGGTAAGATTGACGGGGTGCATAGGCATCCTGATGGTGGGCTTGTAATTACTGAATTGAAAACAGGCAAGGCTACCAAGGGTAAAATGACAAAGACTCGTAAAGAATTATGTTTCTATCGTCACATGCTATCTCTATTAGGCTTTGATGAGGCAGTATATTTCTATTACTTATTCCCCGAGGCCAGCAATACTGACCTGTATCTTGAGTTGGCTAACAAGAAGGATACAGAAGTATGGCTTGGTGAGAAGCAGGGTATGGCTGTGTTAGAGAAGGTTACTAAGCGTTCTGTAACTGCTATGTTCAAGTCACTAGACAAGGCTATTGAAGGTATCAATGGCGACCTATGGGACATGAAGTGGAATGACTACTTCTGTACCGAGTGGTGTGAGTTTTCTATGTCCTGTGAAGGACAGTTGGTTGGGTTGGATGAGAACCCCACACATTCATATACTGGCGGGACTGAGTGGTAAATATGACAACATGTAAGAAGTGTGACAGCCCTATGAAAAGCGAAGTAGCGTGGTTGGTTACAGGACAAGTAAATGGTCCTAGAGAATCAATGACACTACTGATATGCGAAGAATGCGGCTACACAATAAAAGGAGAGGACACAAATGACGGAGCAACTACTGACATTCCCGAGGGAAATGGGGCTTAAACGGGCCATTGTAAAAGATTTCAGAACATATGCTCGTTATCTTGACAAAATGAGGAGTAAAACTTCTTGTTATACTAGCCTATATTCATTTACAAAAATGAATGATGATAATAAACCTGACTATCGGTACGCTATATTAGACCGAGCATGGTGGGATTTTGATGCGGGAGAACGAGGAGGAATTGAACAGGTCAAGCGTGATGTCGCTCAACTTATCGGGCGGCTCGACGGTGATGTGCGGGTCGTGGCTACTGGCCGTGGCTTCCATGTCCACCAACTGTTCAACAAATCTGTTATTGGACAGGAGTACAGGCTCCCCCTAGAGCATTATCAACGACGAAAGGCAAGGGGATTAGTTACACTAGATGGTGTAGGCTTCCCTGAAAAAATGACTCGTATTCCTAACACATACAACCCCAAGCGTGGGCGTTGGTGTGTAGTTATTCCAACCCATGAGTTTGTTAACAATCCTATGGGTTATAATATACCAACTACGCCGGTAACACTTAGTCGTAATCACCACCCATACGGGAAATGTAATCCACAACTAGAAGCATTCGACTTTGAAGGCTGGTGTACCAATTATTCCCCAATACAAGATGATTATTCCTTTGTTGATAGTGTTACGCTTGATAGCGACACGCTTACGGCTGGTTCTGTACCGCTTATGCCTTGTTTGGCTAGAGCGATACACCAAGACAAGCCTAACCACCATGTACGAGTAGCACTTGTGCAGCATATGGCTGATACACTAAGGGACTTTGCTGACCCGGAGGCTGTCAGTGTTGAACAAAGGCGTGAGATTGAGGATGAGATATTTAATTTTGTCAAAGGTCTTGGTTGGTCTAACTGGAATGCCAGTGCATCCCGAAAGGGTATCAAAAGTACTATGAAGTACAAAAGAGTACCATCATGTTCATGGTTTGTGGCGAGAGGAATGTGCGCTAAAAAATGCTGGCGATACGATGGTTCAGCAATCATTCCCGAATGAGGTTAAAAGACCAGTCACACACAGCGTTACTTAATGCTGATAGTGGATGATAGAGAAAACGACCTTTTAATTCACAAACTCTATGCTTCTATGGGCCACCACGATGAAGGTGGGCATGTCAAAGTAAAGAGATTACCTTCTGCTGATTATATCATCGGAGAAATTGGTATTGAGGCCAAAGAGATAAACGACTTGTATCATAGTATCATGGGTCATGGGCGTTCTCGTACTATCGTGGGTCAATTGGTGGACTTACAAGAGTCATTCGAGCGACCCATGCTTGTTGTGTATGGTACTAAACTAAAGCCCTTCATTCCCGGCAATCGTAGGCCAAATAGAGCCGAGATAGCAAGGGAAATTAAAAAGATGAATGCTGTCATAAAAAAGTTCAAGCAAAACTTCATCATCCAATTCCCAAACATACAGTATATGGAGGTGTCAAGCATAGACGACATGGTTGATTGGCTATCCTCAGTGCATCACAATCTTAGACTACGCCGTAAGCCTATTAGTGAGCCAGCCGAGTTGCAGAAAAAGAGTAATCGCAAAGTGGACTTGCGTGTTAGAGTCTTGTCTGCTATTGATGGTATCTCGGAGAGAGCAGCGCATGATTTACTCAAGGAGTTTGGCTCAATACCACGACTCTTACGCTCACGCACCAGTCAGCGTAAACTCATGGGGATAGAAGGAGTTGGCAGAAAAAGAGCCAAGGCTATACTATCCCTGCGAGAACACTATCCTGACCAACCTGACCGTCAAGCCGAATAACTAAACTCTTTTCCTTGAACCGCACCACTTACTGACCTTCTATCAGTAGCAATTTGTACATTATGTAGTGTTACTGCGCTATAAGTAGCAGTGTCCGGTGCAGTACCAGCATCACGCCCAATACTAACTACAATGGTATTGTTTGGTACATTTATACCTAGCAAATTACCTTCGTATAACACAACATTAGAATTACTCCCAGCGTTTAGGTTAACTGTATTGGTATCTATGCTATTAGTTTCAATACACCTAACAACAACATTAAGAGTTGCTACTTGAGTGGTGCTTATTGAATCCATAGAATACCTTCCTTCTATTCGTGCTTTAGTACTTGCTGCATTAGCAGGTACTCTTGTGGTTACACTAAACTCCGTGAATGATTTAGTACCATCAGTTGCACCAGCGAAAGACATACCTCCGCTCGACATCACTCCGTCACCGGAAGTAGGTATAATAAAAGAATCAACCCCTTCAACACCTGATTCATTACGAGGCGAAAATGTGGGTTTCTTCTGACCTAATATAGAAAAAGAGCCGCCAGTAAAACTATCAACATTGAAATCCATAACACCCTTAATCTTATTTGTAACACCTAGGGCTAGATTATTACTACTTAGGCTTATAGAAGAGTTATCACCAAATGTCATACCATCCACGCTTGAGCCCGGACCATTATAGTTATTTGGATTATATGACGACCCCAAAGTCATGCCCGGAGTAATACCTCCAGTAGAACCAGTTTGACCCCACCCACCAACTAAAGGATTTCCATTATTACCCGCTTCTGTTGACGGACTAAAGCCGTCAGGCAACCCTGTAGTACCCTCGGCCTCTTCACCTCTACCTGCTGTAGCACTACCTCCGCCACCTTTACTACTACCTTCGCCGCCTGTTTGGGTATTACCCTTTGTTACAGCCGGAGAGAATAATGAAGAAAAAGTAGTACCACTAAGGCTAACATCTCTTTCAAGAGTTAGGTCTAATGTCTCTCTATTGCGACCTGATTGCTTCCACATTATAGTTTTTATTCCCATAGTTTCACCTGATAAACCAAGAGTAGCGTCGTCATATATTACCTGCGCTCCGGGTACGAAATTAATATCATCACAAATATGCAGACGAGGGGCATACCATTCAGTTCTTAGGTTCCAATAACTAGCAGTTGCATATCTTCTCATACCAAGTGGGAAGATAGATTTTGGAGGTGTGTTGAGAAGATTGTAACCACCCGGTAATAGCACACCACCAACATAGGCTTCTTGTTGTGCCGTACTAGATGGGTCCGGTGGGGGCATTGTTATTAGTCCGAGTGTATCATCAGTATCACATCTTCTTCTAGCAAGAGCGTTTAGGTAATCATAATTAACAGATATGATTATTTTTTCTGTGCCAGTGCGGCCAGTTGACCAATATGTACCGGGTATATCTAACTCATAAAGTCCGTTAGAATCAACAGTAACCATACTACTACTTCTTTCATGGGCTTGGAATGTATTGTTAGTCCAATCGTAATCAAGCAATCTGATAGTAAATAAAGGATTTTGGTCATGTACAGCAAAGGCTACTAATGAACCATCGGAAGCAGATGAGCCATAATCGACACCATTACCAACTTCAATAGCAACTCTTAGTTTACCGTCGGCATTTATTAGAGAGCCTGCTGCTGTTTTCTGCGAAACCTTTGGCATTCCTCGAGGCATATGTACTACCTGTACAGCATAACTTACTGAATTAGCCCCATACCACCAAAAGTTTTCATCAAATGTAAGGGTTGCATCAGTAACAAGTTTAGCATCCCCATCTCTTCCGTCAAGAGCATTCACCATGCCGGGGAAGAAGTTACCACCATGTAGGCTAGTCCAAAAACTACCCGAATCCTTTCTTGCGCTGCCATGATAAGACTGTGGGATAGTGCGAGACTGGTCGGCAATATAACCGTGGCGAGCCTCATCCACCATAACACTGTTAATGCCTGATAAAGCAAAATTGTCGGTAAAATTAAGTAACTGTGCTTTTATTGAAAGCGGAGCATTCTTATACTTTTCATACTCGACCTTAGCAATTTTTAATGCTTCTGAATTAGTGCTTACTGTAGGCATTGTTAGGATTTCCCAGCGAGGAGTTGTACCTAGTACTGGTGCAGGGTGGTCTACAAAACTACCATGTCCTCCATAAAACACCCTAACATTTGTAATTTGTTTTGTGCTTTGTGTTGACATAGTAGATACTCTTAGATTACTTCTATTAAATATCAAACCAAGTTTATAATTTGGCATGAAAGCAGGTTTAGAATCCCTTCCCATATACCAAGAAAATACTTGTTTGCCACCATAATTATCACCAACACCACTAAGAGCCTGTGTGCTTGAAAAGATAGTGGATATAGTAGTATTCCTACAATCGTTAACTCCTCCGAAATCATCGACACTATCTGCTATGCGCCACCTACCCCAAGCAATACTATTTACTGGTATTACTCCCGGCATACCTTGTAGTGCTATGGTATTTGGTATGTCAAATTGAACATCAGTGATTACAGCACTTACTACATAATCCTTGTATACATAATCCACAATTTTATTTGAATACAAACCATAGTTTTCCACCATTGTTATTGTTTCTCCACCATTTAATAAATGCGGAGTGGTAGTAGTAACTCTTGAAAGACCGGAACCGGGGGATGCAACTGTACTAACAACCCCACCTCTAGGTGGTTTACCCAACTCCCCCGTAGCACTTGTTGGTACGGTTGCCATATTTCTTGTTACCGGTACTGAACCTATGTCCGGCATACCTGCTAAGGTTGTTTGTGATAGCCAATTTTTTGATAGAGAATCTAAATAAGTAGTCCTAATTTTATCACTATCGTACCATGTGCCTTCGCCTTTGGTTTCAATAAATCCGTTTAATATCATTAATAAACTCATTGGCATTACATTAGAAAGACCGCCATATACCACCATGTCGGGATAGGTGACAGTGCTATCGGGGTCTATTTCAATGTTTTGGCTTGACACATATGATGAGCGACCTACTGGACTTGGAAGTCCACCTACCGCTCCGTAGAATGTTAACCACCAAGCATTATTTTTAGGTACGATGGCACTTGGAACGGTGCCTACTGCGGGATATGCTGTCCCATCCCATTCACCAAGAGTGATTGTGTCAGGAACTGCTATTCCAAGTGAACATAAGTTTTTTAGTTTTATTGATGTAGGTGCAGACACAGTAACAGTACCAGTGGTAATAGTTACACTGTCAGATACTTTAATTTCTAAGAATCCAGTATCTTCATAGTTACCTATTTCAATTATACTCGAGTTGTCGGGATTAATCCCAAGGTTAGTACAGCCAGTTAAAGTAGTACTACCCCCTTTTCCAGTCCACGAAAATGTATTATTTCCATTGATAACACCAGTACCGGCAGTTGAAAAGCCAGCATTACTATCAATAGTAAGTACTGTATCTTGGTTAGTAGTACCACTTGCCATATCGACTATAGTCATACCCTTACCTACTTGTCGTACAGTATAAGTACCATCAATGTCAGTAGTAGTGCCGCTTGATGAGGACAAGACTATTTCATGTCCCACTCTGTATAATTCAGCGGCCTTATATCCACCACCAGCCCCTCCGTCTGCATTTCCAAGACTTAGTTTTACATACCCAGCACCATTACTTTCTGCTACTACTGCTGTATTAATTAAATCATAACCAGCAAAGGCGGCGTAGTGAAAAATGGTTTTCTTTTCAGCCGAAATCATCATACCAACTTGGTTTACTATTGGGGGAATGATACCATCTTTTGCTGTAAGTTGCATAATTCTATCGTCTATCTTAATAGGTCTTAGTAATGTAGTTCCTTCATTAATAAAATACTTGTAATTAGATGCCCAACTTGCTGAATCATCAAGATTTAGAAAAGAAGGAACGGCCTTCTTCCAATAATTATCAATGAGTACTGGGAACCCTTCAGTCTCAACTAAATAATCCCCTATCTCTTTACGACCACCTGAAGTTTGTCCTGTTTTACCACCATTACTCGTAGTATTAAGGTTGAAAAACTTAGATGCGTCAAAAAGAACAAACGACCCTCCTTTATTTTCCCAATTAGAGTATTTAATTTCTCCGCTTACTCCAATGCCTGTTGGTCTAGCATACTTAACACCAGTTACTCCTGTTAGAGTATGTGTACTTTTACCAGTCCATGTGAATAAATCTGTACCACCTATTATGCCCGTACCTGCTGTAGCAAATGAAGTTCCGTTAGCAAGAGTGATTGATGTGGCACCAGCAACAATAGCACTGCCAATTACGCTTTGTGAATTGAGGGAATTAGAACCACCATAAACATTACTCCACGGCTCACCGGTTATAGGGTCAGCAGTACCATCCATTTCCCACATATCAACCTCTTCGCCTAATTTCAAATCAACAAACTGCTGCCTTTCTTCTGTATTAGAAATGTTAGTGTTAGAAAATGCTAATGATAAACCATAATTAGAAGAAAATGGTGTCATTAAACCAAACTGCTTTCTTCTTGTATTAGAATCTGCATCAGCCTTACCATCGTTACGCATGTCAGACCAAAGAACCCACATGTGTTTGAAGTCCTCCGAATCTATACTACGAACATTTATGGTATCAGTAGTTTGTATGTCACGCTGTAAAAAGTTAACAGCAGGTAGTGTTAAATCTAAACCCCATGTAATAGTAAAACTATTAATATCAACATTATGATAAAAACTCCATGATTCAGCGTTTTGTAATGAGCCGGGGGCTCCGGGTTGAATAGTTACAGCCTGATTACCCGTATAAGCGTAAGTCCAATCCGCTGTAGGAAAGTCACTTTCTGTAAATCTTTTTTGAGTTCCGTCAAGATTGTAAAGTCTAACTCTTCTTAGTGTAGCACCACCTACGGCAGCAGTTCTTGTATTACTTGTGTCCCAAGGTTGGGTGTATGGGCTTGCTTCAGGTGTAATAGGGTCGCCTATCATCCAAGTACCGTTTAATGGTGTACCAACACCAGTAGCACCAGTTATAGAAAGTGTCATACCGTATAAATCCGCTCTTGGGGACCATGCTCCACCACCCGGACCCCCAGTTGGTAAGTCAGGTAGCCATAAATCAACATACCAAAACTCTTCGTGATATGCCCCAGCACTTAGTAAACCACCATGCGAGTTCATCCCAGCAGGATAGATGGTTCTATGTAATCTAATACCTTCAGCATAACCACCCGGACTTGCGGATTTACTAAACGACAGTGATTTATTAGTAGTAGGGGCTATGCCGGTATATGTTCCCGAATCAATAAAACCATCTTCATGAATTACTTCAAAACTTCCACCACCTATACTGGTTGGTACATCATATGCACCATCTATACTTAATGTAGTAGCACCTACTGTAAAAGCACCAGTGGAGTTACCACTAAAAAGAGGGGTTTTGTTAATTTTACCAAACATATGTCTAAACCAAGAAGATAATCGTAAATCTTCCATCCACTTAGTATGAACTGCCCTATAAGCAGCATCACTTGTTGCGTGACCGGCTGTTATGGCATCATCCCATTCATCGTAAGCCTCATTAGGTCCGATAGTATCTTCGCTAGTGTACATTTGTATAGGGTGGGCAGACCTGTTTCTCATTCTACTATCGAGATGTTGTTTGAAATTACCGGAACCATCCTGTACTTCATTGTAACCTAATGTAGCGTTTGCTACATTTAGCGCACTGGTACCGAAAAAATATGAGTTTAGTTGATTTTGTGATTCACTTCTGTTGTAGGCTATTTGACGAGTGGTATCAGTTTCACCCCCTTGTCCTAATTCCCAAGTTGGCATTTGATTATCTAATTTACCAAAGTAGTCACTGGCCTTTAGGGAAATAGTGGGAGTATAATCAGTAGTTTGTTTGTATGATAGTGAATTAAGACCACCCCGCCATAACGGTCTATCTATTCTTCGATAAAACATTAATAACGACCAGTCAGAATAAGCAGATTGGTTAAAGAATGGAAGAAGTTTTAGTGTAGCATCATCATCAATGATTGTACAATCCATACTTGATACTGAATTAACTCCCATTGTTAGAGAAAAATCAACTGCTACTGGCATTGTGTCTGCTACTGTTTGTATTGGATGGTCGTTAAGTGGTCTAATAAGACCAACACGGTCTATCAGAACTGATACCTTTTTAGCACAACCCAACGCATCTAATTCCCAGCCATACATATCGGCTGCTCCAAACGGATTACCATCTGCTTTGTTGGCTATTGTTTGATTGTTAAGAATCAGTGCGCCGTTTTTTACGACATCGTACTGATTGTTTGTATAGTCCATTATGAAATCATAATCATCCCATAAAGTGTCCATGCTTGTGCCGGCATAAGTTGTCATTTCTTGGAATGCCGTAGGTGTAATTACATAGTCAATTGCTGCTAGAGTATAACCAGTATCACCACTTGCGGCAGATGTAAAAGCGGTACCTTCACAGCCGATACGCAATCTAATTCTTGCGGTACTTGTATCAACGGCCATAGGGCATATGCGAATAGTAAAAATATCCCCGTCACCCTTACTGTTCAAGGTTGCATCATAAGATATAATGGGGTCGTAAGCAGAAGTGCTGTTTTGGTGTATTTCTGTAACTAAAAAGGGCTTACCACAGGGGGATTCAATAGGCATTAGTGCGGCAATAGGGGCGGCAGCACTGATGTCGTTAGCATCTACTATTTCACCGGAATAAACACCAGCAAGATGTGTTCTAACTATTTTGTTTCGAGAAG
>TARA_R110000824_G_scaffold1445_2_pt1 | contig 11753 bp, 22 predicted proteins | sample TARA_R110000824 | Tara Oceans TARA_R110000824 (sample SAMEA4397747) | marine metagenome | biome: Polar Biome; feature: [MES] marine water layer (ENVO:01000295) within the mesopelagic zone...; material: water (ENVO:00002006), including particulate matter (ENVO:01000060) such as...... | reverse complement strand
ATGAATTGAGACAATTAATGGCTGATGATCCTGAAGAGTTTTATAAAAGGACACGTCATCGATTTGTAACAAACCCTGACAATCTGCGTAAATTGGCTACCAATAAAGAGACGGGAACATCACCGGCCTATAAATCAGGTCGCCGTGGTACTGATTTTGGTAGAACTTGGTCTGAGGCTGTGCCTGAACGTCCGATAAAAAATTCTGCGGATAGGTGGTATGACTCTTACGAAGAAAACCCCGTTACTCCGAAGTTTTATCAAAACATAGAAGGTGACATGGACCCTGATTTATTGTTTGATCCTGATGAGCGTATTCCTGGGGAAGAGGAAAGAAAAGAAGAGGGTCGGCATATGCTGAGATATAATTTAAAATGGATATTGTTAGAGTCGTACCCTCCTAAAGCAGGAGAAATTCATTATGATTTTGGGGCTGGTGATGCTCAAGACCCTGGCTATACGAATGCAGAAGGGTATAAAAGTACTCCTGAGGAATATTTTGTCCCAATAGATCGATATTATGATCATAAGGATCCTTACAATATACGTCATGATTTAGTTAAGCCTATTAATTTTCAAAAAAAGGGAAAATCAATCACATTTAATTCTTCCTATTATGCAATGACAGACGATGATAATTCAAAAGACCAGCACACTATAATTAGAAACGCCGATAAAAACCTCGAGCAAGGCGGGCTGTTAAAAATAACATCATCACCTTCGCATACAATTGAAAACCTTTTAAAAGTTTTAAAAAATGCGGGGGCTGACTATGAAATTGAACATGTCTCGTCTTTTAATATGACGGATGAGAACGATGACAATTGGCAGTGGGTTTCTTATGATCCGCGGAATGTCGATAATTGGAGCCGCGCTTATCTTAAAAAAAATAAGGAAGGCGATTGGTCTCACATCGATAAAGATCATGATGATATAAGACAATTAGGCTTTGAGTGGGGCGCGCACCCTAACAACTCGTCGGGGACGGGTTGGAGAGTTAAAAATAGATAATAAAATTTTTTAACAAAATAGGAAATTAATAATATGAGTTACTCGTCGAAATCGGCAACTGATAAGAAAAGAATTTTAAAAATCGTTAAGGTTTTACGCGAATGGGAAGACGCCGACATCTTTAGTTTAGATGTTAAGAAATTAATAGCCATTCATATTGTTGATGAGCTAGAAAACGAATTTGGACACGAAAGGGGCTTCTAATGGCAAAGGTACTCGCAGAAAAAAATAATAGAAAGTGGAAGTATATTTTACTATACAGCGATGGTGCATCTGTGTTCGCAGACAGCCTACCTGAATTATTAAAAGACATGCTTCGGGAGGCTTGGCTTAGTTGGAAAAAACGATGATCGGACTGATATCTTTTATAAAAAATTTATTTAAAGAAAAGTACAGGTGGACGTGCTCTAACTGCGACGACGTGCTAGAATCATCAACGCAACCGTATTGTAAGGCCTGTTCACATATAAACAGGAGCAACATGAAAATGGACAAGTGTTGCGGAGGAGGGTGCTGTGATTAAATACTTACATAAAGCTATAGATAAACTTAAAGAAATAACAGAATGGCTAAAAGTTCTATTTGTATTCGCTGTCCTTGCCGGGGTTTTGTTCGATGACCCCTTTAATGTACTCACAAACATTTCCTTACTATTAGATCAGTTTGGCCAAAACGGCACCTCTGCCGTTGTTGCGCTATTGGTTATACTGGCTTGGGACAAGGGCAAATAAAGTATAAGTAGCAAAAATTTTTAAGGAGAGTGACGACTAAAGTTGCGTTAGCTCCTGTTTCATTAACCGGTTATATCCTAATTATATTAAAGAAGGAGTGAGGTTAATGATTAAATATCTCTTACTAACCCTAATTGGTTTCTCATTAATATTCTCGCAAACAAGCAATCCGGAGGAGCCTAAAGTAGGGCAATGGAGGTGGAGTTCTGAATCGCTCGAATGGACTCACGACAAGGAAGCCCACTTTGCAGCTAGCTTTGGGCTATATTATTTTTTTAAATATAAAGGAGAACAATCCACCTTCCGCGCTATCAATTCTGTATTTTGCTTGGGCTTAGTAAAAGAAGGCGTCGATGCTCTCTTACCGTGGGAAGAATACGGGTCTTGGGGTGGTGATGGTTGGTCAAATGCGGATTTGATGGCTAATGCAATGGGCGTTGGCACAGCCTGGCTTATTGATAAGTACTGGCACCCCAAGATCGATATGAATTTAAATATTTCTTTTTATTATGATAGAAATGTGCGTTAGCTCCTAATTTTTCTCCATTCAAAAATATACTTATAATATAAGGTTATCTAAGTAGTGGGAGAAAAAAAATGCTTTACATTCAGCACAAAGGAATGTTTAAGCTTCTACTATGGTTCAATCTATGTATAGGTTTTTATAATCTATATTTATTTACTGTAGGCGGACTTCTGTTTAACTTATTAGTCGGTTCATTGAATATAGGCGTGTGGGTTTTTAATAGAAAACATCTTTTTTAATACGATGAGTGGCTTAGGTGAAACACTTGTTCTTGCAGCGATTGCTGCCATGATAGGAACTTATCAAGACTGTACGGAACCACGTGAAGAGTTGGTTGTTTTATCTTCAAACATAACAGAAAAAGTTATGGTGCTTAAAAAGCGTGGAGCCTGTCCTGCTTACTGCGCCACCGATCATCTGCACTACGCTCATAAGGTTTCTGAAGAATGTGACTCAGGCCTTTCCTGTAATCACTACAAGTATAAACAAATTATAAGAAAGAAACAAGATGATTCCTTTTGGTCATTTCGTAAAAGAAGGTGATTGTTTACTCTGGGAGATTATTCATGGAGTAAGAAGCGTCGGTTGGACCATTGAACTGGTTGAAGAATTTGTTATTGATCCTTATGTTGGATACAAAGGACTTGTGCTTAACCAATCCGATAGCTTGAAAACTTATTATTTTTGTTCAACAGGAATCCAACGATCGTTTCTAAATGGTCAGACACACCCCGGTGTTTCAATCCTAACCGACACTGAAAAATTTATCTATAGTTTGTAAATCAAAAGCCCTCGACTGAGGGCTTTTTGATAACCGTAGTTGATCGAATCGTTTAACCGCGCATTTGATAGGTGCGTCCGTTAAAAGTTACAGACTTAATAGTAGTTTCACTAAGACCTGTATACTTTTTTGAGCGCACATCGAAAACAGTTAAATAACCTTTACGAGTTTTAGGCTCCATGGGAGTTAATTGTCCCCAGGAGTTAACGTTTAAACGACAATGCATGGTTGTGGTTTTTGCACCACGCTTAACATTAACGCTAAAAAAACGACTGCCGACGAGGCTTTTGATTCGATCACTCTTGTTTGTTTTTGTTCTCATAACTTTTATTCTCCTAATTATTGAACACCTTAAATTATGGTAGATTTAGCAAGTACTAACCGGTTTTTGCTATTTTATGCTATAGCTCCTCTTTTTCATAAAATAATCCTCGTATTTATTAAAACAGGAGGTACAACAATGGTACGAACTTTTACAAAAACACTAACCGTTTTCTTGTTTTCACTAGCAAGTATCACAATGGCGGAGGAGGCTCTTCTGGGTGTTTGCGAAGAGCCGATCAATGTCTGGTTTAAGATTTCGAACGATGTGGGTAATAGTAACTACAGGCAAGTGGTGGCCCTGGACATGAGTCAGGGATACGCGTATACAGACGGAGTGGCTATTTATTTAATGCTGAGTGACGTTGGTACAAGGGAGCAAGTAATGCTGACGTTCCCTATTGGTTATTGGGAAGTTGAGGGCAAGGACGAGATACAGAAAGAATTTGATAATTTAGAAGAATATCTAAGAAATACTGAATCTAAATCAGATGAAATAAAGAAAGACAACGATTGAAATATATTTATACTATAATTAATAATATTATAACTTAGTATTATTTACTATTCTATTTATTATATAATATAGTTAATAGTTATTATTATTAATTATAGTTAATAGTTATAGTTATAGTTATTAATTATTATATATAATATAAGACAATTATTATAATAGTAAATGAAATTAGAAAATAAAAGAAAAATAATTATCGAGTACGGCGATGTTGGTGCAAGACCAGTAACATCAGCTGCAGCCAGTCTTAAAAATGCTGGTGACTATGAACAACTCCCCAAAACTTCCGAAAAAGAACTAATAATGCGAAATGCCTATGAAGATGTTTTTGAAGGAGATCCCTCATATAAATTTGCAGACTTTGAAGGTTCTAAACTTAAGATAAGGGCTGGCACAGAAAGATCTACGATTCCTAATGCGATCGATGAGATATCCGATGATTATGATTATGGCGAAGAGCACCACGAGTATCAATTTAATTTCCTACCACAGCTAGCCGCCAACCAGCGCAAAAACAATGTCCCCTCGGCCGCAAACACTCACGATATTGATTCCATCACACATGCCATAAAATCAGCGCCGGTCACTTACGTACATCCCGAGAAAATGGAGGGAATTCATAATTTAGACAACTTAGGCGCAGGCCAAAATGATGCGACTGGTGAATGGTGGAGTGACGCCAATACGAATGAAAAATTAGATCACGTTAAGGATTTAACATGGAATTATAAAAAAGATACGTGGAAAGAAAGACACGGAGACTCTGCAAGAGAAAAGTTCAGTCAGCATTTCGATGGTTTAGCAAAACACATTGCTTCCGGCGAAAACAGCAAGGAGTCCAGCATGTATCCATCTGTTATGATTAAACTGCCGTCAAACTGGCAGACACACGAAAATGTACAAATTGGAGATACTAATGATGTCAATTCACTAATTACATCCGGCGAGACCTCAAAGCCCGGCGAGCACCAGTTTCACTTAATGGGCGGGAACACAAGAAGCATGATCCATCAGGCTTTAAACAAACCAATTCCCTTTAAAGTTATTCAACCGTTCCGACCGGTAAAAAACGAACATCAGTTGAAAGATCTACGTTATAGGGGTAAATTATTAACTGAGAAAATGTTAGAGGAATCTAAATGTCTAAAAAGAACAGCAAGAATGGTAATGGAAAAAATGGCAATGGCAACGGCAAGGTTACAACAACTAACGGCAAGACCGAAGTTACAGAACAAAAACAAAAGTGTACAAACAAACGACAAGCGCTCTCTCAACTTCGAAGACTAAAGTGGAATCTGGAGTTTCGAAGTAAAAATCAACAAAAATTTTTTGAAGAAATAGCTAATAACGACGTGACCTTTTGTTCGGGTCCCGCAGGCTGTGGAAAGACTTTTCTTGCTGTATATTATGCCTTACAAGCGATTGCAGAGAAGGGAAGCACTTATGATGGCGTAGTTATTGTAAAGCCTCTTGTTGAGGCTGATGGGGAAAAATTAGGCTTTCTTCCTGGAGACATAGAGGAAAAAGTTGAACCATTCATGTGGTCGTACTACTACAACATCGAACAAATTATCGGCCATACTAAAATGGGCGTGTTATTAAACGATTCTGTTATTCAAATAATTCCACTAGCTTATATGCGGGGGCTGACGCTGGCAGGCAAGATCGTAATCCTAGACGAGTCTCAGAATACCACACCTGAGCAGGTTAAAATGTTTTTAACGCGGATAGGAGAAGGAAGTAAATACATCATCTGTGGAGACTTGGACCAGACGGATCGAAAAGTAACTAACGGTTTGGAAGATTCTATGAGGAGGTTTACGCAATTGAGTGGAGTAGGTTTTACGACGTTTAACAAGGAAGATATAGTGAGGCATCCAATTGTTGCTAAGTTATTAGATCGTTATGAAAACGCTCATTATAAATAAAAAAATAAAATACGATTAACTCATCTGTATAAAAATTATTTGATCTAGCGCACCTTTTTTATATTGTTATCTATATATTTATTACAGAGATAAGCAAGTATTGTAATTATTAAGCCATACAATCAGGGGGATTTATGAAAAAAGCATCAAAAGCAATTATACAAAAACACGAAGAAATGTTCTACCCCACAGTTAGAGTCCGGACAAATAAAGCTGGTGGATCTGGAACGGTAGTTTATTCAAAAGTACATGACGGCGAAGTTTATACATATGTTGTAACAAACCACCACGTGATTAGTGAATGCGTCCAGGTCGAAAAAAAATGGGACCCCGTTAAAAAGAAAAAAGTTGATAAAGAAATTTTAGATACAGTTTATGTGGAGTATTTTAAGTATAATAATTATTCGCATTGTATCGGCAGCTTTGCTGTTGAGGCTGATATAGTGGCATATTCTGAAGTAGAAGGGGGACAAGATTGGGCCCTTTTAAGAACCCGTGATTATGAAAATGAGTATGGGTATGTTGCGAAATTGTTTCCTCTTGAAGACCTTGATAGCATTCATATTTTTGACGAAGTATATGCTGTGGGTGCTTCATTGGGGCATCCCCCTATCGCAACGGAGGGCCACATATGTTATATGGATGATGAGATTGACCACTATAAATACTGGATGAGCACAGCACAAACTATATTTGGTAATTCTGGCGGCGCCTGCTATAGGTTGTCTGCTGAACGCAGCGGTTATGAGTATATCGGTGTACCTTCCCGAATTAGTGTGCAACCAATGGGCTTTTCTGCCGACGCCATTACGCATATGGGATATTTTATACCGATTTATCGTATTTATGAACTATTTAAAGAAAACGGGTTTCAATTTATTTATGATGAATCATTGACTCCCATGGAATGTGAAGAACAAAAGAAGGCTGAATTAGAAAGTGAAGAAAAAGAGAAAAACAGCAGTTAAAACAAAAAGTCGGTTCTCCTTTAGGGAATCAAAAGCGCTGCCATGCAAACTTTGCAGCCGCATCGTAGAAAATTGTGATTCCGATGCGGTCAGAGTGACTTGTAGTAGATGTGTGGTGGCTCGCTGTCTCAAACGCATGCCTCTTGAAGAAATGATGCCTTCTCTTAAAAAGAAAGACCCCACAGGACGACCCGCCGGATGGCATTTTATGAATGAATTTGTCGACGTAGATGGCAGTGTTTTTCATAAGGGTAAAGAACAGCCGGAATTAAAAGGAACGCTCCCACTCACAAAAATTAAACCCCGCAAAAAGAAAAAGAAATTAACAGCAGATGAAAAATTATTTCAAAGAGTCGCTGATTGGAAAAAACGTAAGCAGTTAAAAAAGAGTTAGGTTTTTTTTAATATTTTGTAAATTTGTCCATTGGTAAAGAAAGTTAAAATTGTAAAAAGCTAGTAATAGTTAAGTGTTTCATAAATAATTTTCAAGCCATTAGTATGTCTGCAGAAGAGGTGGATAAATCATCCACCTCTTTTTATTTAAAATTATACAAATTATTGGTAGTATTTATATAAAGAACATGGAGGTATACTATGGAGTTAATTTGGATTTTAGCAATTTTATCAGTAGGGTCCGCACTAGGAGCCTTAACCACCTATATTCACTTCGCCCATAAAACAATTCGTAATGTAGAATGTCAGTTGCTTGAATTAGAAGGCAGAGTAACAGAAGGAATGGTTTTAATCCCCAGGGAAGAATATACACGCCTGAGGGAAGTCGTCGGAGATGAATTACTGAGAGAAGAATTAATTAGTGCCATGGAAGAAGAGATGGAAACATGCACGGATGATTTAGGCAAGGCCTAGGTGGACTTATCCGTTCACAGCGAAAAGGAATTGTTTCATGAATTACACCACGTTTTCGATCTTTTTTCACATGATGCGATGAAAGCCCTTATTGTTGCAAAACATACAATCAAATTACACGAAGCTGTGGAAAATGAAAATTTTGAAGAAGCAGCCGTCCTTCGCGATAAAATTAAGGGATATAAACAAACTCTCGATGAAGAGTTAAGTAATGTTTATATTTAGGGTTATTATTTTAAATATCATTTACTTATTTTTTAAAACAAGGTATATTATAGTATGAGAAAAGTGTTTACAAACGGGTGCTTTGATTTGTTACATATTGGTCATGCTAAACTTTTAGAGTTCGCAGGCAGACAGGGCGACTATTTAGTCGTAGGCATTGATGATGATAAGAGTGTTGAATCTTTAAAGGGGCCAAATCGTCCCATTGTCCCCATAGAAGAACGCGCACAATTAATTGCATCTATTAAATGGGTGGATGAGGTCGTTGTGTTTAATGGCGATGAAGAGTTAAAAGCTTTACTAGAAGAAATTGATCCAGCCGTGGTTGTAAAAGGCTCTGATTGGCAAAAATCTAAGGTTATAAAAAATGAAAACGCGAGTGTAATGCTGTTCGACCACACAGGTCATTCTTCTACTGATGTAATTAAAAAGATAGGTGATCAATTTGCAAGTAAAGTCAAAACGATGGCTCCTATTCATAGGTTTGCCTTATATGGCGAAGAAACAGCAGGAGAGGAAATAAGTGAACAATAAACCAATTGAAATAATAGCAGCGGTAAAACAAGCAATGGTGGAACATAGAAATCAAAATGAGTGTTTCTCAGGGCCCGTGGCAGAGTCAGTTGCTCAAAGGGTTATACAACTATTAAAAGATTCAGAGAATAGTAATAAAAAAGTTTTGTTAGACTGAAGGGCAGTAAATAAATGAAAATTTTAGTTATAGGCGACGCATGCACAGATGTTTTTGTTTATGGAAGCTGTGAGAGATTATCCCCAGAGGCACCCACTGCAGTTCTACAACCTACCGAAATTGTGCGCAATCCAGGCATGGCCGGCAATGTTGAATCAAATATTATTGCCCTAGGGCATGATCCTATTATGATTAGTAATATGAAAAGCGTAGGAGTGTCATCATCATCCCAACCTTTATATGAAAAATCTGAAATTATTAAAACTCGATACGTCGATAAAAATTCAAACTATATTCTGCTACGAGTAGACGAAAATGACTACGTTAAGCAATCATGTACAGTAGATGTGCTAACTAAGGCAATAAATTACGGGTCTAACAATAAAGGTCTGGATCAATTTGACCTGGTTGTAGTTGCTGACTATAATAAGGGTTTTTTGACGGAAACACTAATGACATATATTTTTGAAAACAGTAGGTGTAGTTTTTTAGACACTAAACGTAAGATCGGCCCATGGGCGGAGGCCGTAACTTATATTAAAATTAATGATAAAGAGTTTCAAGCTTACGACCACAAAGACTTCCTTACTAGCAGCACTATGAAAAATAAAGTTATTGTTACCGAAGGGGGCAACGGCTGCCGAATTTCCGATGAGTATCGTTATGTAAATAAGGTTAGCATTAAAGATGTAGCAGGAGCAGGAGATACTTTTATGGCAGCAGTCTCAACAAATTTTGCAGAATCAGGTGATATTTTTAATGCAATGGAATTCGCAAATAAGTGTGCAAGACAGGTGGTGCAACAAAAAGGAGTAGTCACAATTTAAATGCCATATGTTGAAGCAAGAAGTTCAACTGTCAAGACTATTTTCCACAGTAAGGACGTAAAAAGACTCGCTAATGCTCAAAGCATGGCAACAAATAAAATTTATTTATTTACCTATACCGGTAAAAAAATGACACAACGAAAACCCTTAATATTATGTATGGGTCAAAAGGAAGCCGCAAAGACCGGCACAAAGCTAGTCGAAGGCATTAATTTGAACTATTTAACGGAAGTACAAGGACTCGTGTTTAAGAGATTAACCGGCACTACAAAAGATTATTCAGGAGGACAATTTGTTCCAGGTGGAGGCCGGGCACAAGCAGGTGGAGAAACCGCAGGAGCCTTTGATCTTATGTCTGCAGAAGATATTGCAACAGAGCTATCGAAGCACGGCGACTATAAGTCATTTCCCTTAGAAAAAATATATAGGACTTATGATTTAAGTAAAGTTTCCGATATCAATGAAATTTTAATGTAAGAGAGAAATTATGCCAAATAGAAAAGCAAAACAAAGAAAACAAGATAGAAAAAAAAAGAGGCAAGAACTTAAAAAAATGAAAACAGAGCGAAGACGGAACAAAAGAGAGCTCAGGTGGTCAAAATTATCTTCAGGAGTTTAGATGGATAAGAAAGCTTTAACAAGTATGGAAAAAGTCGATATGCTAATCGAGCAGTATATTTCCACAGATGATAAGAGTGCCATTACTACGCTGCTGAATGACAAAGGCGATAAATTTTTCTCAGCACCGTATAGTAGCAATAAGGAATATTATGGAGCAAAATCAGGAGGTCTTGCAGAGTACACCCTGGCCGTAGTCTACCATCTTTGTCGCTTAAACCCTCAGATGAATGCAGGCCTTGAAATGTCGAGTTTAATTAAAGTAGGTTTGTTACATGAGTTTGGCAAAATAGGATATGGAAAAGAAGATTTATTTTTACCACAAGAATCGCAATGGCATCGTGACCGCGGAATGATGTATGTCATTAATGATAAGCTAAAGGGATTTGACCCGAAAGGTAGAACCATGTTGATTCTGCAGGATTACGGCATTCACTTTAACGAAGTAGAATATCAAGCGATGCTAGAATATGAAGGACAGTACTCCGATTCAAACAAATTAACTAGATATAGAGAAAATAAATTAACATTGCTTCTCCAGTGGGCACATATCTGGACAATTACGCAGGATAAAATATAGTGATTTTAATTTTTATTATAATAAGCGTTATAGCACTGGCATCTGCAGTATTTATTTTTTATAGATATAATCAATTTACAAACGACTATTACGACGTTATTGATGAAACCACGAAATTACTATCAGAATTTGACGGATACAAAGAAACTTTAGCAATTATTGAACAGCATGATGTTATTGCATACGATCCTCTTATTAGTGATTTGATTGTTAAGACTAAAGATTTAGCTGATCAAATTGGTAAAAGCCAAAACGTTTTAAAAGATTTTTTAAGGACAGAGAAATGAAAGATGCTGAAATATATAAAGGTAAAAAAATAAGCGAACTTTTAAAACAGATCGTTGATGACTGCGCAGATGACAAAGCCCGAGCATTAGAAATGTTTGAAGCAATTACAGCTGAGTGTCAAAATAAAGAGCAAATGATGCTAATAGGGCCTGTAGCGGCAGAGTATCTTGAGATCGCTGGTAAACAAACTGACAACTTAATTAAGTTGGCAGAGACGATTCGAAAATACCACGCACTTGATCTGGAAGCAGAAGGTGCCCAAGGGTTGTCCGAAATGGAAAGAATCGAACTCTTTAAACATCTAGAAGACACAAGCTCAGACCCTCTTTCTCAAAGACAGAAAGAGTCCGTGCAAAAACAAACAGCCTCAGAAGAATTTATGAAAGTAGATATTGACGGCTCCTCTAAAAAATGATGTTGTTTTAGGACTAGACGTTTCGACTAGTACAATTGGGTTTAGTTTTTTTTGTTCAACTGGAAAGTTACTATCTGTTGGTTATGTAGAGCTGTCAAAAATTAAATCCCCATATAGAAAAGCAGTTGAATTTAAAAAGTTTATTAAAAAAGAATCTAATAATTTTAAACTAACCAACGTTTTAATAGAAGCACCACTGCTTCGCTTTTCTAAGTTTTCAAGCGCAAACACTTTAAATAAATTAGCAGCGTTTAATGGCATAATTTCTTATATCATGTTTAGTTTAACAGGCCTAGAGCCACAACATGTGCACGCCACTACTGCTCGAAGTAGGGTGTGTGGAAAGCTAGTAAAAAAGAACGTGAAGGAACAGGTTTTTAAATATGTTCACCAAACGGAGAATGCTATTTTATGGCCTCTCAACACTAAAGCCGCCTTTAAAAAACAATGCTACGACATGGCG
>TARA_R110000824_G_scaffold74160_3_pt1 | contig 11755 bp, 13 predicted proteins | sample TARA_R110000824 | Tara Oceans TARA_R110000824 (sample SAMEA4397747) | marine metagenome | biome: Polar Biome; feature: [MES] marine water layer (ENVO:01000295) within the mesopelagic zone...; material: water (ENVO:00002006), including particulate matter (ENVO:01000060) such as...... | reverse complement strand
ATACCACATAACATCTCCCAACTCTTTAGCAATCTCCCTTTTTTGCTTAAGAGTAGCTTTGCCATCCTGATCCCTCATAACCTTTTTGATTTTATTACAAACTTCCCCAGCCTCTCCAGCTAATCCTAGAGCAGGGTAGTAAAGGTTGTTGCCCTTGTCGGGATAAATAGCAGTCTCCCATGCTCCTTCTTGATATCTATCAAGCTGATAATATTCGTTATTCATGGCATATTATAGCTCTAATGAATGAGTTTTTTCCAATAATTTACCATTTCTTCAACCATAGAATCAAAAGTATAATTAGGCTTCCATTTTAATTTCTCTCTAATTTCAGAAGAATCTCCTCTAAGGAAATTTAATTCCTGAGGTCTATAATACTTGGGATCTTGTATTACATAATCCCTAAAATCTAAATCTAAACAAGCAAAAGTTTGAGCACACATATCACGAATGGTACGACTCTCTCCTGTTGCAACTGTCCAATCATCTGCTGTTTCGTAATTTGCAATTTTATGCATAGCTCTCACATAATCCTTTGAATGTCCCCAATCCCTCGATGCCTCTAAATTACCAAGAGCTAAAGTTTTAGCTTTTCCTCTGTATATCTCTACAGCACCTTTCACAATTTTGTTTGTAACAAAGTTAGATCCTCTGCGGGGAGACTCATGATTAAAAAGAATACCATTACAGGCGTGCATATCATATGCCGCTCTGTAGTGACGAACTAGATTGTATCCCATAACCTTAGCACAACCATAAGGAGAGGTTGGCATCATAGGAGTGGTTTTCCTCTGGTATCCATCTTCGTCTATAGAGTTGCCAAACATCTCGGAAGAACTGGCCTGATAGAATTTAACATTAGGAACATGAATACGGCACACCTCCAGCATATTCAAAACTCCTAATGCATTCGTTTGAATAGTAAAAGAGGGGACATCAAAACTAACACGAACATGGCTCTGGGCTCCCAGGTTATAAACCTCATCAGGCTTTACCTCTGCTACGATCCTGTGGAGCGAATGAATGTCTAGTAAGTCCCCGTAATGAGTAATTACATTTAAATGAGATATACGACTATCTTGGTTCTCTGCAACAGAATTTCTACGAACAATACCATGAACTTCATATCCTTTAGAGAGGAGATATTCAGATAAATAACTCCCGTCTTGTCCCGCAATGCCTGTAATTAATACTACTTTTTTCATATCTTATAATAGCCAGTTAGAGAATCAACCTTTATAATAGGTTAAAAAATATCTAAGGTCTTCGGGAGTACCTAATCCCCACATCTTTTTAATGGGAATAGTCTTAATCTTTTTACCATCCTTAATTGCTTCATTAAATACGGGACAAACATAAAACTCATTATTAACTCTGGTGTCGCTTTGAATCATTTGTTCTGCGTACTTAACATAATCAGATCCCTTACCCCAATAATAAATACCAACAGTTGCCGTATCACTAATAGGCTTCTTCTCAGCTACCTCAATAACATTACCTTGATCATCTAGTTTAGCAAAACTCCACTTAGGGTGTGTCGCCTTAAAGGTTAACATTCTCCCGTCCCCACATAATTCTTCACTCCAATCTTCATTTAAATATTCAATAAATTGATCGGAATTAGCCGTAAGAAGCGGAGTATCATTATTAATGAACTTCTTTGCGAGAAGAGTAGTACACGCTGCTCCCTCGGTAATTCCATCCACCTGTACAATTTCGCATCCTGGTGATATTAGGGGAAGTAAATACTTTAGCGCATATTTTTCATAATGCTCCTTCTGCACAAGAAAGATAAACCTTCCATCAATGTTAAGGTTCTCTACTACCTTTTGGATCATAGGCTTACCATGAATCTCAATCAAAGGTTTGGGAAATGTATACCCTGCTTGTTCAAACCTAGAACCTGCTCCTGCCATAGGAATTAATATATTCATAGTTTACCTCTAAATAGTTCTTTTGTTACTTCGGTTGCATTCTTTACTTCTAGTACCCTGCATCCAGTTAATCGTGCAGCTTGGAGCCCTTTCGGAGAATCCTCAACAATAATAGCGTTCTCAGGTAGGGTGTTAAGCAGCACTAGACCTTTAATGTACGGCTCTGGGTGAGGTTTGTTGTATGTGGTATCCTCATTAGGAATAAGAATATCAAAGTAGTCCAGAATTCCTGTTTTGGTTAACATTAACTCAGTTGTCTCTCGGATACTGTTTGTAACACACCCTATCTTATACCCCTTCTCCTTTAATACTTCCATCAATGCTATTTTAGAAATGGATTCATTACAAAATTCTTCGATCACTTCTTTTGTATACTCTTGTTTTAAATCAGAAATTACTTCTAAATCATCTTCTCTAATTATCCCTAGATCAACGAGAGCCCGAAGCTTTCTTTTTGTTGGAAGTCCGTTGTATGTGGTAACATGATCTTCCCTAGAGATAGTATAGTTTGCTACCTCTTTCAAAGACCTATTTAGAGCTTCATAATGCCAATCACAAGCATCCACCAACACCCCATCTAAATCAAATAGTACTGCTTTATTCATATGCATCTCTCTAATCCAAAATCAACATACTCAGTTTTGGTTGTTTTTACTTTTAGCCCCTGCTGTTCAGCGTGATGCAGCGCAAGGGTGTGGTTTGATAATTCTTTTCCTTCCCGAAGGTAGGTGTCTAGATTATCATAAAGTGTAGAGAATCTATCCATAGTGCTTGAATCCGAAAAAAACCAATAATCTAAAAAGCCCGTGTCGCTATGCGGCTTCTTCCAATTCGAAGAATAAAAGTTTCCCTTTTTATAGTCTCCAAATTTAAAAGGCAATAAAAAACAATTATCAAATCTTGAAACTAAAACAAAATCAAAAGGACCATGCTCTTCTTCATACTGCTTCTTTAAATTTATACTCTCCTTATGAGAATACCACCTACTTTTTATTTGATGCAGTTTGGTAGGAGTATCATCAAACATAATTTGCTTCTCTTGTTTCGAAGCTTTGGATTTATATAGGTCTAAAATTTCGCTTTGCGTAACCGCATCTTCATTCCATGTATGAAGAAAAACAACGACCTCTTCATCTTGAATATCTAACACATTCTTTTTTAAATAACTAGCCGCCTTAGTGTGCGAAACAACGTCACCCTTATCATTCTTACCTGTGGAAAGACCGTATAAACAAACTGCTCCTCTCATATCATCTCCATAATCTCTTCAATAGAGTACTTCTCCGCAATATTAGAGTCCGTTCCATCAGCTAAGATCTTTTCGTGTAGATTCTCCCCTGGCTGGAGGCCAATCTCCTTAACGGAGAGAGTCTTACCTTCTGGTAAATACTTTTCGGACATGGCAGCTAGAAGATCTTGAATACTCATGGACTTCATCTCAGGAACATATGGGTTACTATCCGTAGCATTATCTAAACAGTCCCAAATTAAGGTAACAGCTTGATCGACAGTCCAAAAATACCTAGTGGCAGTAGGGTCTGTCACAATAAGAGGTTCGCCTTTAGATAACAAATCTTTCCATTTACACAGGACAGATCCAGTAGAGTACAAGATATTTCCGTAGCGAACTACTCTAAACTGAGTGTCTGGATAATTACCTTCGAACTGTTCAAACAGTTTCTCCATAATATACTTAGTAGCTCCGTAGACTCCAACTATTTGTGCTGCCTTGTCTGTGCTAATTCCAACAATAAAATCTACACCAAGCTTTGAGCCTTCCTCCAAAATATTTAAAGATCCTAAAACATTGGAGCGGGTGCATTCTCTTGCTAAGGACTCAGCCATACCAACATGCTTAAAGGCTGCTAGATGAAAAATTCCATCAACACCTCTCATTGCTTGGTGAATATCGAACGGATCACAAATATCTCCTGTGTAGAACTCAATATCAGAAAAGCTCTGCTTTAATTCAATCAACTTGCCTTCGTCTCTGGAGATCGTAACGACTTGGCCTCCCTCACTTAGAATGCGTTGAATAACCTTACCTCCGAGGAATCCGCTGCCTCCAGTAACTAAATACTTCTTTCCTTCTTCAATTTTTATCATATCAAGTTCTCCCTGAATTACTTCCGTCTAAATGTTTGATGATGTAAGGTTCTTCTTTTCCCCCATAATTAAAAACACCCCACTCTTTTTGGGCTTTCTCAAATCCTTCTTGCTGAATTGCTCGGGTATATGTTACATAAGTAGAGAGTTCAATACTCCAACCATCTTCAATGGTATCCACCACAGGCATCCAATCATTAACAAATTTTTCTCTTCGAATTACATGAGGATGTGTAGCCCAGCAATTGGTTTTCATTAAAGGAAACCCTCCAATCTCAGGAGCTTCAGCTATGTAAGTTTCCCATGCGCCTGCCTCTTTGTGGATTTCCCAATTATTCCTTTTATTAAATCTAACAAAATTTATAGATGAGTCCCCAACCATAGCCTCAACCAACTCTGTAATCTTAACATCGCGTAACCAAATCCAATCATGCTCTGAGAATAGGATATAGGGCGTAACTACCTCGTTCATTGTTTGAAAGTAGTTTACCTTCAATCCGCTGTTAGGGTTTTCAATCAAAGTGACATCGGGAAGATTATTTCTAATGTTTTCAAGGTATTGATCGGACACCTCATCATTAGGTCTACTGTCGCAATAAACCCTAAACTCACACTTATCAATCCCACCAAACTTATTTTTTATGGAATTTATGCACTCCTCTAATATGTGCGTTGAGGGAGCGGTAGGCAAAACGTGGGTTGTAATGACAACAGTTAATTCTTTATTTAAGTACATTTTCTTTTTTACAGACAAACGAAAGCTTATGCTCTGTACCTACGGCACGTTCAATAGTGAAGTGTTTGTATATGTCAACAGACTGAAAGCCTACATCTAATAATAATGATTTGAGCGAAAAAGGAGTCCATAAAGTATGAAAAAGTTTTGAAGTTATGACCTTTCCAACTTCGTCACTTAAAGAAACATTCATTAGAATACTGGAGTTAAGATAATCCACGGAGGGTTCATATTTATATGTTCCGTGTGGAGTTATTGTAGTCTTTACTTGTGGAGGATCCATAAAGAAAGCAGCACCGTTCCAACAATCAAAAAGAAAGTGTCCCTCCTCACTTAGCTTAGAATAAATACTACTAAATGTTTTTTTTAAAGTCGTATAATCTTCAATATGGTTAATAACATTAAAAAAACTAACCGCTAAATCAAAGTTATCTTCTGGTATGTCGTAGACTTTGCCTATATGAAGAATACAGTTTGGAATATTCTTCTCTTTAGCTACTGAAATCATTTCCTCACAAGGGTCCACACCAACGCTATGAACAGAAAAAAGATTGCTAAACTCATTCAGATGTGAGGCTGTGCCGCACCCAACGTCTAAAACTCTTTTAGGTGTTTTAGTAAGATAAGCTCTACAAAAAGAAACTTCTTTTTTATAGTCTTTATCTTCTGATAAGTTATCATATAAAGATGCAAATTCTTTATACATTGTAATACCTTTTAATTGATTGACATACTTCTAGGACTTGTTCCTCAGTTATTGCTACAAAAGAAGGTAAGCAAACACCATGCTCAAAAGCAAAAACACTATTAGGAAACTGGGCATCAGAGGAGGTCGAGTCATAACATGGTTGCTGATGGAGAGGAACAAAGAACCCCCTAGTCTCTATACCAGCGGAGGACAGGTGACACATAAGACCCTCTGATTTATTTTTAGTCTTAATCACAACTCTAAAAGGGATATAAGGATTAGTATTTAAATCAGGTTCATAAACTTCAACATTTTCGATACCTCTTAAACCACTCTTATACCACTCAAAGATCTGAGCTTTCTTATCTATTATTGTAGGGAGCTTGTTCAACTGTGTTAATCCTACGGCAGCTTGCATATCTGTAATCCTAAAATTGTACCCGATCTCTGGGTGCAAGAAGGATCCTCGATTCTTCCTCCCCTGATTTCTTAAATAGAGGAGATTGTCGTAAACATCTTTATCCTTCACTATAACTAAACCCCCCTCTCCCATCGTGATAGTCTTATCAGCAAAGAAAGAAAAGCAACCAGCATCTCCAAAAGTTCCGCACGGCTTCCCGTTTCGTTTGATTCCAATAGCTTGTGCAGCATCTTCAATTACTTTTAAATTATACTTATCAGCTAAAGCACAAATTGCCTCCATATCAACGGTGAATCCAAAGATATGGGCTGGCATGATGGCTTTTGTTTTCGAAGTTATTGCCTTTTCACATTCACGAACATCCATTTGAAGATCAGGACTAACATCTACAAATACAGGAGTAGCTCCAGTCATCTCCACCGAGTTAGCGGTAGCTATGAAGGTAAAGTTGGGAACAATTACCTCATCCCCTTCTCCAATTCCTAAAGCTCTCAACGCTAAGTATAAAGCTAAAGTTCCGTTAGGTGCAAACACAATATATGGAGTACCAAACATATCCTCCATACGCTGCAAGAACTCCTTACTCTTAGGTCCCTCAGTAATCCATAACTTATCGAAACAGGATTTTATTGAAGCATATTCTTCTTCACCGATAAAAGGTTCAAATTGATTAATTTTCATTTTTTACTAACTTTAAATAGTGATTGGTCAATTTGATCAATTATATCAGGAGAACAGGCCAAGATCAAACCATCATCAAAGAATGATTCATGAACTTCAAACTCTTCTAAGATAATATACCCAGCCTCTACTAGCGTTTTTCGAAACGGATAATTTAGAGAATGTGTTCCCAAGAAAATAAAGTCTATCTTCCTACCAGCTAATGTGTTTTTCATCCCTTCTAAAAGTTCAGCTTCATTATCCTGAATATCAGCTTGTAGTATGTGAATCTTATCAATATTTTTGTTCTGCATGTACCAATCAATTGAGACTTGCGGAACATAAAAATTCTTCCCGTCCCAATCAATAAAAACAGAAGGATCAATATGCGAAGATCCTATGTACCCTTCCATAAAATCGCCCTCAAAACCATTGAGGAGGAAATTGTGTTGTCCTAACTGTATCTTATACGGATTAGGCTCAATCAAGTAAACTTTTGCTTGGGGCTTTTCCTTCTTAAACCATAAGGAGTAAAAGGCCCAAAAACTACCCAACTCTAACATCACCGCATCATCAGGAACATACTTTAGCACTTCATAAAATAACTTCTCCTCTTGAGGTTCATGATGTCCTTGAAGGGCTCTAATAAGATCGGTCATCCATTGCTGATGATAACACCCCTCATGCACCAAAACCCCTGGATGCATAATCTGCGCTGGGCCATGCTCTGTCTCTATAACTTGCCCCGCATTTTCAACTTTTGGGATATAGTCACAATCTCTACATTGTGAAACTCTGGGCAGATACTCATGATTATAATCAGGAGTGGGATATAAAATATTATAAAGTTCTTTAATGCTTTTCATCTAAATATGTCTTATCCTGTTCTACCCCAAAATAGGGACCGTTCTTAAATTCATACAAAATCGTGTCATCCTCTAACACATCAAAACTATGTCCTGCTCTAAAAACTACTGCACAATCGCCTGCTCCAAGCTCTGTCACAAGAATAATTTCATCATCAACATCATAGAAAGAGGCTCTTACTTTCCCTTGTAAAAATACCCAGGACTCTTGCGTTCTAGTTATGTGTCTCTCTAAAATATTATGCTTATGTGGCTTAAATTTTGTCCCTGCTGAAATCTTCTTACAAGCCACTTGAAGGGGCTCTGTTTCAGGAGACACATCTTCTCTGTCTTCTGTGATTTCGTTTTTTCTAACAATAGCTAACAAAAGTACAGTAGGATCAACCTTTGAATAAATTTTTTCACTCATATACTATAATACTCTCTATCGTGGGCCACAAGTTATACTTATTCATAATAAGCTCTCTTGCTTCTGCAATAGCAGGTTGCCTTAGATCAAACTCATCGTTCTGAATAAGGTTATATATTCGATCCACATCTTTAAGATTGGTAGGATCTATTTTTATAAAAGATTTTTCAGGTAAATATTTTTCCAAGTCTCCCCCTCCCCCATAAATAGGGACAGTCCAGCGTAGTAAAGCATCCGTAACCTGGGTTCCAAAGAAGTTTTTAATAGTTACTTGATTATCAAAACAAAGAGAGTACTTATACTCGTCTAAGGAATTCCTTTTATCATTATCTTTAAGTGTACAATTAGCGGAAGAGATTGAGCCAAAAACATCAATAGGATAGCAGGTAGCATACTTGTGGATGAACTCTTTTCGGGCCACATGGATCGGAGTCATTTCTTTATTAGTCTGGGTACAACTGAGTGTTTTAGTTTTAATAGGGGGTCTTTTCTCATTTTTGAGGTCTTCATATGTCATGTTAATTCCCGCCAGATCACCAGCGTAAATCCACTTAGTATACAAATACCCAGAGTTATCCCAAAAAGAGAATTTTGTTACTTTGTTTATAGGGTAATTATGATGTGACCCACTATCTAAAGCTTCTCTAGAAAAATAAAGAAGCCTCTCTTTGGGGAACTTATCCAGGAGTTCTGGTGAGCAATTATCTTCAATAATTACATAATCTGCTTCATCAATATTAGTAGTATATGTAATATCATTCCAACACCCATCATCTTTTGGTGTTTGATGTATATAAGAAGATACCATTTCTTCTGAGGTCAAACCCCAGTTAGGAGCAAAATAAATCTTAAGCATTACTACTCTTTATTAACCTAACATCAACTAAATCTTTCTCTTCTCCTCTATGGGCCTTTAAAGATTTAACAACACCTAAAGTAGCAAACTTTATGTTGTTCCAATAAAAATGATTATTAGGATTAAATAAGATATCATCTTTATGCATAGGATACTTACTTAACTCATTTTCATGTGAACTAATGTAAGAGCTACCTTTCATAATATGATTAGGATTATAATGGAGATAATCTAAATCAGCACATTCTCGCAACCCAAACAAAGACATAACTGCACTTCCTGTTACACAGAATAGATCAGAATTTAAGTTATTACCTTCGATAGTTCTCTTATAAGTATCCAATTCCGTATTAAGCTTTCTAGAAAAATCAGGATTACCATGAGAAAGAAAACTAATACTATTAGGATTGTATGCTATCCTACCTAAACGCAAGGTTTCTTGATAATTATCATTAATATGAACTGAAGACTTGTCAATATTATAAATGCTACGGATAGCAGCCTTAAGTGAGGTTACTTTTTCTAAATCATTTTCTTCAATTAATACAACGCGAACAGGGGATGCACCCCAACACAAGTTTGCTTTAATCTTTGCACCAGCTATAGGATCCTGCGGGGTACTTAACCAGGATTCCCCCAGATACATTTGACTCACAAATCTAGTAAAAGCTGTTTTATCTAATGGCAATACTGAATCGTAAATAACTGGGACAGTAGAGTATATTAGATTAGTTACGGCTTCTTCTTTTTTAGGATCTCGCGCAGGATGCAGGGTAATAATTTTAGTACTAGATTTTAATTTGATATATTCTAAAGCCATAAAATCCAAATACTTCTTATCTAAACCTAAACTTTTAAAGAATTGTGATCCGCAATCAACTTGACCAGCAGAAGGATCTTGAGTTTTTAAAGTTCTTAATGTTGAATTAGTAACATATGCAGCCGCTGTTCTATGTGCGCCATTTAGAAGGTATCCTTCTGGAGTAGTGGGAACAGAACAGTTTTTATCAAACCCCTTTTTCTTCATAGAATCAATTAAATTGTCAAAACACTCTTTAAATTTTTCAAACGTATTTTTATCAGGATTATCATACTCTTTAAACCCATTCCATATACGCAAGTGCTCTTTATAAAGATCAGTCGCAAAATTAGTTTGCAATTTAGATTCTCTATAAACAGCATACAAAAACTTGGGAATTAAATCAAATCTCATAGGGGTCAAGAGTTGATATGCGAAATTTAAAGAACCATAGGGAGGTTTTTGTCTAGCATAATGAGCATGTTCATGTTGGGGATTGGCACTTCTTTTATGGTCATTTAAAGGATTTTCATCATTGTAAACATAATTTACCTCATTCATAAATTTAGTGTGCTTTTCAGTAGCCATCTCATACATTGGAGTCATAAAGAACAAATCTCCTCCTCCATCAGAATACCATCCTGTATGAGTATAGAGATCCTCCGTTTTAATATTTCTCCACAAAAATGCCTTCCACGTTCTGATGTGAGACATGGTAAAGACGCTTGTTCTACATTGAGCAACGCTGCCTTGTTTAGCAAATCCTGGTCTTCCATCTGCATACTTAAATTGACCAAAAGCAAGCCATGTTTCTTCATCAGAATATGCATCTAAAATTCTATGAAAAACTTCATTATCAGGAAGCCAATCGTCTCCATCTACTTCCACGCAAATATCATTATCATTAACTTGTTCACTTTGTATAATTTGATCATAATTACCTGTTTGATAATATTTTTTAGTATTTTGAACTAAAACAAATCTAGGATCCTCTCCAATAGCTTTTCTAGCACTCTCTACAGAAGAATCAGTAGAAATATCATCTAAAACAAAACACTTATAATTATCAACAGTTTGATCCTTTATAGATTGAATACATTTATCAATCCATTTTTCAGAATTATATAAAGTTGTTAATATAATTAACTTGGAAGTACTTTTTTCCATCTTTTTAAAATCTCTTTTTCATCTAAAATCTCTTGATTATTGCTAGGACCATTAAAAGGAATCCCCGCTAACCTACATTCAGCCTCTACAAGTCCGAATGTTTCACTAAGAGAAGAATGATAGGCTGTACTAATCTGTCCGTACATAACTTCAGGGTCATCTTGATGCCCTGCTAATATAACATTATTATTATTATGTAAAATAGGCTCTACATGGAGTCTGAAGTACGCTTGGTCATTAACTTCTCCAAAAAGCTTAACTGAGGAAAATCCATGACTAATAGCTCGTTGAATAGATTTATGAGTTTGTTTATTTCTATCAACACTTCCTATTACTCCAGCTACCCCATTATTTGGGTTTGTCCAATTTACCTTTTTAACTAAAGGAGGAATAATAACAGAAGGATGATTCACACTATGCCATTGTTTTTGAGCATTGCTCACAAAAACAATAAGGTCATATTGAGAAAGATTTATTTCTTGCAAAGGAAAGAGATCTTTCTCATGACAATATAAAATGTGTTTTTTAAACTTTACATCAGGAGAGATTTGAACAAAATGACTAATGATTATATCATCAGGCTCTATAATTGTATCCTTAAGTAAAGCTCCTTTGCATTTATCCAAATGCCATTCGTGAGGACCATAAAAAGTACAATCAAAGCCATTATCATTTAACAAATTAGTTAAATTTATATGAGCCACTGTCCCCCCTCCAGGGCGAGTCCAACTACTAATTAGCTTGATTTTGGACATTTCCTGACCCCATAAGCTCACGGTATAGCTCTAACCGATGCCCTACTACCTTGTTCATGTCGAAGTTTTCATCGGTCAATTTACGCAGATTTCGCCCATCCTTTGCCTGAGTTTTTTATCCTTGCCTACCTTAGTAAGAACCTTAATCCATTCACTTATTCCTTTTTCAGGATCAATTAAATAACCAGTTTCTCCGTTAACAATCCACTCATCATATGCTCCTACATTAGAAGCTATAAGAGGGACTCCATAACGTCCGCACTCTGCTAACTTAATTTCAGACTTAGAATCGTTAAAATCATTAGGTTCCAACGGAGCAAGAGCAATATCCATATTGGTAAAGAAATCTCCATACCTA
>TARA_R110000824_G_scaffold194209_4_pt1 | contig 11756 bp, 27 predicted proteins | sample TARA_R110000824 | Tara Oceans TARA_R110000824 (sample SAMEA4397747) | marine metagenome | biome: Polar Biome; feature: [MES] marine water layer (ENVO:01000295) within the mesopelagic zone...; material: water (ENVO:00002006), including particulate matter (ENVO:01000060) such... | reverse complement strand
ATTCTGACGGTTGAATCAGCAACAACTCTAACTGCTGCTGGCAAAGAAGGCTTAATACCCCTTCTAACCGGACTTCCCGGCAATCCTCTAATTAAGGATTTAATACTCTCCCATGCTTTATCTCTATTCTCCGCATCGTCATTACCCCAAATAATTTGGTATTGCAATACTTGTCCAAGTCCTTCATTAACTGCATCAGTAGCCATAAACTCTTCAAGTTCAACTACATGACTGTTCCATGTTTGTTCTTCCATATTTCTCATCTCCATTGTTCTAAGCCTGTCAAGGGCAATATAGCCAAACATTACACCCATATAAAGGGTTCTAACACAAAGCCGAACCATATGGTGCGAAAGATGAGAATTGAGAATAGAGGTTTTTCTCGTTTCGCATTTTTCTTCTTTCAAATCAGGCAATCCGTTCTTTTCACGGAAATTCAAAATAACTAATTCCTACCATATGGTATTACTTTGTCAATACCCTATTTATACCCCACACAATCCTATTGGTTGTCCGATGGGCGCAACAACAAATAATGATTAAATGGAGATGAATGAAATGACAGATTATAGCATGGATGATGACAAATGGAACAGAAATGAAGTGAAGGTGCGAACCTTCATGGATTCAAACGATATAGGCGGAATGGCGCAGGTAATTGATTGGAACCTTGAAACAGGTATGACCGATACTGATAACCGTAAGCGTTATTGGTCTAACATTACTAATTTACTTGGTATGTTGGATAATTCACCAATTAGGCGTGGAAGAGAGCCTACACTACCCGATGAAGTTAATCAAGCAGTATTAGACTTGGTGGCTGATTTTCAAACAGATTGCGAAACACTTTACAACAACAACCCAGCATACGCAACAATACTACGACAACATGGTAAATCGGGATATGGTGTCTATGATGATGCAACCCACTACGCAGAAACAGCAGGTAAAACTTTGAAAGGTTCACTAACAAAGTATTTCAGAAACAATGAGAAGGGTGTCACCAATGAACCTTCTTGGGATGGAACCGTCACAGATGGTGTTCCAAACATAATTGGGGTTATCGCTGATAACGAAGATTCAGCGGAGGAAGAAGAATAGGCATTGTTTGGTGTTGCGCTCATTGGGCATTTCAGCGTTAATCGCTGATTTGCTCTTTGGGGTAATCAATGACAAAGTATTGAACCATATGGTAGTAACTTTGATAAAATACCCCGAAGGGCGTGTAACTCATGCAGGGGTAAATAGACCCCAATCTTCAAGTTTAACAGCATCCCCGTTCCATTTATTCCCGTTCAAATACCAAACAAAGTTTTTTTGCTGTATATGCACACCACTAAGCCCGTTAAGGCGTTCTTTCGTTGTTGTTGTCATATAGCCACAAGTATTGATAAAAACGCCTCTTGGCTCTTTAACTGCTATCAAATTGCCATGTAGTCTTAATTCGGTCCTTACTTCCCCAAAATAATTAACATAAACGGTTACTTCTGTATTGCCACGCTTAAATCGCTGGCTGTTGTTGAATGCTCTTATTGAATCTGCTGTTATTTGTCTCATACCCTATTAAATGAATAACATTCATAAGGTGTTACTCAAAGTTTAACACCATATGGTAATACTTTGTCATTACCCTACAAACCATGCCTCGCCATTATGATTAGGCTAAAGGTCTTATAGGTCTTGGGGGGAACATTATTCTTTAATGAAATAAAAGAGGCTAATGCTTTCAGCGACTTCTCTTCCTATTTCAAGGACTTCATCTCCTGATGAATGTGCATCCCAAAGAATTGCGTCTAATAATTGGTCAATGTGGTCTTGTAATTCAATAACCTTTTTACTTAGTATTAATAGTGCTGATTCTTCTGTCATTTGTTATCCCTCTTTTTACTATATTTCTTAATTTGCTTTAATGTCCTTATTTCGTTAGGTATTAACCATTCTCGTCTTATACCAGACTTTACTTGCGTATATGTTCGTTTCATTTTCTATCTCTCCTAAATCTTCCCACCAATCATAAGATGAACACCCTATAATGAATGCTCACCTAATAGACAATTCCAATCAACTAACGCCTGTTCCATTTGTTCAAACAATTCTTGTTCATTGTCAGCACTAACTCTTAATTTCTTAATTATTAATACATGGTTTGAACCACTTTTACTGTGTCCTATTTCTAAGACAAATTGTGGCTCAATTACTACAACAGGTGCTATATTATGGTGGGGTTGTATAACTGCTTTATCGGTCATACTTAATATAGCAGGGGTTAGATAATATGAGGTAATGACAAAGTATTACCATATGCTAGTAACTTTGAGATTAAATAGCCCGAAGGCATTTTACTCTTCTTCATCCTTTTCATACTCAATTACTACCTCAGACCACCATTCATCCGGCCAATCGTATTGAATAGCCGTAGCAACGATTATACGGCCTATTAGCACATCATCAAAGTCACCTAAGCCAAATACCTTCAAGGATTCAAACTTGCGTGTCACATAGTCAAGTCTATGCTGTGGTTCATTGGGTAAATCTGTAATCTCCCAAACATCAACAGCAAACTCGTATAGGTTGGTATTGCGGCTATAATAAAACAAATCCTTTGTTACTTTCAGTAAATCCATTAAGCCTCTCTCCTTTTATTCTTTGAATCCATGCTATGAACGAAATCAAGTATTTCCGGTATGTGGTGTATTGCCTCCCCACACATTTTAGCGTTTATTGATACTGAATCTCGTTCTGTGTCGTATGTTATCGTTATTTTTACCATATTATTCAACCTCTTCTTTTTTACAGTCTGAACCGCATTCCTCGCCCATCCAACCGCATTCCTCACAATACACTTCCTCAAATGTTCCCAAATATGCCCCTGTAATGTGGCATTCTTTACCACAACAGTCACAATCACAATAATAGTCGCTCATACCCTATAATGAGTTAAAGGGGTATAAGGTATTACTCAAAGTTTAATACCATATGGTAGGCTTTGCTTTACCTAATAGGGGCATATAACGCTTGGCTACTGCTGAATTGCTGCCAAAGGCCGCCAAGCCTGCAATTCATGAAATATGCCCCATAATGTCTTTGTTAACCATTTGTTACCATCCGTTCTTTATGTTGTGCCATTACTTTATTTATGCAAGGCCAACAATACTCACCGGCCATGTTTATTGAAGTGGCGACTTTTCCACCATGCGTATTGCATATTATACATTTTGGATTCATAATACTGCCACCGTGTTATAAATGCCAATTGCCAACCCTTCTTTAACTACGCCATAAGGCTCATAATGAAGGCCATCACTTAAAAAGGGGTCATTATTCAAATATCGGCATAAATTACCTACATCGGACATACTACCGTTGCGTATAATCAAAACTTCTGTGCCATCTGTGCGTATTGCGTGTTTTAGGTCTAAATGCTTAAACATACCCTATGTTAACCAATACATAGTTAAGGTATTGCTCAAAGTTTAATACCATATGGTTGCACTTTGTCGCAACCTTTATTAACCCCCTATGTGTAGGATATAGTATGACAATGACCTATGTAAGAACAATGAAGTTACTTTACCCCATGCGGATAGATAATACTCAATTAGCACGATTAGCGACACGCCTACATGAGAAGGGAATGAGTATGGTTTCATCATGGAGCAGTTTTAATGAAATACCATCTGATGACGATTATGGGTTTAAGGCTACTACAAAACAAAAGGTTCGTCATTGGCTAACATTGAATGATGAAAGGGTTTGGTCTAATCATGCGAAGTATGAGGTTGAAAATGTAATGAATAGTATTAATGAAATATCTAAGGACATTACTGCTACTCTTGAATCAGAACCTTATGAAGCAAAAGAGCGCAAGTGGGCTAAACCAGCAGGTAATTACATTTGGTTCACAGGTAAAATGGATGGTGAAATGGTTTCACCAACGACTATTAGTTATAACAATGATGTTACAATGAAAGTTAGGGTTCATAAAACATGGCGTAACCAAATAGAACTGTCATTTGAACTTGAATGGTTGGCTGAAAGGCCAAAGAAAAAGGATGAAATTGAATCAATGCTTGTTGACCTACCATTACATGATATGGGGCGAATGCAAGCCATTGTTGAATCAATACTCAAGACTAAGAAGTTTGGTGCATTAGTGGATGAACCAATCATTGACTGTAAGTTTGAGGCTAAGACCCACACTTCTTCTGAATGTGCGCCCGATATAATCGCTAAGGTGAGAGCAGCGAGAAAGGTGGAAAAAGCACAATAAGCCAATAAGACCCTGTAATGGGGCATGGCAGGTATTGACAAAGTAATACCATATGGTTGCACTTTGAGTAAACCTCATAAAGTCTATTGATTGAATATAGGGTATGTGTGAAGGTTGCGAGTGGTTATGGAATAGTGGTATGATGGATGAATCAGTTGGGTTAAATGTTGAAATGCACACTTTAGATATTGGTTCTGATAATCATGCTATTGTGTGGGCTTTGGCTAAAGAGAATACTATGAGAGTAGGTAATCAGATTCATAGGGTATTAACCGATGAAGTGATGGAAGAATTGACTAAAGAACCACTTATGCAAGTGCTGGTGGAATTATTGGGGGAGATACTATGAGTAATAATGAATTATGGTGTGAGAATTGTGGCCCGATATTAAAAGATGAAGATTTTGATTTTGAAGTAACAGGTGAAACAGGAATAGGAACCTGTAAGAAATGTGCGCCATGTGCTGATTGTGGCGAAGAACAATGTATTTGCACCAAATTATTAATTATAGATTATGGAGATGATGTTAATGAATAGTGATAGAGAAAAATTGAATCAAGCAAAGATGGCCTTAGCAATTAAATTAAGTAAAGATACTGCTCATGAAAAGGCCGTAGCATGGAATGTTGATGTTTATAATGAATCTAAGGATATTAGACACATACAGGCTATTAATGCACTAATGCAGGCTTTTCATGGTAGTCATTGGTCTTGTTATGACTGTGGTATTAATCAACATGGTTTTTGGAGCAAGGAAGAAGAATGATACTCAAGTTAAGGATAAAAACCGATGAATACATCTATGAAGAATGGGCGTAATTCATGTGGTATCAAACAAAGTTAACACCATATGGTCATAATACTTTGAAATAAAATGACCCTGAAAGACTATTCTTCAGAATCATATGGTGTTCCATATCTTGCTTCGTGAATCAATTTGTGGAAGAATTGAATTGAATATGTTGCTATAATTCTCCATGCAAGGGTTTTTTCAAAATCATTATCATTCCATTCCCAAATACAAAGAGTCGGCATACCGTTATTGTGGTCATTTTGGTCAATGTGCATAATTCTATATCCTATATCTGGGTTTTTAGGAAATTGTGGTATTCTATCATCCATAGTTAGTAGGCTTGATTAGGTCTTATTAAGATTATACAAAGCACAATCATATGGTGTTAACTTTGATAAAACACCTTAATATACCCTACTACTTCTATTAGTCGCCTGTAAGTGAAAGAGCAACACAGCGTCATGCATGGTTCCCTTATTAGCCTTTGAGAGATTCTGTCCTAAATACTAGTTAGGGATGCAGCAGAAGAAACAATAACAAGGTAATGAGCAATCATTCCGGCTTACGCACACTACACTTAGTTACCGGTAACAGCAAGCACTTTTGGGTTTATCCCCCTTAATTGGGGGTAAATCTATTAAAGTGTTATGGTGTTTAAAAACAAAGTTTAACACCATATGGGTTTATTATTAAATGAGTTGGTTTATACAACCATATGGCTTTGCATCAATTTTTTTTATTTGATAAACAATTGTCTTTAACGCCTTGTGGGTCTTTATTTTTTAGCCCTGAGCAATCAACTATATTAAGGGCATCTGTCTAGCCTAAGATAGAGTAGCCAATGCCTAAAGACCACGATAACGCTACTATTCTTATTCAAGAAATCGCAAAACAACTACAAGAGTTAGATACAAAGATTCGTAGTGGCATTAAAACAGTTCCAATGGAATATAGACAACAGTATGACCATGTGTTAGGTAAGATTGTTAACATTGTTAAAGAAGAATTGGCCGAATTGCAACAAGCCAACAAAGAACATAAAGAATCTGAATATGACCCTAATTTCCAAACAGGTTATATTAACTATCTTAACTCACAATAAAACCATAAATCACACATACACCTATGTTTATGTTTAATAACATGATATTAATTAACAAACATAATAAAACTATTTAATAAACACTAGTTCTTATTCTGGAAATAGAATTAAAATCAAATAAATAAAAACGCTAGTGCCACAAAAACCGTAGCCCAAAATTTCAGATTTCAATTGTGATAATATGTTAACCCCACACAATACATGGCAAGATATACTTAAAGCGAGAAGTAAATTGGGAATGGCTAATATAAGAAGATTACATGAATTAATGTCTGATGGTAAATGGAGAACTGCGGCTGAAATTAGTGAAAAGTTAGATTTAGGAGAAACACGAAGAGTAGCCGCCTATATGTTAAGATGGACAGCCGACAATTTAACTTTAGGTGCTAAACATATTAAAAGGAGAAGAAGAAAGGATAAATATATTACTGAAGCAAAAAGTAAAGATTCAAGGGGTCGGCCACTAAATATGATGAGGTGGGTTGGTGAATGAATTTAACCAAAAAAATCAGTATAAAAATTTTAAGAGTGTTAGAAATATTGGAAGATTTATACACTAATTTACTTATAGGAAATGTTGAATTAAACCCATTAGCAAGAACAGGGGCTATTATGGATTTAAAATCTATTAAAAAATACAAATCGTGGGCAAATAAATATATCTATTCTAAAATGCGTAAAGAAGTGGATGCTCTAATTGAAAAACTTGAGGAGATGGAAGAATAATGTGGTTTAATATCCTGTTAATTTTGCTAGCACTATTTTGTGTGTTTTATTGTTATGTTAAACTTATCTTTGGAGCAATAGACAGTATAGAATCATTTACTAGTGACTTGTCTAATATAGAATTAGGGAGAGATGAGTAATATGTTTATAAAGGGGAGGGCTAATCCTAAATTAACATTTAGTCAAAAACAAATAATTAAGTCTTTTATGTCTGATGGTGAATGGAGAGAAGTAAGAGATATAGCAAAAAAGATAAATGTTCCCCCATTAACAGTAAGCGGTTGGTTAAAAAAGAAAGATGATATGTTTGACTCTCGCACTAAAAAAGGTAATACCCTATTGGAAACAAGGAATAGAGAATGGAGATTATATGATAGGTGGCATATCGGACAGGCAAACAAATCTGAATGGTTTAATATTCTAAGAGAGGCTGGCCCTGTAACTACTACTGCTACGCCCACGCAAGACTTATTTAATATATCTTATAGTAATAAGAAGAAGCGTAAGGAGAATGATGAAGATGTGGCATGAAATATTAAAAAAGAAACCTCTTAAAAAGAAAAGAGCACAAATGCGAATAGCAGGTAATATTGTTACTCAAGAACTTGGTGATTATAATTTTGCTCAAAATTTTGCTAAGTGGGAAACTGATTGTAAAAAGGCTTCTGGGGCCACAATTGGTGTAACGGGTAAAAGAGGTTCTAACAGTTTATTAGAACATATGGAAAAACATGTAATTCCTGAAGTTATGAGAAAAAACTCACCTAATGCTGGAAAGGGTGTAACAAGAACAATTGATAAGTTAAGAGGTCTTGCCAAAGGAACATTAGTTGGAACTGATAAAACTAAAAGACAGTTAATGTTATTGGATAAAGGTTTAACCAGAATGCTCACAGAATTAGATTTAAACCCTGCAAATATTCCATTTACTGTTCCAAAGGATTTTGTTGGTGGAAAGCCCGTTTTTCCCGATAAGCCAAATCAGTTTGGGCATTACCGAAGTGAGATGTATTCTAAATTAGTGCAAAATAAGAATAAAAGGAAGAATAAGGACAAACAACAGGATATTAAAGCCGGTGCTAATTGGACTTCATCAGAAAGAGATTTTGGTGCAAGACCACCAATGTATCAAGCAATTTGGGCTGATGGGCCATTAGTTAGTGTTGGCCTACATCAAGTTGTTAAGGATGCAATAGAAGCACTTAGCGGTGCAAGCAATTATGTTATTATTCAAGAATTACAAAATCCGGGCAAATTGGCAGAATTGCCTTCAGTTAAAACAAAATTGAAAGAACTATTGAAAACACCCACAATTTATCAAACTAAAGGTGGAACTGACACAGGCGTAAGAGGGGGTAAAAAGTATAAAGGGCGGATAAAGGATAATGTTGCTGCAAATGCTTTTGGAACCTACAAGTTTGATGTTAAATATGCTAAAGGAGATGATGTGAAATCACAGGAAGAAAAATACTTATTAGAGGCTTTAGCCCTTAGTGAGGAAGAAATCCCTGCTGGGCATTTTGTAGGTTTTCAAGTTAAGATTTCAGGAAGGGTGTTAATTAGGTTGTTAAAAGAAGCCTTTGGTGATAAATTAGCCAATATGAAAAATCCAATGGGTCAACATTTGTTTAGCGATTATATGGATTATAGACCTCAAGGGCAAAGTAATGTTAAGAAGTCTTGGATGATGGAACTATGGGCGTGATTCAAATGAGTTGGAAAAATATACTTAAATGGGATAAGGAATGGTTTGCATCAGAAGATGCAGCAAAAGCGGATGAATTAGTTAATACCTTTGCAGACAAATTTCAGTTTCCAGATAGTTTTCCTTATCGCCTTGTTGCTGCAAAGTCTGAATTATTAGGCCATAAAGGTTGGGATAGTTTTGGAAGAGGAAAACCAAAACCAAGACCTGATAGAGTGCCAGCAAACATAGCGCACTATGTTAGGTTGTTGGAAGTTGATAGGAAGAAAATCCCGGAAAAATTTCATAATGAACTTGATGAACTTATTAGGGAATTAACTGAATTAGCAGGTGAATAAAATGAAGTGGTTTAATATATTAAAAGACGAATTGACTCAACGAGTTAATAGTGCGACAACAATGAAAGAACTATCTGAAATTGTGAAAGAAGGTATTATTATAGGTTCTAATGATAAACCATATACTATGAGACAATTTAATGGTGGTGCTAAAGGATTAAAGGAAAACACAGAACAATTATCAATGATGGATAATCGTCATGATTTTGAAGCAAAATTAGAAGATGCTTTCTATTACTTTAAATATTTTACTAGAAATAATGATTTAAGAGAAAGAGTATTTGATTTAACAATTGAATGGATTAAAAAGAACTTTCCGAAAATGTGGGATGATTTAAGTTTAGAAAGAAGTATAGGAGATTATGTTGACATAGCAAGTGGTGGTCTTTTAGATGCATTTGCAAATCGTGATGATTTTAGAGAGGAAAATAGGTGATTAAAATGAATTGGGAAAAAGTATTAAAAGAAAACCCAGCAGCCGGATTGATGAAGCCTACTTATATTAAAGGGAAAGGAGGTCATTTAGGATTAGTTAAGAAATTAGAAAAGTTAATTAAAGAATGGCAACCTAAAGAAGAAGAAGGTAAGAAATACCTTGAAGATTTAATTGAAGTAGTTAGTAATTCTTGTCCAACAGGAACAGCATGGTGTGATGAATGCAAACAATGTGAAACACCTGAAGAAAAAGAAGAAATACATCAAGGAAATAGCGAAGAAAAACAAGAGGCGTATTGAAATGAATTGGAAAAAGGTATTAAAAAGTGATAGTAATGATTATACTGTTATGCCTAAAGGACTAAAACCGTATAACGATTGGCATACTACTGAACAAATTACAAGTAAGGATTATTGGGATAACTCTTTTATTTTTACAAATGTTAGTTTTGTTAAAGAATTAAAAGAAATAACTGAGGCCCTTGAAAAATTAGGAATGAAAGTTTCTTATACAGCCTTGTATGATACTAGGTATGGGCATGAAAATAATGATGGATTATATAATTGGAACGAAAAATCGGGTATGGGTATGAAAATACAGCGTAAAGGTGTTAGTGATTTAACATTGTATTTTGTGATTGACACCGATGGTGCATATACTGAAGAGGGCGGTAAACCTGATGTTTGGGTTCCGAGAGTATTACAGCAAGAAGATGTTTTTATTGCTGTTGTTATGGAAGCGTTAGGTATGGGAGATGGGCCAACTAAAGATAACATTGACCCTAAAAAAGAGGAAGAGTTAATGCGGCAGTTAAGAGCAGAAGAAATTGATTTTAATGAATATCGCAACGCTATGAATGATATGGGCTTCCGTATAAGAAGGTGATTAAAATGAGTTGGAAAGATATATTAAAATTAAATTGGGATGCAAAAGAATTTTATGTTGGTGAATATCGCAAACATGAAAGATATGGTGGCCCCGAAGAAGGGGGTTGGTGGTATCATAACTACAAGTATATAGGAAAAAGTATTGGCCCATTACCGAAAGAAAAAGCATTAGAATTGGTAAAGTCATTAAATAATAAACAAGAGCCACCAAGAGAATTTTGGGAAGATTTACCTGAAGAAGATAAAGATATTGGAAGAGGTTTTAATATTGCAAGTGGAAGTGTATATTTGTTAGAAAACAAAAAAGGCGATAGAGAAGATATGGAAAGCCAACATTATTCATGAGATGATTTAATATGGTAACAAGAAAACGCTGTAAAATGTGTCAAGCCGACAATAGAGATGAATTAGAGGCTGCTTTAGAAGGTAGCCAACTTTCAGCCGATGTGTTGGATAAACAACAAGAATGGCCTAGTGGAACAACTAGCAGACATATGCGTAATCACATGGGAGAATATCATAATAGTTCAAATCCCCGTTGTGTTCTTTGCACAGACCCTATTAGAGATAAATATGAAGAAGCACTTAATGAGGGCAAATTAGCACCAAGTCACCTTGCTGAAGCATTAAGCACAACAAAAGACCAAATTATGCGACATATGAAACACCATTTACAACCATTGGTGCAGCAATCCGCAGCGATTGAAATTGCTAGAAAAAAGGTTGATGAAATTGATTTACTAGAAACTAATATTCTTAGACTAGAAGATAAGGTTGATGAATTGTTTAATGTGGAAGGAATAGATGCAAAATACATTGAAAGTCTTACAAGACTAGCAAAAGAAATTAGAGAGAGTTTAAGATATTTATTAGAATTTAAGGGCAAACTTATTCATAAGAGGCAAGATACTGTTATTATTGCACAGATGCAAGTTGTTCAAGAAGTATTAGCACAACAGCACCCTCAAGTTTGGTTAGATGTAAAGGCTAAAATGGAGGAGAGATTACAATGAGTTGGAAAGATATATTAAAAAACAATGATGAAATAAAAGAGTGGGGAGCACGAATTAAAGAATTGGTAAAGCAACATAATCTTGACGCTGAAGAGTCACAGATATTTGGTGGCTCAACAGCCCCACCCGTATTATTTACAATTAAAAATAGAAAGCCTAATGTTTATTTGGGAGAGTTAAAATACCCTAATGATGATATGTCAGACATTTTAGATAAATTAACTATGCTAACTGAATTAATGGATAGTGGTGTAACAATAGAAAATACGGGGTATTACTATACGACACTTAGGGGTAAAAGAAAAATTAAATTAGGAGAGCGAAGGGAAAACCTTGTTGATATTTACCATAAATATTTTTCCCCTAATTCTGATAAAGACCTTGCTAGACAAGAAGAACCTAAAGGTGGCCCCGCAGGTTTTAGACAAAGAGATGATATTATGTTTGATTATGAAATGGATTGATTACAATGAGTTGGCAAGAAAC
>TARA_R110000824_G_scaffold218435_2_pt1 | contig 11757 bp, 25 predicted proteins | sample TARA_R110000824 | Tara Oceans TARA_R110000824 (sample SAMEA4397747) | marine metagenome | biome: Polar Biome; feature: [MES] marine water layer (ENVO:01000295) within the mesopelagic zone...; material: water (ENVO:00002006), including particulate matter (ENVO:01000060) such... | reverse complement strand
AAAAAAAGATCTCCGAGTTTTGAAGAATAGGGCATGGTTCAGAAAGGGTTTTGGACTCTATAAGCATAGATTTGTTTTCTCGATCAAGAGCATCCTCTAATGATTTAAGTAATTTTTTTCGCTTATTTTTATAGTATCTTAAATGAATTCTTTTCATACGCTCATTATACAAAAATATATAACTTTTAGACAAAATAGACTTCATCAGAAATCTTGTAAAACATTACGGCTAACTGCTCATAATAGCTTTTAGTTATTTTCGCAATTTCGAACATCTCTACTTTCGTACAAGCAATTCTTACAGGAATAACTCTTTCTGAAAATAATTTGCTAGGGTTGCTAGGGTTCTCAGAAATCCACTGCCCTTTAGCAGGCTTTAAAATAGTTAATCCGCCTGAAATAACTCTTACTTTTTCATCCCATACTTTGTGGTAACGAGTTTTAACAGGTTTATCGTTAATCGTTGTTGGAACTAAAATTTCCCAAACATTTCTTACAGTTAAATCATCTATATCTTTCATAACATTTTTCTTTCTAAATATCAAACAATGACGAAACAGAATCGTTTTCATGAATCCTGCCAATTGCGTCTGCCAATAATGGCGCAATTGATAATGATTTAACAAACGGAATATCGTGTTGTTTCGCAACCGTATCTGTAACTATTAATTCCTTGATCGGAGAAGCAATCATTTTGTCAAGACCCTTTAATGTCGCAACATTATGAACTACTCCCGCAATAACTTCTTTAGCACCTTTTTCCATAGCAATATCTGCCGCTCCACATAAAGTTCCGCCAGTAGTCGTCAAATCATCCATTAAGACAATCGTCTTTCCCTTAACTTCTCCAATCAATCCTTGCGTTTGAATAGACTCGCCATTTATTCTATTCTTAGAGCATATCGCTACGCCGCAACCTAATACGTTTGCATATTTTACTGCTGACTTAGCGCTTCCGGCATCTGGAGCTAAAACCATTAATTCATTTTTCCTAAATTCTTCCGACCATCTTTCCTTAAAGTATCGAGTAAAAACCGGAAATGAATATAAATGATCTAGTGGTACATCGAAAAAGCCCTGAATTTGATGCGAATGCAAATCTACAGTAAGAACTCGATCTACTCCTGATGCAACCAACAAATTTGCTACTAATTTAGCTGTTATGGGTACTCTTGGCTTATCTTTTCGATCTTGCCTAGCATACCCATAAAAAGGGATTACTGCCGTTATATGTTTAGCTGATGCTCGTTTAGCGGCATCAACCATTATCAATAATTCCATTAAATTATCATTAACTGGAGATGATGTAGATTGAACTAGAAAAACGTCTTTTCCACGAATGTTCTCTCCATATTGAACACAAATTTCCCCGTCCCTAAAACGATCAATATGAATATTGCCGCGACATCTTTCTCCTAAACAGCCAATAATATCATCATATAACTTAGTGTTAGATGTACCTGAAAATACTTTCATATTAGTTCCTTTCTATAATGTTTTAATATACTAACATTATACATCTAACAAGTCAATCTAATTCTTTAAAATGGAAGCTATTAATTCCAAGGGTTGAAGCGGAAGGCGGGAATCGAACCTAAAAGAGATGTACGTTCTCTTCACTCTACCATATCATTTCTTATTCCGTTAATGAAACGCAACATGTATTTATTTCATTAACTTCATAAACTGTATTATGGCATGCGCCTTTACATTACTTCCGCGTATTTAAATTACTGTATTTCTTCTGGATATTTTTCGGCCAACTCTTTTAGTCGCTTGCGTTCGCTAGCTTCTTTCTTTTTGGCCTTTTGTACTTTTTCTTCTTCCTTCTTTTTTTGAGCAGCTTCTTTCTCTAAACGCTCTTTTTCTTTTTTCAATTCAGAATCTACTCTCCATAACTTATCTATCTTAATATCTAGCTCAGACAATATCTCGGTATGCTTATCGTATGCCGCCCATGCCCCTTCGTCATCATAATAATCTGGTCGTTGATCAGATAATTTCTTACATGGGTCTGCGCCATCGCTATAACTATCCATCACTCCAGAAATGCAATGACCGCTATGAATAAGCCATATCTCCCATCCATTGATTTCTCTGCCTGAATATTCATCTTTTGTTCTGCCTTCGTTCTTAATCGCATATTTAGCAATTTCCTTAGCTAAATCATCTTGATTATTGAATTGCCCTTTTTCAAAGTCATGTTCAAACGTTTGTCCTCCGCAACAACCACAAGGCTCCGCAATATATGTTTCTGGTTTATAGGCAATAAGTATGTATTTATCTTTCATTATAGTAACCTTAATTTCTTATATAGTTCACCATTACCGTAAGTAGCAATAGCTGTTAATTCGTTTCCGATATCTGGCTCTTTAAAAGCCGAATAATCAATTCCCATTTCTTCAAGCTGAGTAATCCATTTTTCTAATTGATTTTCGTTTTTGACGCGAAGATAAACTAGCGTATGATTACCCCATTCTTTAGCCTATGTCGGATGATCTAACATATATTGAGCTAATGCGTGACCAGCTTGGACCGCCTGATAAGCAGGATCTAAGTCTTTTCTAATTAAAACATACATCTTCTTATTCATCTTCATACTCCTTCTTTAGTTTCCTCAACGACTTTAGGTTCATAATACTTAGACATTAATCTCTTAATGGCAGGCATATTAGGTTCGTTGCCTTTGCGGGTAGTCGGCTCGATTTGTTCAATCGTTCGTCCGCGAAGAAGACAATAAGCAATGTGCTTATTGCGATACTCACTACGCATCTTTAGCTGTAAAGCTTGTTGCGCCCAAGGTTTTGCTCCTTTTCGCTGTGAGTCTTTGGTGTTTGTTTTTTGCTGACGAATTCGTTTCGCTAGCGTTTTCTGCTCTTCTTTTAACTCTGTAATCTTGTTGTTCATAATAAAAAACCTCTCGTAATTGTTTTGTAAGATGCGATATACGTTAGTATATAATGAAAGCAAATCTATTGACAAATTTAATTGCCAAGGAGATTGCGCATTTTACATTGCAATTACGGAGGTTTTTTTGAAATCCGTTTGTTTAATTTAGTTATGAAGCTCTAGGTCATTTTGTTTTTCTTTTCTCTGTTAACTTTTTCTATTGTTTGAAATCATTATACATAATTTAGTTTGTCTTGTCAAGAGTTTTTTTGAGAAAACTCAATACTCGCTATAAGCCAAACCCTGCGTAACTTATTTATAAACAATTTAATCTTTGTGTCTTTTTTAAACCTTGGGTTATTGTGAAACGCATCTTTGTCTCCACAAACGCATTCTATCTCAGGAACCTTGCGCTTAATGAAACGTCCAACAGTAACAATCTTACCTGTCTCAACGTAATGGTGATTTTTAGTTTTTTCAGTCATTTAATAAGTATTTCTATTCTCGGCCCTATCGGGAAAAGTTTTGCTATTTCCCTTTTTATTTCAGAGCTTTTATGTTCTGCGACTGCTATTGTAGCCGCTTTCGATGTTTTTGTTCCCTTATACATAAGAACAATGTCTGTCCCTTTTAACTGTCTGCCAATAGTATCGCATATATCGATCAACTTGTCAAGTCTTTTTTCTGACATTCTTTCAAGTTGCTCAACTCTACTTTGCGCATTAAAATACGCCATTGAATTATCAAATGCTTCTCGATCTAACTCAAATAACATCTGCTCCATTTTCTTTGTTCCATTTGTCTTCAGCTAATTCGCTAACACGCTTAACTAGTTTTTCAGCATCGCAAGCATATATTCCTGCCGAAGCAAACGAATTGATTTCAAGTAAATAATATCCGCCAAGCTGACGGGCAATGTCAACTGAATAAACTAAATCAGGTTGCCAATCATTACTCGCAATTTTTAACGCCAAATCATATGCCTCTTGAGGATACTCAGGAATTTCTTCATGCCTTAGTTCTCCTCTCTCATACGGCTTACGCTTATAAGTGCATCCTGTAATAATTTCATTTTTTGTTGCGAAAAATCGAAATTCTTCTTCAATTATTTTTTCGCTAGAAATTACCGCCATCCAGTTATCTTTTAATGTGCCATAAGACATGCGAGTCATTGTCTCGTAGATATCTTCAGGATAAGCAGTAAAGCCTGTGAATTTCTTGTCTCCATCGTCAGGACGAACAAAAACCTTGCTAGCTCCCCCCTCAACGACTGAATCAGAATAATAACGACAATTATCTCTCAGTAATCCTATCGGAACAAAATGAATAGGAAAATTCATCAGGTCCTCTTTGTAATGATTACAATAAGTTGAACACTTCATGTTCTCTAGATTCAAAAATGCTCCGTCCCCCCAAGGAGTCCGATTATTAACATATTTAATAAAATCTAAAGATCCATAAGAAATAATGTTTTTTTCTGTAACACAGATGTCAGCAAAATCACATCCATCATCCCAATTGTCGTCAAAAGGCGTTTTTCTCGCCCTAACATACTCTATGCCCAACTTATCTAAGACAGGAGAAACAACATCAGGGTTTTCTTCCCAAAAGAATTCTTTTTCTAAAAGCCACTTCATTTATTTTCACCCTGAAATTGTTTATGATAAGAGAATTCGCCTTTCCAAATCTTCATTTCTTTATCAGGCAAAGTATTACTATCTAACGACTCAATTATCATTTGTCTAGCAAAACGATATTTGTCTTTCATTGATCCTTCATTTAGGTCAGACATATTATGTTCTAAATCGGCCAACTTAACTCGCAACGCCATAAGATCATACTCTGTGTAGTCTACGCTGCTTCCATCAACTATACGCATAATGAAATCGAAATAGTTTTCTCTTACTTCCCATTTTTTGCTTACAATGAAAATTGCTTTAGTTACATCACTCGACATTTCATATTCATAATATAGCTTTGCATCTTTGATTTTGTCTCGGCAATCTTCCCAAGTATCATGCAATACTGAAGCGCATTTGTGCGATTCATCTTTAAATCGATCTGCTACCGCGACTGGATGAGTAATATAGTCTTGATCATCTTTCCGTTTCTGGTCAGCATGCGCCCATGTCGCTAGAGTCAACGCTTTTTCATAACTGTCTGTCATAACTTTTCCTTCTTAATGTTTTGTTGTACTATATAGCATAAGGAAAGAGTTGTCAACTACTTTTTAAAAATTTATAGTAGCTCCAACCCCAAATCGCCGCTTATCAAGCCAATTTTCCTCTAATTCGCCATCTACCCACGGAATAACAAATAATGTTCCTGTTCTGTTACCCACCGTCATAGAATACCCAACATACAATCTTGTCTTCTCTATCTCTGTTGCGTCCCAATTAAAAAATAAGTCTAAAGCGATGTATGGCCTCAAATCTTCTTCCTTAAAAAAAGTAAGGTCTATCTTTGACCTTGTTCGGACATAATCTCTATGATATATCGGCTGATTAAACCTATATTCTATTTCGTTGTAAAACGTTAAGCATTCCCACCGATGAGATGCTCCAACAAATGGAGATACTTCGTGATTATCTTGCCACCTGTATCTTGATCCAAACTGAACATTATCTTCACGGAATTTTAATGTGGTTTCATGGAATTTAAATTCAGTATCTTTCCAATCATAAACATAGTTATAAATAAAAGAACCATATTTGTCACCTATTTTATGCGTTGTTCCAGCATGCCCTTGCCCCCAAAAACTAGATGGAGCAACCCAAGCTGCCCATTGCTTATTTGTTTTAGCAAAGCTTGTCGTGGCTAAACAAGAGATCAACAATAATATGCTAAGTATTGTTTTCATAAATATCAGTCAAGTTAATAAGTACTTGACCCGTTCTGCTTTCATTGGCTTTAAATTTTAAACAAAATATACTGCATTCTCTATTTCCACAAATACCATAGCCTGACGCCCATTCTCCGCCAGTGCAAGCTTCTTCCAAAAACTTATTGCATACGGGACAAAACAACAATCTTCCAACCTCGTTATACCTGTCCTGTATAGTTTTTAACTGATGCTTGTCGAGTATCATAGCTCCTCAACAAAACAAGGCGTTGTCTCTCCAACCCACGACCCTATCATGTTAAATTCATACCACTCTAAAGCTTCGTCATATGTCATCCCCTGACTTTCTAGCTTTTTAATAACCCTGTCTAGAGAGTATGTTATTATTTCTTCTTGGCCGAATCTCTGACATACGCCAATAATGCAATCATCAAAGCCATCCATCGTCATAGCTTCTGGAAACGATTCTAATAAATTATCTATTTTTCTTCTGTCTTCTTCTTTACCTGTCATAGCGTTACTTCCTAAGCAATATTTTTCTGTTAATGCCATTGTTATAATCCCTTTCTATATACTTCTATTAATTCTTTTTCATCATCTACAATGTCTAATAAAAAAACAACCCCTGAATATTTCATGCAGCCCCTATGTTCCCATTCATTATCCGCTAACTCTTTTGCTACAGCTAAATCTGAATCCCATCCGGCCAAATATCCATGTTCATCGCCATATCTTAACGCCATGACAATATATTGTTTTTTAGGTTCCATATTAGTCTTTCACCGCTACTTCGTGTTCAACGCCATTCTTATCATAATAAGTTACTTCTAAATCTGTCAAACAACAGCGACAATCGCAACAGGAATCATATGGGGCGTCTTCCCAAAATTCATCTACATAATCTTCAACGCTGTCATAGTCACAAAGAATGTCCTTTATAAATGAACCTTCTTTGTCTCGATATTCATTTATAAGAGAGACGAGGAAATCCGTCATATCTACATCATCAGGTCTTCGACCCAAAAGCTCTCTATAGGCCTTATAACTCCATTCTGCGCTTGATAAAGTGTCACATATGTCAGACGCTTCATCGTAATTATCAGCATCCCCATACATCCATGTTAAATGAATTTTATATGCGTCTTTTGGGACATGCTTTTCTATCGGTTTACCTATCTTAAACATTATTATTCTCCATGATATTGCCATAATACGGCATTACAATAAGCATGAACGACTCCTATTGTCATTCCTGTTGCATGACTATGATGCAAATGAACAGGGTTATTAAAAAATCCTTTAGGGAATAAACTCTCATCTACCAACAAAGATGATATCTCTTCAGGAGGATCTTCTTCTAGTGAACATTCGCAATGACAGCATAATCCTTCTTGCTCTTCAATATAGGCTTTTTTTACTTGCCATCTTTTATTATATGGCGTTTCATTGTAATTAACTGGTAATTTCATAGTCTCCAAGACTTTAATTCGCATTCAGGTTCAATAAGCTAAGAAAGCCAATCAAAATCAAATTCGTTAGTTGATTTATAACGCAAAAGTTCATTACTATGAAACATCGTACAACAAGAATTCCAAGCAAGGCCGAATTTTGTTTCAGCATACATAAATATGTCTGCGAAATCTACTACGTTTTTTCTTTGTATTGGCATCTTTATTTCCTTGTATTTAAATCAGGAACATATAAATCTTCCCCTTCTATCCAGTCTTTATATCTAAAAAGAAGCTCTCTTTTAATTTTGTTCTCTGGAGTCATAGCTATATTATACAAAATAGCAGATGTACTTTCAAGAAAAATCGTTAATTATTGTTGAAGGGATTTATTCGGTGTATAATGAATTTATGTATGTAAAAGGGAATTCATTCTCCTCTTTTATGTGTTAATAAACGAAGAAAGAACCTAGAGATATTCGTATCTCTAGGTTCTTTTACTTTTTATTGGCACCCCTGACCAGATTTGAACTGGCGTCTGATGGATGAGAACCATCTGTCCTAGACCAACTAGACGACAAGGGCATATAAGTATAAACAGATTGACATGTTTTTAATTTGTTGTAAAAAAACAAGTTTATTATGTTTGCTGAAGTCAATCTTTATTAATGGTCGGGGTGACAGGGCTCGAACCTGCGGATAGACACACACTTAGTGCCAACATTCGTGTCCAAAACGAACCAAGCGACCGTCAGCTTGCAACACCCCGTTAAATTTAAATATCTGAAACCTTTCTTTGATTTTTATAATCTTCACTTCTACTTATAACAGTTTTCCTGTCAACTTCTAAATGACCAACTGATTCAACTTTCCAGCCGTCAATCCAATTATCAGTTTTGTCAGCCCTATCTTTTAATTTTAAATACTGACCAAGTTTTGCGAACTTAGATGGTATCCAAGAAGTCGTTGTAGCGTTTAACCTTTGCAACTTGCATTGCTTAAATGTAATGTCGTTTGTCTTTTTCATAATTCTTTTTCCTTTCTAGATTAAAAAATCTTTATCCACTAATGCCGGAGCCTTTATCATTCTGTTAACTTCAGCATACAACTCTTCTCTGTTTGTTGATGCTGTTGCTGTAAATGACAAAGAAATTAAACCATTCCCTTGTTCTTTTTCTATATACTTTTGAAGCTCTTGTTTTTCAGTCATAATTCTTTCTCCTTTTAAAATGGCATTCCCGACGAGATTCGAACTCGCGCTCTACAGGATGAAAACCTGTCGTGTTAGGCCAACTACACCACGGGAATGTATATTATTCTCTATAATATTCTGCGTCTTCTAAATCAAAATTACCATCTCTTTTTGAATACCATTTTTTACAACTTGAGCAACTATAAATACTAATGATTTCTTCACAATCAGAACCTCCGTATTTTGCATACTCATTAGTTTCGTAATCTAATTCTATTCCGCAACATATCATAATTTTCTCTCTTTAAAGTTGGTCTATTTATTCTACAAATTGGCCGAAGTATCAGGAATTGAACCTAATCCTGCCCCCCACGTGGGGACTATGCTACTAACATTACAACATACTTCGTTATACTATTAAATTGGAAGCTCAGATGGAACTCGAATCCACATTGTCCTGACTGAAAATCAAGAGTACTAGTCCAATTATACGACTGAGCCATATTAACTTTTTACTAACTTCCTTCTAAATTGGTCGGGATGACACGATTCGAACGTGCGACTTTTGCGCCCCAAACGCAACGCTCTACCAGCCTGAGCTACATCCCGTTATTCTATTTTTAAAAACTGGCTGGTGTCCTATGCATATTAGACGATTAACAACTCATTAGTCATTATCGGGATTGCAAACCCGTATTTCCAGCGCTCAAATTGTTGTAGGTATCGGAACGGCTCCTACAGCCAGACAACTTCTCGACTCCGACTGTGAGTTGTCAGACCCGACTACTCACGTTGTCTCAAATTATTTTATTTTAACTTATTTTCTACACAAAAAAAGCCCCCTGTCATTTACTGACGGGAGGCTAGCGGATTTGAACTACCTAAGAATTAACAGGCAGAACGGTTTCGCAACCTTCCCGTAGTTACGGGCGGTTCCTCTGTACGTTCGTTCATGTTGATTCTTGTATTCATTTTAATTTCTTATTTTAAACTGTTTTCAAATTGCTTTCTTAACTATTACAAAAACATTATACATTAATCCTGCAAGAAGTCAAGTTAAAACTTAAAAAAAGTTTTAACAAAGTGGCCAAATACCTGCTAACTTGTCTTTTTGTTTGTCGCAAGCATCACATAACCCGCCACCTTCGTCAATATTGCTTAAATATACTTTTCTACTTTTACCATCTTCTGTGAATTCTTCATATGGTTTCATTGTTAATCCTCCTAATTTGGTTGGCGCGGTGGGATTTGAACTCACAAGCCGTTACCGACAATTGCTTATCAGGCAATCTGCTTCACCATTTGCATACACGCCAATGTATTATTTACCTTCAAAAAGTTTCTTTAATCTCTTGTATTCTTTCCTATCAAATGCTGCTTTTTTCTCTTTAGCCGTTTTTTCTTTTTCTTGTTCATCTATCTCATACTTTTTTATAGTCTTTTTTCTTTCTTCAAATTCTTCGTCAGTTTCGAAACGTTTACCCCTAACTTCATAACATCCACCACTCCATGAGTCATCTTCATAATATAGATAAATTTCATAATATCTTGAGTTTGTTTTCTTAAGAGCGTTTAATGTATCCAAAACACTATCTAACGTTGTTTCAAGATCAGACCTGTCTATTGTCATAATAAAATCATTCAATTCTAATTTTTCAAGTTCTTTCATTTTTGTTTCTTTCTTAATCGTTTTTCTCTAAATGTCAATTTTATCTCTATAGTGCCTTGTGTATGCTTTGGATTATATGGACAATTTTTACATCCATTACCGCAACATATCTCTCTAGCCATCAACTGACCCCTTGTTAATGGCTCAAACTTCATTCTGTAACAATAACTCGCATTCTAATTCAATTGCTAATTTCCTAACCATCTCATACGCCTGATGAGGCTTATGCGGTTTACCTGTCCCAAGTATCTTATCTACTTTAGCAACTCTTGGTGGAACTTTTCCTTCGCCTATCATTTTGAATGCTAATTCTTTACCTGTTAATTTCTTATTTTCGTTATTCGTATATTCTATATATCTAAGATCCATAATTATTTCCTTTTGGGGCGAGCGACGGGATTTGAACCCGCGATATCCAGTATCACAAACTGGCGCATTAGGCCAGCTATGCTACACTCGCCATATATTATTTATTATCTCTGTTCCTGCCTAAATGATATCCATCACAATATAAGCATTTATAGTTGCTAAAATATGTATTCTTCTTTTCTGACATCTTCTTAGCTACTTTATTTGCTGTTACTTTAGTATTATACATTACCTTTTCTTTTCCATCTGCTCTTTGATGGGATCTTTTATGAACCAATCCCCAAGCATTTCTCGTAACAAAAAAGTTAACAAAAAACCTTTTTAATGGCATTTGATCTTTTAACCCTAAATATAAGTTTTTTAATTTCATAATCTCTCTTAAATTGGGGCGAGTCACGGGGATCGAACCCGCGTTCCTAATTAAAGGCTCTGGTTCACAGCCAGACCGGACAACCAACATACCTGTTACACTCGCCATATGTTTACACTTTTTCCTACCAAAAATTCCCAAATCCTACACTTTTCCTACCAATTATATTCACAAAAAAACCCTTTGTCGGTTGTTACCGACAAAGGGTTGGAAATTCTATTGAATTTAGACAGAATTCATCCATATCCCTTTGCCCGAAGCAATGGACTCAATAATAATATGAATATGGTTTTGTTGTTTCATGTCTAAACTCTCTATGTTTGTTCTAAATTGTTTACTGAATTTCCTTTTAAAATTCTTGATACATACATTATACTACAATGTAGCAAAAGTCAAGAAGAAAGATTATTTAATTAACCTTGTTCCCGCAACTTGGACAATACTCTGTAACTTTATCTAATTTTAACAATACATCTTCAGGTTTTAAATAACCTTCATTGTATCCTTTAAGAAGAATTGGAAAATTGTCTATATTGGCATGGTTTTTAATTAAACTATCTATGCTCTCTTTCATTTTTAATTTATTCTTCGTTAAAAACTCTTGCTCTAGCAACTGCTGTAGCTCTTGCTTCCATTAGTCTAGGATCGTTATCAGACAAAGATACTCCCATTTTTGCGCCATCAATAAATGAGCTTACTAACCCTATTGCTAATCCTTCTTGAGCTTTCCATTCAGGATACAATATAAAAAGAATATCAATCCCATTTAGGGCTGCTGTAGCGCCTGCAAGGACCAATGGCTCATACTGATTAGGAACAGAATCACTTCTGACAAAATCTGTAATTATAGGATGTAGCACTTCAATGTATTTTTGCCCTGATGCTACAGAAGACAAATTTGTTTGAACAACATCTAATGTTTCCAAAACTAAATTCATAGCTTCTCTTTCAGGATTATATTTAGCAATCCATCCTACT
>TARA_R110000824_G_scaffold140306_1_pt1 | contig 11758 bp, 24 predicted proteins | sample TARA_R110000824 | Tara Oceans TARA_R110000824 (sample SAMEA4397747) | marine metagenome | biome: Polar Biome; feature: [MES] marine water layer (ENVO:01000295) within the mesopelagic zone...; material: water (ENVO:00002006), including particulate matter (ENVO:01000060) such... | reverse complement strand
TCCCTGGGCGAATATGAGCCTCTCAGAGTATCCGAAGCGTTCGCATATGAGCCCGGGAAGACGATAATACAATAACACCAACGGTTGCGGGCACTTTCCCAACAGTGTCCCCCGCTGCAATTCCGCGATTGCGGGCCGTATTCCCACCGATATTCCCACCGATATTCCCGCCGAAAAAGACCACCCCCCCCATAACCATACCCACGCAAAAAGCCCCGCCATATCGACGGGGCTCCATGCCTATCTGTTGAGGGATTGTCTCAGCGCGAAGATCGCATGCGTTCTGCGGTCAGCTTCTTATACATATGCTCCCAAGTGAATTGACTCCCCATCAATCCACCCAGCACAAAAAACAATCCAACCACTATAAAGAATTCCGCCGCCGTCACATGTTCCATGCTCACAGTATCGCCTCCCCTTCAGAAGTGAAAACAACAACATACGCATACTTACCCATTAGAATCCTCCCCGCTTTTTACGTTTACGCGCTTCCCGGAAAACCGTTTCCGTAATCCAGCACAGTAGCAGCAGCAGGAAAACAAGAGTGCCACACACTACGATAAAATCCACTTCGGATTGTCCGTAATTCATTTAGAAACCCTCCTAGCGTGATCTACGCAGAATATGTCCACTGAGTCGGAGTATATGCCCTTCCGACTGATACCAATCTCTCTCGTCCCAAGTATTCTGATGAACGGCCAATGCTTTTTCAGCGTCATCTTCTGTACTGTAAATGCTCCCCACATTATAAGGATCGCAGGAATCTGAAGTGATGATAATTATGAATTGACCCTGCCTTCCGCGTTGTTTCATTTAGAGACCCTCCCCAGACTGCACTCGAGTGACCAACTCAGTGCCCAGCGGGGCGATACCCTCAGCCCAGTAATCGGAATTAGCGTAAGGCGAATCGAAAACCGTTACGCAAGCATTCCACCCCTCAATACGTATACGGTCGCGGGTGTCTACGCATACACCAGTAAAGACGGCGTCTAGATCCTGACCAGACTCCACAACTAGGAAAAAGTCACTGCCGTCATTCCCTTCTACATGTACCATCAGATTCTTTACCTTGCTCATAACAGTCCTTTAGTGCAGGGGATAGGATACGGTCGAAACTTCAGAATTCCAGCAAGAACGACAATCGCCACATTTGCCCTCTTGAGTGTTCGCGGGGCAGCGATAGCCAGCGACACGGTCGCGGGTGTCCACCGTCGAAGTATGCGCGAAATTAGGGGTGCGGGCGTCCACCATATTAGCCGAAACTCGCACTATCAGATTCTCAGGGAAGCCGCTAGGGTTCGCCTTTAGATATTCGCGCACTATTGCTACTTCCCGCGTAGGCAGCCAGTGCCTAGTGTCAGGCGTCAGCTCACATACGGCGCATATACGGCAGAGATGTTTCAGGTTCTGTATATCGCCTGAATCGTGCCAGCGGAAGAACTCCGCGCCATTAATCGCCACCGCCATATTCTCTACCCAGTATTGTCTATCCAGCGTAGCAAATCGACGGTATAAGGCGTTCTCTACATTAGGGAACGTGTAGCGACCTTTCAGGGCATAGCAAGCGGAACAGACGCTTCCCGCTACGAGTCTCAGCTTGCTCCCAACCTTGCATTCCTGCGCGGGTATACTGTAAGCCTTGCAAGGCATTTTTGAGGGGTTAGATAACCCCCCGACATATTCGCGGGCGTCGGTCAGTTTAGACATTACCGTCGCCCCAGAATCCAGACCAGAGTTCTACGGGCTGTTCCAGCCCTAACATCATCAGATAGTCAATAGAAAAGCCGCCAGCTATTTCGGCGGCGTGTATCATTCTCTGTAACCACTTGTTGTCGTCATCATCTAGACTAGCAACATCAATGTCTTCTGAATCGGGCAGCCCCACGCACGATTCACAGTTACAGGTTTCCGCCGCCTTGTGATCCATAAGGTACTGAGCAACGGCGGAAGATAAGGCGCATTCTAAATCGCTAGAGTATCCCGCTGTTGCTTCTCTAGGCGGGCCACCCGTGCGCGGGTCGCGGGTCGCGTAGTTGTAACGGTACTCCTCCCATTCGGGCGAGTACGTGAGAGTGACACCCAGCGGGCGCAATAGTTTTTTACAGCCAGTGAACGAAAACATTATTTACCTTCCTTATATTCTGCTTTTAGGGTTTCTTCCATAAATCTGTGAAACTGTTCGCGCTGCTCATCAGTCATTTTACGATACGCGCACTTCGCATCATTCAGACGGCGCGGGTGTCCCTTATCCAATACAGCACATTCGGCGCGTTTCATTTCGACACCTTTATCGATGAAGTCAATTCGGGAAATGCAGAAATACCGCGAACGGCACAAATACGCCGTAGCATTTCCAGCGAAAGTGTAATTTTTCCGATTTGCTTATTAGTCCCCGCCCTACCATTCCAGCGTAACCACGCGCCAGCCAAAGCCGTGCGCTCTGCTGTTTCTGCTCTTGTCCGGGCTGATGTTTTCTTACTCATAATCTGTATTCCTTATCTAGAGTTGAAACCATAGTAGTCGCATATGCGAAATAGCGCAATAATATAGATCGCGGGTGCGCGTAACACTTCCGCCAGGGTAGCGCAAGTGCAAATCTAAAATGTAGACAACGGCGCACGATTTCCAAAAATAGAGCAGGGCGAGCGGGGGACAAAAATTGATCCTATCCAGAACATTTTTTCATCGCGAATATTCCTAATAAGTGTCCACCTATGTACAACGCTTGAGTTTCGGATAGTTGTACGATCCCCCTGGATTTTTAGGGAAACCGCCATATCGGAATAACGCATTTCCGATTTGAGACACGATCCACCCCCAGACCCTACCCCTACCCCATCCGAATTTTACCCCCGCTCAGAATCGCACTTAACTCCTTGGCTTGGCTTGGCTTGGCTTGGCTTGGCTTGGCTAATTACGCATATGCAATTAGATTCTAGCCATGACAACCTTGGGCATGGAGGACTTCATGGTCATAGCCACACTGGAAACCGAACACTATAGCTGGATGGCTGTTGGCGAATCCGAGTCCTTGGCAAAAGAGTTAATCGCCAAGGCTTTTCGTAAGCACATCAGACAATATCCAGAAGTAGTTGGCGACTTTCGCATATTTGGATGGCCCCGCTCAAACACGGACTTGATAACGGAATCGGATTTGGATGACTACTATTCGTTTCGCATTTTTGAAGGTGGGAGTGGGACAGCGTGGATGGACGATCAGATTCTGATCGGGCGGACTTTTGCGGGATCGTACACCGAAAGAGATAGGGGGACAGAATGACCAGTTATCGGAAATTTCTTCTACTGCGGGACAAGGATCACACTTGCTATTTGATCACTAGCCCGCAGTCAACCGAAAGGTGGATTGGCGGCACCATCAAGGTCCGCTCCACTCGAGAGGAGCAGCGGCCCACTTGGCACGACGAGTCTCCTCTATATGAAGAGTTGTCAATTCCTCTCGTCAAGACATTCCCACGGGAAGACATAATTGAAAGGGGAACTGAGATGGATTGGGGCGAGGATGTCGTAGGTCGTACAGATTACGAAAATGCCTTGGACGCCTTTATGAATTTCACGATTCAAACGGCGGAACGCTACCTCCCGCTGCACCCCCATCGTAGTAGGCAAGATACATTCGACGGTGACGAGAGGGTTCTTTGTCATCGATTCCCGTTTGCCCGCAACCCGGAAAATGAAAATGATGTAGTGCTTTTCCTGCGCGGGGTGATTTTCGATTTGGGAATCAACTTCCACCCCGATCATGGCTTTGAGGACATAGTCACTTTCTGGGAAACCGATACTGATTCTGGTACGTGTCCTTTATTCAGGGAAGATGAAATTGCATTCCTGAACGACAAGCTGGAAAAGTGTCACTCAATTCAGGATGTAGATATCTACAATTTATGCCTTCAAGTGCATAAGGATTTTGAAGCTAATCCCATGCAGGATTGCTATGGTCGCTATACAGGAGGATACGATGGCAAACGGTAACATGGAAAGCATTCTTGAGCAGCATGGATTTGAGGCGTCTTACTACATTGATAATGGTGTATGGACGGGCCTCTATACCAACTTCGTAGGACTGCACTATGTCCGCTTTAACGATGACAGCTCAGTGACCGTCATCACAAACTATACAGAAGATCCAAAGGGGTGGAGGGTTCGATCTTTTGCCAAGGACCAATATCACTTTCACTTTCCACGCATGGACTTGGACGTTGACGATCTGGAGTTCACCAGGGAATTCGTTAGAACAGAATGGCCTTCGGAAATGGCTGAAGAGAAAGACCAATCGATGCCCGTTCCCGTAGCATTTGAAGATTATCTTGTTGACGATTGGAAGGTGGTATTATGACCATACGCGAACATTTTGCCGAATGCACTTCCGATCTGGAAATTCCAAAGGAGTGGCAAAACCACTCCTACTACGGTGGTGATGAATGTCCCAGCTTCATGGCTAGAAGCGATTCTGGGGGCTGGTATCACGTCTATATCGACCATAAGAATCCTGAGAAGCGTCGTCCCGGTCGCGGACAAACCCCGCGAATCTGGATACAGACGTTTTGGGATGCTTGGCCTGACGGAAGTAGCGAAAGCTGGGCGGCGGGTGAGGCAATCTGGTTAGGCGACTCGTTTGAAGACGCGCTACGTTTTCTGAAGCTTGCTTCATTTTTGCCCGTGCCACCAGCCCACTTCCAGCTCAACCCAGAAGTTTTCTTCGATTATTTTCGTAGCTGTGATTCTTCGGAAATCATGCCATTCACGCCAGAAGAGATAATTGCGGCGTTGAAGCCGCTTCCAATGGACGAGTGGGGAATGGTTTTGGAATCGCCACATTATGTTAGGGGCGCACCTTGCGACACTATTGATTGGATTATCCGACATATGAAATCGGAAGTCTTTGCTCGAGCATTCAAAGTTGTTCCTCCTATGGGGGATATCCAATGACCGATAACTCGCAGAAATCATTCTGGGAATTGGTAGACGATATGGGCGAACTGGTTGGAGCTGACAAGAAAATCACTCGCCCGCAACCGATAACGTCAGAACTCGTAGACTCTCCTAGAGCCCCTCGCGAACCGAATCATGGTACACAGCAAGACAAGATTCTTCGCTTTATGAGAAGACATGGTAGTATCACGGCGTTGGAGGCCATGCAGGAATTCGGAATTTATCGGCTGGCGGCACGTATCAAAGATCTACGTGATAAGGGCTGGCGAATTGCTACCCTCCCGGAACCCCACAAATCTGGGACACACGCCCGATATACACTGGATTAAGGGGTACTTAGAGTACCTCCGATCCCACCGAAGTGCGTTAGGGCTCAATTCTGAGACCCGTTTTTTCACCAATTCACCTTTCTGGAGTAAATCCATGAAAAAAGAAGATAAGACCCTATCAGAATTCCCAGCCAAGAGTTTTGTGAATTGCGCTGCCATTGTACTTCAGGATAGCAAGGCATTGATTGAACACATGATGTCAGCAGACAATGGGAAAGAAGCGCAAGGGCATCTGCTGCGATACATAGAGCGCAGTTACGAAAAACTCATTGAATTTGAAGAAGTGGTGTCTGGTATGGATGCCCTTTTTCTTATCGATGAAATCAATTCGGGAAATGCAGATCCAGCGTTGGCTGAACTCGCCCTGGAAATCGTGGGAAAAGATGACGATACGGTGAATTGAGTCCTGTATGCGTTTGTTTGACGCATATGCAAATTCCCTGTAGCTTGTCTTCCCCCCAGATAAGGAGTTATGGCGATCAGCAAGCCTAATTTGAACGAATGGGCTCGGGTGCAGATGCAACGAGTTGTGAAATCCAGCGGACTCAGCACCAAGGAGTACGCTCGCCGCGAACTTCTGCGGGAACCAACCACGTTGTACAGATGGATTTCCGGAGAATCACCCATCCCATTGGTGGTAACCACATGGTTACTCGAGAACTGTCAGATCGAAAATCCGCCTTCGGAAGAAGACGATGCGTCCGATTATGAGAGGGTCATGGCACTCTTGACTGAGCTAGAATCTCTAGCCAAAGAAGAGAAGGAAAGTGGCTAACACTCATAGACAGCACCTCCTGACCGCCATTCACAGGTATGGTGCAATCCGTTTTCGCCAAGGCATGGACGCAAGAATGCGAGCCCCGGAAGAAAAAAAGAAAGCCTTGGCAGAAAAATGCGAAAAATGTCTATCGGACATAGAAAGATATCTTAACCATTTTGAATGGCGAACGATTCACGATACGGAGGAAGCTGATGGTAGATAAAAACCGGCCAGACGATGGCGACCGCAAAAAGCTCATAGATGAGTTGCGGGGATTGGTTAACAGACTTTATGAAGAAAACGACACGTTAAAGAAGAAGCTTGCAGAACTTCAACCAGCAACCCTAGAGGACAAGTAGTATGGGACGATTCAACCTGGACGATTATGTAGAAGTGAAGGATCGAATCGGGATGTTGTATATCGATTTTCCCGATTGTAGAATCGAAACACACATTCAGCATCTGGATTTTGAGCGTGACCCCGCAGTCTGCGTAGTAAAGGCTAGTATCTACATAAACGCAGAAGACACGCACCCGAAATCCACAGGGATAGCTTACGAGGAGCAGTTAGGCCCGATTAACAAGAATTCTTTTGTCGAAAATTCTGAGACAAGTGCCATTGGACGAGCCTTGGCTAACCAGAATATGTCTGGCAACGCCCAGCGTCCCAGCAAGGAGGAAATGGCTTCCGTTGAGGATCACCAAGAGGGGCTCAACGGGCTATCCAAAGAACTTACCAAAGTCATTGCTCTTGGTCGCAACGCCAAGGTAGATGAAAAGCTGTTGGTAGGTGCAGAGCAGTTAGCGAAGTCGCAGGACAACAGTGACCGCATTTCCCGCGCCATCATATTCATTTCACAAGAGATAGAAAAAAACAATGCCGAAGCCTAAAACCGAAATTGAGTTCGCGCCTGGATTCTTTGTAAAATCCCCCCATCCCAACGCCCCTGACTATGTCAAGCTTGGCATCAGTATACGGAGAGAGGAGTTCTTGACGTTCCTCACAGAAAAAACAGGTGACTGGGTTAATCTCGAGGTAAAGGAAAGTAAGAGCGGAGACAAACTTTACGCCTCCGTGGATAATTGGGTCCCAAAAAAGAAGGAGGGCGATGGCGATGACCTCCCCTTCTGAGAAAGTCGAAGAACTGGAGGGGCTGACCGATGAGCTATACAAGGCAGTAGAGTGGATGTTGAGTGAATCCCACCAACATATACTCAAGGCAAACTCGCTTGTAGAACATTTACCCGAATCTATTCTAAGGAACGGAGCCCTTCTGGCGAGGACTGACACACTCAGTGATATCGAACGCGCCTTGGCGGGCATCACACGCATCAGACAGGGACTAGACAAGCAGTTCAAGTGTAGGGGCTGATGGCTCGTCTGGAGAAGGACATCAGACGGGAGATCGTCAACTTCCTGCGTGATATCATGGGTGCGAGCGTCTGGGATACGGAACAGGGTTATTCCCCTCGCAAGGGGGGAGCCCGAGTTACCGCTGGGCTACCCGATCTGGTGGTTTTTATTCCTCTTCCCGATGCGATACACTTCTACATCGAAGTGAAATCTGCTAAAGGCAAGCTAAGACCAGCGCAAATCGAATTCCAGAAGTGTTGTCTGGAATCCAGCGTTGGGTATCTTGTGGCCCGAGATGTCAGGGAGGTATGGGATTTCCTAGCCTTTCTGGGAGTAATTGAGAGTGCCGATACCCGATGAGCCGCCACATTCCGCAGGGCTTTATACTTCTGGCGCGTAAGCTCTTGGAATCGGAAGTTTGGCTGTGGGATTCTGATCACCTCAGATTGTGGCTCTATCTGCTTTTATCGTCGAATATGCGGGAGAGCTATACCAAGAACTACGGGGAAGGGATCGTCGTAGGCTACGGACAGATCCTCAAGTCCATGCGCCTACTCGCCCTGGAAGCTTCTTCCTATGGAAGCAACAACCGGACAGTCATATGGTCTAAGTCTACTGTCTCGAGGATGCTGAAACGCTTTGAGAAAGCTGGAATGATTACTACGGAATTCACCAAGCTTGGTACGATGATAACTATAGTGAATGCCCAACAGTACCAATCGTTTGACACCTACAGGGCAAATGGGCTTGGGACGGCCAAGAAACGCGAGCGACACGCGCCTGGGCCAATAACAACTGTTAGTAATACATTAGAAGACAGTACACATATTGATTCGTTGTGGTCTGTTTGGCTGGAGGTGCTTGGGGGCTCGCCACCCCATCCGAAGCTGACACCGAAACGAAAACAAATACTATCTGCTTTATGGCAGGAACAACTGAAAGACGCTGAAGATCCTGTTGGGCTGTTCAGGAAGGTATGTGAGGCGATAAAGAGCGATGACTTCATCTCATCTACTCGGGCATGGCAGTACCCTGAAAGCACATTCAGGTCACCAGAGCGCAGAGAACGGTGGGCGCACACCGCGCTGAAGCCTAAATCTTCAAGACTCAGCGATCATCAAGTATCGCTGGAATGGACACCCGAAGCATAACCCTAGAAGGAGTAGTCATGGAAATCATTTATGATATGTCTGATAGCGAATACCACGCTATCACAGAAAAAGCGTCAGCAAGCGCACTCAACAAGATGTCACGGTCGCCGGCTCACTATAAGCACTCGCTGGATAATCCAGAGCCACCGAGTTCTGCGATGAAGCTGGGAACCTTAACGCATCTGGCGGTACTTCAGCCTCACCTATGGTCCGATTACCACATGGGACCAGTTGGAGACAGAAGAACAAAAAAAGTAAAGCAGGAATACCAGGAGTTGCATGAAGAATTCGGTGAAGAGTTCGTTATCACTCCCGCAGTACATGAACAGGTGGAAGGGATGAGGGACAGTATACACCACCACCCGATAGCCTCGCAGTTATTACTGGAAATATATGACGCGAAAAATGAAGCATCTATATTCTGGACAGATCCAGTAGGGGTGATGTGCAAGGCCAGGGTAGATGCATTGCCATCTGGTCATTACTCGGAGTTCTTGGTTGACTTGAAGACCACCACAGATGCCAGCCCCGCTACCGTGGAAAGACTGATATACAATCGAAAATGGTACAGACAAGCGGCCCATTATCTAATGGGACACACCATTGTGGAAGAGTATCTGAGACTCATGGAAGCCACTGGCGATTGGGAAGAACTGCTCAATGCGTCATTGGAAAGAGCAGAAAATCCATCACGTACCGAATTCGCATTCGTTGTAGTGGAAAAAGATCCTCCATATTCCTGCTGTGTCTATCAGCTTGATGACTCTTGTATCGAACAAGGCAGAGTTGAGTTGGATGACTTGCTCAGAATCTGGAAAAATTGCATGGAAACGGGAGAATACCCTGCGTACAGCCAGGAAATACAGAGCGTGTCTCTACCACCGTGGGCTCATACCAGATGAAGGTGGGTTCACTTTTTAGTGGAGCGGGCGGATTCGATCTGGCAGCTCAACTGGCAGATCCAGACTACGAAATTGAGTGGCAAGTAGAAATAGATCCCTATTGCAGATCTGTACTCAGGAGAAAATTTCCAGGTGTTCCCCTCTTCAAGGATGTGTGCGATGTCGGAAGATCAAATCTCTCTCGAGTGGACCTTATCTGTGGAGGATTCCCATGTACCGACATCTCTCACGCCGGAGGCCGTCGCGGGCTGGCTGGAAAAAGGAGCGGACTTTGGTGGGAATTCCATAGGATCATTTCTCGAGTCGCTCCCCGTTGGGTGGTCTTTGAGAACGTCCCTGGCCTGTTATCGTGCGGAACCCCTCCAGGAGGAGATCTTGCCCTCATCGTTTCAGGGTTGGAAGAGCTGGGCTATGGGTGGTCCTACCGGATTTATGACAGCAAATATTTCGGAGTCGCACAACGAAGGCGTAGAATCTTCCTTGTCGCTCATATTGGAGGAGAATGTCCACCAGAAGTATTACTTGAGTCCGCGAGCCTGTGCGGGGATTCTCCGCAGAGCGAAACGAAGGAACAAGACGCTCCCGAAGGAACTGGAAACAGCACTGAAGGAGTGTGTGGCGACCTAGTATACTGGGATGGTAGCGATCTGTCGGACACCCTTGATGTAAGCTCTTTGGTAAAGGGTCAGATGATGCCGGAAAAAAGACGATTTCCAGTAGTAATGGATCGAGCGGCGTTCAATCAAGGAGAGAACGCCAAATGGGATGTTTCGATCAAGGAAGAAGACTCGTCGCCATCATTGGTAGCAAAAGGACCACACGCCGTACTGGCATTTCGTTCAACCGATGGTATTGGTATGCAGGTACTGGAGGATTGTTCTCCAACACTCAAGGTGGGAAGTGGTCTGGATATTCCTTCACCACCAGCCATCTATGGTTTTGATCCAGGACAAAGCAGTAACCCAAAAACCACAGACCAGATGACTCACGATGCATCACCACCTTTGCCAGCAGGACAAGGAGATGCTGGAAGAATCTCGGTGGGGGGAAGTATGCGCCCCAGAAAGTTAACCCCTAGAGAATGCGAGCGGCTTCAGGGATTCCCGGACGATTGGACTAGATATGCGGATGATAATACCGAGATATCAGACAGTCAGCGTTACAAGATGATGGGCAACGCAATCACCGTACCTGTAGCAGAATTTCTTTTCAAAAGAATAAAGGACGCAGATTGAAAAATATCCTAGCAGAAGATTATATGGATGAATTCGTTCATCGACAGAAACAACCGATCAACGCAGTGCCTACACATCTGCCCACATTAAACAAAATTTGTAGAGATGATGGGGGCTCGAGAGGGATCGCAAAATCTTGGTTTTGCACGGTGGGCGGAAATCCTGGGCATGGGAAGTCAGCTTTCGCGCTCAACCTGTGTAGCAGTGCGCTGGAGGCGGGAGAACAGATCGGATACATCAGCCTTGAGATGAGCAGTCAGCAGTTGGCTACGCGCTTGTATTCGATTCACACGGGTACGGAGATAAGACTACTGGAGCGTGGTGGCTTCGATGATACCGCCTGGGGTGCTACCAAGATGAAGTTGCGGGATCTGCCAGCGGTATGGGTGCCTGAGAATGTATTGAGTACATGGAAAGATGTGGTGGAATTTGTAAAAAATTGTCATAGCGAGGGAGTTACTTGGTTCTGTTTGGATTATCTCCAGCTTGTACAGCGAGGTACGGAGGCCCAACTGAACGAGGCCATTGGTGCGATTACATCAGAATTGCGAGCATGGGGTGTAAACAACAAGTCCACCATCGTGTGCCTATCGCAGTTCAATAGAGCCACCAGCACCAACTACGATGAAACGCCCCGCCCTTCTGGGCTCTATGGGGGTATGCTACTCGAGGCCAGTTCTGATGTTTGTATTTTACTGGATCATTCCAAGTATAAGAGAAAACTTAATTACGCTACTACGGAAATCAGTATTGGGAAAAATCGACATGGACCCACACTATCGATTCCCGTTGAGTGGGACTACAAAAATCTGACAATGAGAGAAATTGAGGCTCCTGTGCAAAACAGCTATGCGGTTCCCAGCAAGTCTGGTAAATCACAGTGGTGACTCTGGACGATCCCAGAGAATTGATCGGTCTTATACGCCTGTTGCTGTACCTTGCACTTATTGACGATAGTACGGCACGGGAGATACACAGCTCCATAGATGAGTTGCTGTCACAAGAATACGGGCTCCCGCCTGACGATCCCCTGAGATATCATAAAAGCGGGAGGTTGCTGACTAGACCCGAGTTGGA
>TARA_R110000824_G_scaffold321343_1_pt1 | contig 11760 bp, 10 predicted proteins | sample TARA_R110000824 | Tara Oceans TARA_R110000824 (sample SAMEA4397747) | marine metagenome | biome: Polar Biome; feature: [MES] marine water layer (ENVO:01000295) within the mesopelagic zone...; material: water (ENVO:00002006), including particulate matter (ENVO:01000060) such... | reverse complement strand
GACCAGAAGGAGGTCAACGACTACGTCGTCACCTTCAAGAAGAAGCGACTGAGCGCCTTGAGCAAGGAGGAGGTCGAGCGGCTGATCACCGGCCTGTCCGATGGGCGCAGCGTCACCAGCAAGCACTTCAAGGACTGGAAGTTCAACAGGGAGAACCCGAACCATGGATAACGAACGCATCGCAATCAACATCAGGGTCACCCAGGCCTTCATCGACAAACTCAACGAGCACTGCAAGGCCATCGAGGCCAAGGACGCGCTCCATCGGAGGCTCTCGCGCAGCGAGTTCATCCGGTCGGTGGTCGAGAAGGCGATCGAGGAGGCTCCCAATGAGTAACCTCAGCGGCATCAACATCGGGGGCAACCTCACCCGCGACCCTGACCAGAAGGATCTGGGCAACGGTCGCATGGTGGTCGAGTTCACCGTCGCCAACACCCGCTACAACAAGCGCACGAAGGAGGAGTACAGCACCTTCTACCGCGTCACCGTCTGGAACGAGTACTTGCAGCAGCGGATACTCTCCAGGTGCCAGAAGGGCACCGGGGTGGTGGTCGTGGGCGACTACGACCCGGTGCCCAAGGGCGACGGGTCGGGCGCGGTCTGGCACAACATCGAGCGCCCCTCGGTGGAGTTCGGCGTGCGGCAGAAGCCGAGGCAGCCCTCGGTGCCCGCACAGGACGACACGTCACGACACGTGACGACCATTGACAACGACGACGACATCCCCTTCTAATCGGGGGGTGCTAGTGGTCTAGCTCCATAGGGCCTCGGCGGCGTGTTTATCCTTCGCGCTGCCGGGGCCTTTCTATTTGATGGCGCACAGATCGACCGCCAGGCCGATGAAGAGGACGGCGAACAGGTAGAGCGCAGCTGGCAGGCACCCACGGTCGAACTCCTCATGGCTCACGTCAGGCTTCTGCCCCAGCAGTTCGCGTATGCGGTCCTCGTGCTTCACGGGTCGAGCTTGGCGAGCACGGTGTCGAGCTTGCGGTCGGCGTCTCGGATGATGCCGGCGAGTTCGTCTTGCAGTTTGTCGCGCTGCACCACCACCTTGTCCTCGGCCTCGCGGCACTCGCGCCGTATGCCCTCGATGACCACCTCGTACTTTGCGCGGATGGTTTCGACGCGCTCGTCAAACGAAGTGTTCATGGCCTCGCTGTCTTGGCGGAACGAGTCCACCAGGCCGTCGAGACGCTTCTGCATGCCGAGGTGCTGCCAGATGAGGAAGAGCACCATGATGCCGAGCGCACCGTAGTCAGCGAGCGTTGCGAGTACCGCGTCGCTCACGGCTCAGTCGTCCACCACTTCGATAGCGACGCCCTCACCGATCTCCATGGTGCCCTCTTCGATGTTCGCGTAGTCAGTGCGGAGTGCGCCCATGACCTCTGCGATCTTCTCGACCGGCACCTCGGCCAGTTTGTCGCCGGCATTACTGAAGCCCTCCTCGCCCGTGAGTTCTCCGATCATATGGAGGAACCCCGGCACGAGCAACGCCCAGCCGAGCGCGTCCTTCTCCGAGTCAGTCAGCGCCATCAGTCTTCTCCTCAACCGGGGCCGGGCACTCGGCGCACTTCGGGCACGCGGCCTCGAGTACGGACTTCGGGAGCTTCACCGGCTCCGGTGCCAGGATGCAGACCACCACGACCTCGGGGTCGCCGTCGCCGTGGACGGTGAGGCAGGTGCCACGCTCGGCGTGCTTCTCGATGACCCAGCCGCCCTTCTTCAAGGCGTAGTTAGAGCCGCAGCCCGTGGCGACCAGCATCAGCAGCACGCACACGGCGCTCAGGATTCTTCGAGTCATATCTCCTCCGGTGGGTCGACGACGGAGATGAAGCCGACGATGCGATCGTATGCCCTCCCGTCCTTGGTGATGGTCTCATTACAAACCGCACCGCCGCCTGCGGAGTGGCCTGCTGAAGAGCTGTTCCCGGCCACCCCCGTCAGGATGTCCCCGTCCCGGTCGACGATGATGCCCACATGCCCTGTGCGCGAGATGCCGCGGCGCACCTTGTCGGCGTCAGTCGCCGGCTTCGACGTGCGGGTGCGGACGTAGATGAGGCCGCGAGGGTCCTCGATGTCCCAGATGTCGTCTCGAGCGATGCGCCTGGACTCGTCTGCCTTGAGCCAGTGGTTCACGGCTCGCCCCGTCCTGACTTCGTGAAGGTCCAGACCCATGCGACGCAGCGCGTCACAACAGAAGGTGACGAAGTACGCACACCATGGAGGCTTGGCGGTGGGCCTACCCCCTGCGATGCGGACAAAGAAGTCCACCTCTGGGCCACGGTTCTGGGTCTTCTCTTTGACCCCAAGCCATGACTCGGCGTAGCTCGCCAGTGCGTCTGGGACGGTGCCGTCCACTAGAGCGCGGTGATGGTGGCCGTGCCCGCGTCCATGCTGGGCTGTCGGCCGGGGCGCATCCAGGCGACCGCGACACCGAGCGGGCCGCCGGAATCATTGGCGACAAACAGGGACTGCCCCTTCCCGCTGACGGTGGTGCCCGACGGCACCGGGATGCACAGGCCGGCGGTAAGGATCGTCGTGCTGTTACCCGCAACCCTGAGCGTGTCGCCAGCCCCGGCGTTGACGTTGACGATCGTCCATTCCGTCGTGCCCACGGGCAGGTTGACGGTATAGGCGCTCCCGTCTGCGAGGCTCGCGCCTACGCTGCCCCAGTAGATCGGCTCATGTGAACTGCTCATGTGTCGCTCCTTTCTGTGACAGGTTTACCTTGTTGCGCGGCCGAAGGCCACTAGAAGGGAAGATCGTAGTAGTGCTCTGGCTTCTCGACCTTCTTCCTGATGTCGGGCTCTTTGGTCCACCCCTCCAGCGGTATCTCTCTGGGCGGGGTCTCGGGCCTGGTGGGGATTGACGCCGCGCCGAGGCCGAACGGAACGTCCTCTTGACCCTTCTGCTGCGCCTTGAGCTCGAGCTTGCCGAACATCTCTTCCCATCGGTCCTGCATCCCCTCTGCCTCTTCGAGCAGGATCTCACGGTAGAGCTGCGTGAGGGACTTGATCTTCTCGCCCACCTCATAGGCGTACTCGTGGGCCGTACTGCCCTCAGAGACCGGCCTGTCCCCAGCACGGGTGGCCGTCCGATGGATCGCCTCGGCGTCTGCCGCTCCGCGCCCGAACTGCCGGGTAGCACGATCGATGAGCCCATCAATAGCGGTGCCCTTGAACTGGAACCCCACGGCCTTCATGCCCTCCCGCTCCTTCACCTTCCTCTTGCTCTTGGGGTCGGTGTTGAAGCGGTGCCACGCCGCCACAAAGACGGGCGCGTGCAGGGTGCGTTGTGCCAGCCGCCGCAGCGGCTCTTCGGCCAGGGACGGATCGAGCGCACCCAAGACGGCCTCGGCCCTGTACTCCTCTCTGGTGAGCGCCTCCACATCCTTGGCGAAGGACAGGTACTTCGTCTGGAGATCCTTCCTTCTCCGCGGGTCGAGGATCCTCTTGAGGCTGTCCCTCTCCTTCTGCGTGCGCTCGCCCTCTGGGATGGCCTGAATGCGATCCTCCTCCTTCTGGAGCGCCTCCATCGCATCGCGGTACTTCTCGATGTCGCCCTCTCGCTTGGTCTCGAGTCCGTAGTACATGGCAGCCGCAGCCCACCTGGGAGCCATCGAACGGATGAGGGTATCAGCGACGGCCAGCTTCGGGCCCATCTCCGCTTCCTTGCGGGTCTCAAAGAGGAAGTCGAGGAACATGTTTATGTAGATGTTGCCTTCCAGGTAGAAGAGCCCCATGGACGCCTTTCTGCCCATGCCGCCGGTCTTCGCGTTGTCTGTCCAGTAGGCCTTCGATGCCTCAATGTGGCGCCGCTGCGCTGGAGACAGCTTGGCCATCTCATCATCTGATAGCAGCAGCATCATCTCAGTGTCTGGCTCATCTCCCTTCTTGGCGCCTGGGAGCTCTATGGTGGCGTCTGGCTTCACAAAGCCGAGCCACTCCTGGATGGTTTCCCCGTAGTGCCCCCTCGAGGGCGCCGTATACGCAAGCGCCTCGGCGGTACGGAGCCACCGCTCCATGCTCTCGTGGACGGAGAATGAGGTGCCGTTCATAACGCTGAAAACACGCGGGTCGGCGGTCGCGGAGATGGAATAGACGGGGTGAGCGGAGCCGTACCTATTGAGCATGGCGCGCATCATCTGATGGTCTTCGCCGCTCACACGCTGCGAAAGGGCAGCGGTCGTCATGGTCCTCAGCATGTTGGTGGTGGCCATCTCACCCGCACGCTTGAGCCGGGTCGGCAGGTGGCTCGTGTAGCCGCGAGGGGTGGCGCCCATCATGATCTCCCCCCAGATGCCCTCTTTGAGGAAGGGGAAGGTGTCGGTCACAATACGCCAGGTGGAGAAGTCACTCAGCATCATGTCGAGCAGCGGGAAGTTGCGCTTGAATATCGCCAGCAGCGGCACGTCCTTGAAGTCGACCGCCCACCTCGCGCCCGGCTCCATGGCTGCACGGCCCATCATGTGTCGGAACTGCGCGTCAGTCAGCACGCGCCCATCGACCACCATCTTGCCGTTGATCTTGTATGCCTTGACCGTCTTGGTCCTGCTGATCGGGAGGTTATACTGAGTGCCTTCAGGGAACGCATCCCACTCCTTCATGCGCCGGCCCCACTGGTTTACCCCGTCCTCGATCTTGAACATGGTGTCCCACCAGTCATAGACCCGACGCCCGATACCAGCGGTCATAAAGTCGCCAGCCCAGTCCTTGGTGGCGAACTCTGGGTCTTCGAGCCAGCGGCGCATGTTGGCGTCGATCTCACCCTTGACCATCGATCCAGATATGCGCCCACTGTGCTCCAGGCTGCGGTAGACCTGTGGATCGACCAGCGTCTTCAGCCCCGCCTTGAAGCGCATGTAGTCAACCAGGCTGCCTGCGGCCTTGGCGGCGATGAACATATCCCCACGCCTCTGCATCTGCACGATCGTGTTGGACCCCAGGGCCATCACATGCGAGCCGGGGTTGCCTGCCACCTTGCCGAGCTTGACTGCGCGCCAGTACTTCTCGATCCCCTTGAGCCACCCCATCGCAGGGAGCACACCAGCGTCCCGCGCCATGAGCTCGGAGACCTTGTAGAGCGGCTTGCTCATCCACCTGTCAGGCATGGCGGTGGTGATGTCGGTAAAGGGCTTTGCGGCGGCGCGACGGAAGGCGGCCTGCGCCTGTGCCGATGGCTTTGTGAACCCGAAGTATGAGGACATGAGTGCCTGGTCGGCGGCCAATCCAGACCCGAACACCTTGGTTGCGTTGCGCGGTCTGAGGTGCTCTCTGAGCATCCAGAGCCCCTTCACCGACTCAGGCGACTTCTCAACGAGCCGGTTCCATGCGTGCTCGAGCGCATCACCAAAGAGCCAAGTGGATGGTCGCTCTCCTGTGCGAGTGTACTTGTCGATGAGTCCCTTCAGGTAGGTGTCGACGACCCCAGGCGTGGTCGTTGTCCCCTCCATCTCGTCGAGCTTCTTGGTCAGGCTGTCGATCTTTGCGGTGTCCCGCTCTTTCCCCGTCTTCGCCTTCGCGTTGTTCAGCTCGTTCTTGAGAGACGTGTGCTTCTGTACCTCCTTCGATCCCTTCAACGCCTGGGCGCGCATCGTGGCCCGGTCGGCCGCGCCCGACATGGCGTACTCGGTCTTGCCGACGATCTCGCTGTCTCTCACGATGGCGCTCATCACACCATCCTGCACCCCCCTGGCCTTGGCCTGGGCACCAATGCGCCGGCTCACGTAGTCGAGCGCCTCCTTCTGGATCTTCGACCGGAAGACCGGGTCTGCCTTCTGCTTCTTTGCCAGTGCGCGCAGTCCGTTAACGGTGACGATCCTGCCGTCTGGTCCCTGTAGCTCAAACAGCGGGTTGAAGACAGAGGATGTGCCCCCCTCGCCGCGACGCCTGCCCGCTGCGTCCTCGAGCGTGTCGGCAACCGTCTTCGCCATATCCTTCTTGACCTTGCTCGGCATCTTGCCGCCCCAGAAGGACTGGTTCGCCGTCTCTACAACCGCCTCGACCACCGTCGCCCGGCCCTTGGGGCTTGAGAACTGGTTGACGAGCTCGATGTCTACGGCGGCGATAACCTGCTGCGCCAGGCCCTCCTCTGTGACGATGCCGCGAAGGATGGCGCCCTCCTCACCGAAGATCTCAGTGAGGTCTCGGATCATGCCCATCGCCTCGTCCGGTAGGATGGTCGGCTTCGGGTCTCTCTTCGCCGTCGCCACCTTCCTCGACTTGCCCAGCGAACCGCCGGTCTGCGAAGAGATGGGCACCGTGTGAACCTCGAACTCGTAGCCGAGCTGCCGCTTGGGCGTGTGCGGCCACTTCGTCTCCGACAGCCCGGCCACTGAGTCGAGCACACCGGCCTCGAGCGCCTCGGCCGAGACCTTCCTCTTACCCGCTGCTGCCCTCATGCCGCCCTTGGCGCTTACTTCAAACGTCACCTTCGAGCCAGATCCGGTGGGGGTGGACTCGAGCCCAGGGCGGCCTCGCATCTCCCAGAGGGCATCCATCTGCCTGCCGCGCACGCGGGTCGGGTCGGCGCCGGGGGGTGCTTCGCCCCTGGGGTGGGGGGTTTCGTACGCGCGCTCGAGATTCCGTATGTGCGCCTGTACCTCGTCCAGAGTTATGCCTGTGGCGGTTCTGTCGCCGGCCCTCCCCGTCTCCGCTGGTTTGCCACGCCCAACGAACTCACGCCCCTTGTACTGCATCAGGTTCTTACCGGGATTTTCCAGAAGCCACGCCTCGTGTCCGCGCCACTCTTTCAGCGCCGCCGCCGTGTCTGTTGGGCGAACCAGCGGCTCGCCACCCGTCGCCCTCGCCGTAAACGTGGTGGGGTGTTCGGGGCTTGGGATGTCGGCCACTGGTCTTGCCGGGCCGCCGCCCTCGTACCTGGGCCTGAGCGGCGTCTCGATAACCTCGGGTGGGCGACCCGCTGCCGTCTCCTCTGCCACCGACCTGGTAACAACATCCATGCCCTCGGTGATGGCCTCTTCGGCAAGGATGGCCTCGCGACCCGACTTCTGAAGGAACTCCTCCCCGCCCTTTGTGTAGTGGGCGGCAGGGTCTGCAAGTGCGCGCTGGGTGGCTGACGCTGCCCGCTTGATACCGGTCGCCACCGCCGCCCTTTTGGGGCCCTTGGCGCCCTGCCACTCCAGAAAGAGGTCCATCGACTCGACGAACTTCCTGCCGGCTGGCCTGGCCATCGCCTTCATGGGGCGGTAGGCGATGAATGAGATCTCAGCCGGGTAGACCTCCACCGCTGCGGTGGGGTTGGACAGCACGGTGATGACGAACGATGCCATCCCCTTGCCGAACATCTCGTCTATGGCCTCGTGGGCCTGCTCCTCGAGCATCCTCTTGCGCTCTGAGGAGTCCATCTCGCGCCAGACCGCGTCGGGGATGTTTCCGCCGACGATCGAGACGCCCATGTCCCAGAGTCCATTGGCCAGGTTGCCCACGCTCTTGCGGGCGTTTGTGAGGATTGGATATAGCGCGGCCTTGGCCTCGGTGCTGACCATGGTCTCGTCGATCGCCTCCATCACCTCGGCGTCTTGTATGTCCCATAGGCGCTCAAGGTTGCGCCTATCCCCGGCGGTCAGCTTGTTGTCGCCGTACATGCCCGGCAGGAACACCTCGAAGTCCTCGTCGCTGTCCCACTGCTCTGGGCGAAGCAGCCGCTGAAACCTCAGGTCTCCCTCAATGGCCTTCTCAATGGGCACCTCGAAGAGTTGGATGAAGCGCTCCCACATGGCCTCGCTCCAGACCTCGAGGGACTTGTTTTCCATCACCATCCCGGCGAAGTCGAACGGGTCCAACGCTGCCTTGAGCAGATCCTTGGGGCCAACAGGGGGCCGCTCTGCCTTCTCGTAGAACTCCTCTCGGAGCTCACCCTTGCGCTTCATCTCCGCGATGGGCGCCGTGACGCTGGCGGGGGCGGGGTGATCCAGGCGAGTCACGTAGTCTTCACCCCGGTAGTCGGCTGACGGGATGTCTTCAAGCCGGCCCTCGACCAGGCGCTTGTCCTCCATATGCTCTGCCACGGCTGAAGGCATCGGCTCTGGTTCGTCCCTTATCTCTCCAGCGATGAGGCGCTTGCCCTCCATGTAGTCAGCCAGCGTGGAGGGCAACTCCCCCTCCAGCGAGGGCTTGGCTGGGCCCTCGAACGTGGCGGGATGGGGGAACCTGCCGCTCATGGCCATCGCAGACGGCATTGGCTCAGGCTCAGGCTCAGGCTCTAACTCTGTCTCGTCCCGGTAGACGCTCTCGGGGTCTTCGGCCAGCGCCTCGGTGGTCGCCAGCGTGTGCTGGTACTCTTCTGGGTAGTCCAGCGTCCCTGGGGGGCGCCCAGATGCCGCTGCGAGCTCCTGCGTAGACATGGGGCGCACGCCAGGGTCCACCGTCTGGTAGCCGAACCTCTCGAGCAGGTATGGCTGCATGTGAGTCGGATACGTTGCGATCTCTCTGCGGGTCATCACCGAACGCGGCTCTCCAGTGGTGGGATCCACGTTCGCGCTCGGATATGTGAACTCCGTAGGCGACGGCTCTTCTGTGGCGATCTGCTGCGCTCGCCACTCCTCGACCCGGCGACGCTCCTCCTCCTGCTGCATCTGCATCGCGAGGGGAAGGTCGAAGGTCGGGTTCACCGACTGAGGGATCGGCTCGATGCGCTCGGCGGTAACGCTGCGCGGCCCAGCCTCTCCCATGGGCGGACCCGATTGCAGCGGGGTGGTGCCCTCCTCCATGCCGGTGGTGAAGTCACCCTCGATGTAGGTGCTGGGGTCGGCTGAGTAGTAGTCCTGCCCGGTAAGCTCCTTGAGTACGGCGGCGAACTCCTCCCTGGTATACCCCTGCCCTGCGAGCTCGTGGGCAAGCTGCATGTAGGTCATGGGCATCGGCTACTTCTCGAAGGTCTTGAGGAACGCAGTCTTAGCCGCTTCCGCATCCGTCACCGCCTGCACGGCCGCTGCGATCTCAGTGTTGGCTGCTTGCACGCCCGCGCTGGCCTCCCCAAGAAGCGCTGTCCGTCGCTTCTTCGTCTGGCCAGTGCTCAGGCCCGGCGTCTCAGCGAGCTTACGGTCGACCCACTTCGTTGCCGACACCGTGCCGCCTGGTGAGACGCCCCATCTGCTCAAGACCTTCTTGAGGTCAGCCTTCCGGTCACGCACGTCCTTCTCGAACTGCCTCTTCTGGGTGAGCAGCTGCTGCTTATCCTTGGTGGCCCGCTCTGCGGCCTTGTCCTCGGCCTTCGTAGCGGCGCCCAACTCCGCAACCTTCTTGTCATGCGCGGCAACCAGGTCTTTGTGGTGCTGCCTGAACTTACCGCCCCCCTTCCTTCCGTAAGCCATGTCCTTGGCCCACTTCTCGACTTGAGACTTCGGGTAGCCCTTCACATGCTCGGTGCCGTTGACAAGATCGTGGAACATATCGTGCTCCCTCCACTCCTCAAGGCGCTGGGCGGGATCGGTGTTGGAGTTGATCCTTGTCCTGTCCCGAATAAACTCCTTGTTGGTCGTCAGCCGGCGAGCCCTGGCCATCTTCGCCTGGGCGGTCAGCTCCTTCGTCTTGAGCTCTGCCTCCCCCGTGGCAAGATCGTACATGGCCTTGGCCCTCGCCCTCGGGTCCATGCCGCGCTTGGCCTCGCCCTCGTCAAAGTACGCACCCATGCCAGCGTCCGGCCTGTTTGCGAACTTGCCAGGAACCACCGACTCCCAGTCATGGGTCCGGCCCCAGGCCTCCTTCGTGCGGAGCTTGGCGGCGAGGTCGTCCTTGCCTGCCGCCTCGAGCGCGTGGGCGGCCTTTTTGAGGTCGCGAACGCTGTCATCGAGAGCGATCCTCGGCTCACCGTCAGGGCCGAAGAACGACATCGCCCTATCAAGTCCCTCGACAGGCGTCGCGGTACGCAGTTGCTCTGGCGTCATGTTCAGGGCGCCCATAAGGGCGTCGATAGCGGGGCCCCGGTCGCCCTTCTTTACAGCCTCCGCGATGGCCTCCCAGTCGATTCCTGGGCTCAGTGCAGCGGCCTCTTCGAGAAGCGCCGGGCCGGCAGGAGATGCCACGACCTTCTCAATGACCTTCGCAAGGAGGTCGTCATCCCCAACCTTCTCGCGGACTGCGGCGAGCTTGCCCATGTAGTCCTCTGTGGGCCTACCGGCGACACCGCCCCCAGCCGGCCCTGCGGCCCCGACTAGCGCCTGGCTGACGCCATATTGCTGCGCCCACCTCGAGCCCTTCTTCATCGAGGACGCGATGGCGTGCCAGAACGGGTAGCCTTCGCCCTCCTCCATCTTGAGGGCCCCGCTATCTATCATGGCCTGGTGGTTCTTCTGGAGGAACTCGCCTTGGCTGAGGAAGGACGAGATAAGCCCCTCCGCTTGCGCGTCGTCCTCCACCCCTGGCAGCTTGACGAGCTGGGCGCGCAGGTTCTTCCGCCCAGGCGACCCAGCAGCGAACTCGGCCGATACCCCCGGCATGTTCTCTAGAAGCATCTCGAGAGCGCCTTGCGGCATTGCGATCGGCTCTCGCGCCGCCGCTGGTGGTGCCCCGGTCGGTGCCGGTCCGGTCGTTGGAGCCCCGGTCGCTGGAGCGGGAAGGTCGGTAAGCGGCTCCATGCCGATGCTGCCCTCAATCTCTGCCGCCTTGTCTTGAAGCATCTCTGCCTGGGCGACCTGCGATCTGATGGCGGCCGGGTCTTGGCCGATCTTCCACCCCTGGAGCGCGCCCTGGAGGGCCATGTTCGAGAACTGGAGGACGCTGTTGGTGATAAGGGCCGCAGTTCTGTCCTTCGATGTCTGCGCCGCGATGCGCTCGTTTGACTCCCTGGCGAGCTTCTGCGCCTCTGTCTCCTCACCGCTATCAATAACCTTCCGGCCTTGGTACGGGGCGCGCTGCGCCGTTGCACCAAAGAGCGGTGCGACTGAGCCTGGTGTTATTACAGCCATCAGATCACCCGTAGTATTGAGTGGTGGTGAGCGGCATAGCCCCCTCTGGTATGGGCTGGCCGTGGTCTACAAACCCAAGCCACCCCGCCTCTGCATCGTAGTAGGCCTGGCCAAGCGAATCGAGACCGCCCTTGGTCTCCTGAATACGGCTGAAGATGCCCTGCATTACTCCAGGCGTAAGGCTAACAAACTCCCCATCCGGTCCCTGTAGACGGCCGATGAAGTCTGGGACAGTCGACAGCATCATCAGGGCGCCTGATGCGCCGAGGATGCCTGCGAGGCCTTCGGCGTCAGCTATGCTCCACAGTCCGCTTCCCGGCTCCATGCCTGCGATGCCACTCATGCCCTGGTTGAAGAGGTGCTCGAACACTATCTTGTCCTGTGGGGTCATCGGGTCGTTGAGCTGGCTCAGATACGCCTGCGCCTGGATGATCCCCTCTGCTGTACTGGTCTTGTTGGCCACAGAGATGTCACCGAGCATCATGTCGAGGCTGGTCTTCAGGTCCAGGGCCGCCTGCTGGGTCATAAAGAACTCGGTGCCCTCCTCCTCTGCCTTGGCCATGATCGCGTTGTAGAGGGCGTCGCCTGCGGCCAACTCCCCGGCATGCGCCTCCTTCATCCCAGATGCCGTGAACCCTGCCGCAGTAGTGCCAGCAGCGCCGAGCCCCATCGCCTGCTTGACGCCGAGCTCGCCCATCGCCGCTGCGCCCTGGGTTCCCAGTTGCGCCTTCTCAGCAGCCTGCTGCGATGCCATCTGCGCGTGAGTGGTGGCGGCCTGCTTTCCGAGCGTCCCCGCAGCGCCGATGTTTCCGGCGGTCGTCCTCCCTCGCTG
>TARA_R110000824_G_scaffold139563_1_pt1 | contig 11764 bp, 14 predicted proteins | sample TARA_R110000824 | Tara Oceans TARA_R110000824 (sample SAMEA4397747) | marine metagenome | biome: Polar Biome; feature: [MES] marine water layer (ENVO:01000295) within the mesopelagic zone...; material: water (ENVO:00002006), including particulate matter (ENVO:01000060) such... | reverse complement strand
AATTTGCTAATGAGATAACAACTAGGCAAGAAGAAAGTGATTTAAAATCTGTTTTGGGTCGTTCAGGTATCATGCCTCTTCATCAAGCATGTACTGTTGAAAATTATGTTGTTAGTAATCATGAACAATCTATCGCTTTAGACTTTGCCAAGCAATATATTAGATGCTTCAACGATAAGGAATGTACAGGCTTTATTTTTTCCGGTGGTACTGGTACGGGTAAAAACCACTTAGCCTCGGCAATATGCAATTCACTAATGTTAAGAGGCAAAAGTTGCCTAGTGGTTACCGTTAGCGAATTAATGCTTAACATGCGGAAGTGCTACAGCAACAATGCTAAATATTCTGAAGATGAATTTATTAAACAACTAATCAATTTTGATTTGTTGGTCCTTGATGAAATTGGCCTTCAAAAAGGAAGTGATCACGAGAAGATAATCTTAAACCAAGTTATTGATCAGCGTATCGGCCACTTAAAGCCAGTTGGCGTATTGACCAACTTAGATCACCCAAGTGTCAAAGCTGTTTTAGGTGAGCGAATATTTGACCGCTTAAAATCAAATAATAGTCAATGGGTCCCTTTTAACTGGGGAAGTTACAGAAAATAAATACATCGAACGAATAAGGAAATGAAAAATGAGCAAATACATATTAGAAAAAACACTAGGTATAACTGCTGTAAGTGTAATGGATGATTGTTTTAAGTTCGGAATAATGAATGGCTGCTCTATTGAATGCCCTCAATTGATTCGTGGCGAGTGTGAATTTAAAGACGATGAAAACAAAGAGCTTTATCAGGAAGCTTTATTAAATAAATAAACCAATAAGGAAAGAGAGAATGAATATAGTTGACGTATTAATTCAAACAGAGGACGGGTGCAATTATTTAGATGGTGAGTACACAGTATCTATAATTGGCTTTGTTGGCTCTTTAGATTTAACGGCAGTAGGTGGCACTGATGACGCCACATTGATAAAAGAATGTATTGATAACGCAGTAATGAGTAATGATATTGAGTTATGCCAAGAAGGATTTGAAGAGGTTCGTGTAATTGAATCAGGAGAATGGGAAGATGTATTCTGGCATAAATATTATGTGATAATGCCAGAAGCAAGCAACAACCGAACACTAGACATCTAACATCACATCAACACAAAGGGGAAGATTATGAGCAACACACAAAAAAGTATAAACAGCGTTTGTGAATACAGAGTAATACCGCCCGTTAAAAAAGGCCAGCCCTGCACTGTTAATGGCAAGAAAGGCTTAATCGTCGGCGGCAATAGTTCGTGCAACTTTAATATTAGGTTTGCTAGTGGCGATATTTCTAATTGTCATCCTTATTGGAAGATGAAGATATTAACCATGGATAGAGCAGATGTTCTTTATGAACATAATTAACCTACACTATAAAGAAGGAAGATTAAATTGAAATATATAACAAGCGTAATAGACGGGCGCAACATTAAGCACATCGTAGAAGTTAACGGTAAAAATGTTGAAGTTGTTCAGGTTGGCGAGCTTGAGAATTACGGCAATAGAAAAGGTAACCCATATTTTTCTGTTAATAACATCAATGTTTCAAAAGATTTCAATTTTAGAAATGCCAATGGTAATTCTGATTATTCTAATTTGGCTACTGTTGTTTATTCTATTGAGCTAGTTCGCTTTGTTGATAATTATTTAAAAGGTGAAAGATAATGTCTAACGATCTTTGGAGAACGCCACAAGAAGTATTTAATACTTTAGATAAAGAATTTAACTTTTGTGCTGACATGGCGGCAAGCGATAAAAATGCAAAGTGTGAATTATACTTTCATGAAGAAGATGATTCTTTGTCTTTTGATTGGGCTGACTATATAGAAAAAACACCAGCGACACCATGCGGCAATAAATATGTTTGGGTTAACCCTCCTTATTCAAAGCCTATGCCGTGGATAGAACAAGCGATCCTTGCTCAGTCTAAAGGTTTGGGCGTTGTCATGGTCTTAAACCAAGATACAAGCGTTAGCTGGTTCACTAAAGCAATTGAATTTTTAAGTGAGGTACGTTTTATTATTGGAGATGAAAAAGAAGGTGGTAGTTATTCAATTGGTCGAATTGCTTTTGAAGATGGTGAAGGCAATCCCGGCAAGCAGAATAATAAACCTCAATTCGTTCTTATATTTAATCCTTTTAAGATCGGCGCAAGGGTTACAAGTTACGTTACTAAAAAAGAATTGTACGGACAGAAATAAAAAAACCGCTAAACAATTAAGTTTAGCGGCTAACAACATGAAAACATAACTCGTCCAAGAGCAAAGGAACTATAGCACATGAAAAAATCAAGTGAAATAATTAAAAATGAATGTTGCGGAGTTGGCCTTCTCAACGTTGACAAGGCTGAATTAGTCAACTCAGTTAAAGCAATGGAATTGGAAATAAAAATACTTAGAGAAGCTTTGCTTGATAATGATTTACACAAACAATCTTCTTTTGAAGACCTGAAGGTGTTAAACAATGGCTGAATTATCTTTTATTAAACAAAGTGGTGCTCTTGTACCACACACTGATCACGATAAGGTGATTTTCGACAAGTGGAAGTTAGGCGCTGTTATTGCTGGTAACTTCAAGCAAGTAAGAAACCCAAAATTTCACAGAAAGTTTTTTGCTCTTTTAAATTTAACTTTTGATTATTATGAACCTTCAAGCGGAGTATTAACGGCAGACGAAAAACGAATTGCTACAAAAATATTTATGACGCTTGATAATCACAATAACAAAAACGGTTTTTTTATCGACTTTGGCCGCGAGTTTATGAGATCTGAAAGTGAAGAACGCCGGGCCACAATTGAAAGTATTGAAAAAGCTTTTGAACCTTTTCGCAAATGGCTAATTGTTGAAGCTGGTTATTTTGATGAAACACACGTACCCGGTGGAATTGTCAAAGAAGCAAAATCAATTAGCTTCGCTAAGATGGAAGACATTGAATTTAGCCAGTTATATAAAGCGGTGTTTGACGTTTGCTGGCGCTTTGTTCTTAGTCGTGTGTTTGGCAATGAAGCAGAAGCAGAAGAGGCGGCAGTTAGTTTGTTGAACCTTCGATGATCACTTACAACGAAATAGCTACAAGGGAGGACAAACACTTTATTTCAAACGCTCGCCGTTCACTTGGTAAAAGAAAATTTGAATCATTAATCCCAAGGGCAAGATCCGCTTTTCGTGAAGCTTACAGTAACGAGCCAAACGAAAATAAAAAAGAAAATGTAGCAAGGCGAGCGGCTAATCTGGTTTACACAAAAGCAATAGGTGAAAAAATATGAAACTTAAAACTCTATTTATCGGTGATGTTTTTATTCTTGTTCGTTCGGGTGATAGATATATTAAGGCTGAATACCAACGAGATGAAAACGGCAAAGGTTTAAAAAGAAGCTTTGTAATTCCCGTTGATCATCTTGGTAACAGATCACCAGCAAGAACGCTAAGCATTCAATGCAAAGTAAAAAAAGTAATTAGGTGTAAAGCATGAAATCAACTAAAGATGAAGAAATTAAAATCGAAAACAAAAAGTTATTGATTTTTATTTGTTTAATGATTTTTATTTGTCTTGGATTATTGGGGTAATTATGGCGGTAGCTAAACTTAAATGTAAGTGTCATGGGGAATATCAACCCCGTGAAAAACTCATAACAACACCTAAAGGTAAGTTTTGTTCTTATTCTTTAGCCATTGAATGGGCGAATGAACAAACGTCAAAGCGAATTAAGCGAGAAATCAATAAAGCCAAGCAAGTAGTAATTAAAGAAAAGAAAGCCTTTAATCAAGAGACTAAGCGCCTTAAAGAAACAATTAAAAAGCGTACTGGTAAAAATGGTTATTATGATAATTATAAAACAGTTCTCCATTACTACATAAAGCACGTACTAAGAAAAGGTGAAGCATGTTTTACATGCGGAAAACCTCAGCGTTTTGAGGACTCAGGCCAAGCTTTTCACGTTGGTCATTTTATACCGCAAAAGCAAGTTGATCCACGGCGGTTTATGTTGGCGAATTTAAGAATGCAATGTTACAAATGCAATACTCACAACTCAGGAATGAGATCCGAATATAGGCTAAACTTAATTAAAGATGAAGGCATTGATCATGTTGATTGGCTTGAATGTGACGCTAACCATAAATCTTTAAAAGAACAATACCCTGAAATTTCTGATATAAAAGCAGAAGCGGCAAGGTATAGAAAGTTAATAAATCAACACAACCAGCATAGAGGGCAATAAAATGAAAAGTTCAATACAGCAAATCGAAAGCGACATAGCAGCATATAAAAAAGCACTTAATGAAATCAACATGCCAGAAAAGAAGCGGTTAGAAAATAAATACCCTGTTGTCATTAATCATAAAGGCGGAGTGCCTCAAAGCTCTGTTGATGTAATGATTGAGGAAATTCTTAAAATAGATAGTGGGTATGAAATAAAATGATTAAAAAACAATTTTTTGACCCTTCAAAAATAGGCGCTACATCCCCATCGGTAAGTGCTAATTTAAAGGTTGCAGAAGTGCTTGATACTATTTGCATATATGACAACCCATCAACAGGAAGTAGGGAATATTGGCAGAACAAAAAGCTGATTAACTCTGTTTGCGAGGATGATATAAGCAATAAAAATGAAGTAAAAAGTGACAGCAGAATAAGAAAGTTACTTATCAATGGTGGTGATTTTATTCCAAAAAAACTAAAAGGAGATATATTTGCGCTACCCGCTCTTTTAGCGAAAACCGTATAATCAAAGAGGGCTTGCACCCCTCTTTTTTATTTAATCCGCAGTAATAGTTAACCCATTAATCTTCTCGTAACCGTTAAATGTCGCACCCCCGTTATGACTAACCTTTATTGAATGCCCGTCGAAGGTTACACCCGGCCCACTCACGACATTAGTTAAAACTCCACCTAGATATAAATCAATTGAACTGTAAGTTACGGTATAACTAGCCGCGTTCATACTGGTTAACGGCATGGTCTTGGTTGTCGTTAGTACGCTACTTGCTGCTTGTCTACAGCTAATTATCTCAGCACCTCCTTTCGGCCTGTAGTACACCTCTCTAGCTGATAGTAAATCTGCCTTGTAATCTCTTGATATAAAAGGAGTTGCAAAAATAGAATTGAACTCAAGCTTCTCAAAGAATATCTTGTAAGTGCCATCAGCAGGGGGCGTACCATCACCAGCCGCACCGTTGAATGTTACCTGTAAATAAACGCCATAATCACTATCATCAGTACGTGTTATTTTTGGCATTGTAAAGCTAAAGTGAGTAACCCTAGTTCCCGCTTGAATATTTATGAATTGCTGTGCATCTCCGAACTCTGGAAATATACCCGGACCTTTGGTATAGGAAACTTTTACGCGCATCAAAGTTTCAGCAGGCAGGGACATATTAAGAGTTATAAAAACCCTTGTACCAGCTACGCCGCCGATCCCGTTAATAATATTTCTACGCATTGGTACAAATTGATTCATAAAGTGAGATTTTGTAGCACCTGCTAATGTAAATGAATGAGATCCACCGTAAGCACCACCGCGATCAAATCCAGCGGTATAAGTTGTGATAGGTGCTGCGTCTGCCGCACTTCTCATTGTCCATAAATCGATCTCTTTACCTGTCACTACTGGACTTGTTGGCAATCTTTCATTTTGATTTATTTGAAAGTTAGCGTTTCTAAGCATATTGTTAGTTGCTTCACTAGGAGATCCGACTTCTGAACCCTGACTAAATACCAAATGCTCTGCTCGATATGAAAGCGCACTGAATGTTATTTCAGGCGATTTTACATTAGGGTATGTCGCGTTAGTTGTGCTAATTAAACTAAACTCGAAATCATCACCATCATAAATCAATGGCACACTACCAAATACGCCGCGAATATCCCATTGTCGACTGACCTCTGATGCGGATATAGGTCCAGCTGGTGACAAGTCAATCAAAGCTTTTGATGCCAAGTAAGATGCAGCAGGAGCGTTACCCATTTCCAAATGTGCACCATGTAATATACAGCCTTTTGCACTTGGTATTTTCAAATAGACACCAATACCTTCAAACAGATTATTTATGAATCTACCTGTTAACAATGTCCCTGCATCGAATACAGAATGCCAACCCCACTGACAAGCCTCAGCTGTGTTGTTAGTGAAGGCAGTATTGTACCCGTAAGAAAATTGAACTATGTAATTACAATAAGCAAAATTATTACTATCCATTAAGAACGACTGTATATAACCTTCATCAGAAAATGAGTCAGTTCCTTTTTTACGCCTAGAATCTACAACTCGCTCGATATAGGCGAAATTACAGTTATAAACTAATGTATTGTAAAGCCTGTCTGCATTAAATATACGCCCGTCAAACGTAGGTAAAACAAAAGGAGTAAATGTTTTTGGCACGTAATTAATTTGATCGCATAATATTTTTGCTGTGAATAAATTGGCTGTTGATTCTGGGTCGGCTTTAGCTGTAGCGCTAGTATAAATCGCTTCACCAACTACAGACGGGTAAACAGTTGCGCCTTCACTTGTTATACGGAAAGTTTTTTCTGAATAAATCCCGTTTACAGGGATGCCGACTACTTCTGTGATGTCATAAGTGTTTTGAGACCCACCATAAGAGATTGTGTCTCTTAAAGTGAACGCATGTTCAATGTATGGGGTCGGGTTACCTGTTCCGTCCGTTGGTGCTCCAAGCTGATCTATATAAGCCTTATCACCTATATCAAGAACTAAAGATAGTGAAGGAACGCCAGTACAAGTAACAATATCCATCTCATTAGGTGCCTCACCTTCTTTGTATTCAAACAAAGCATTGCCACGATCAGATATATGAACAACATCACCAGCTTCAGCAAGTGCATTTTCTGAAGCTTCAGCCAATGTTGAGCTCTTTACATACCCATCAATTGAATTGTCCGTAACAATAGATACACAAACCTTTAAAACACCAACTTGGACTACTGGGTTAGATATGACAACGGTTGTTAAGCCTCCGGCAAAAGAAGATGAAACAATTGTTGAGTAAGAAAACTCAGCAACGTCATTGTCTATTCTAACTCGCTTTCCTTTCTGGTAGTCGCTTGTGTAGTTTCCTATTATAGTAAATGAAGTTTGACTTACATAAAGGGGAGACTGGCAATTGACCCACTCTTCAGCAATGTTCGAACTGACCGGATCTTCAGTCCAAATATTATTGTCGTTAAGATCATCAACAACAATATTGTAAGAACCATTAATGTAAATAGAAGCATAGCCTTCACCGTTTAAGATTACCGGGTTAGTGTTGGCAACGGTCCCACCTTCAGTAGTAAACGTTTCTTTATTTATAGTGGTCCCTGCTTGGTAGGTGTAAACCTTGCCGTAAGCCAAAGGGTTTCCGTTTTTATCGAAGAAATATTTCTTCGGCATTATCATTGCTTGAGGCATTTTAATTCTCCGGTTGCTTAAAGTTTTCTGATTCTTGCTTAGCTTTTTGCATAGCTTTATCAGCCTGTAAATAGTATTTCATAAAAGCGTCATTTCGGCTATTCCACAACCGATCAAGCTCTTCACGTTTTCTTTTTCCTGATAGTTTTTTATTATGCTTAACTTTTAGTTCAGCGGTTTTTATCCCTTCTTTACCGTACATTAATTTAATTAAGTCATTCATTGAATCATTAAGAGCAAATAGAACTTCTTTTTCTTTGCCTGACAAACCAAAGAAAGCATTGTCTTTGAACTTACTTCCTTCTTTTATTTGTCCTTTGATAGCTCGACGAACATCAGTTTGTTGTTTGAACGTTGAAACAACTCTGTCAGACTTTTCTTTAAGATCAAAAAACTTATCCATTGCTGAAGTCGCTGGTCTTGTGTCTGGCGTTAAAAATCGTTTAAGAAAAATATTGTCTGAAGTTTGGCTTTCTGGTTTTTCTCCAAACTTGTCTTTATCCCAAAGCATGTGATCAGTACCCCAAAGAACATAACCACCAAGATAACCAGTATACGCCTTAAACATATGCTCAGCTTTTACAGGACTTACACCAAGAGCTTCACCCATGCGAATAAAGGTTTCTGAAGTGTTTGAACTGTATTGTTCAGTGGCCGCAACATCAGCCAAGGCGGTTGGCACAACTGGCGCACCCGTCCACTTTTCATTTTTAACAAGATCCCACCACCCCGTCATCATTGCCGGAACTCCGTCTATTCCATACATTTGTGTCATGGTCCAGATCATCCCTTCAGCAAACTCTTTGCCTTTGTCATCTTCTAAATACTTATAAAAAAGTTCAGGCATAGTTGCATAAACAAAACCAACATCATAAGGGCGAGGGATTTTAACGAATTGATTATCACCGATCTTAATATGCCAGTTAGTTCTTTTCTCCCAGTCAGGGATCGCTTTATAGTCATCATCATCTTTATTTACCAAGTAAAGGATAAGAGTCGGAATTGTGATCCCCAAGAAAGCCTTCATTGCTAAACCTGTTGGATTGCCGTCATATTTTTTTGTTACAACTGCTTCTCTAAAAACTCTATCCTGTGATTGAATCATAGCGTTTAAAAACGGCACTGTGCGAATGTAACCAGTTAAAAACCTGTTCGCTCCTAATACGCTAAAGTCGGTTGAAATTTCCCTAGCTTCAAAGCCAGCGTCCATATCTGACTTGTTATTTTTCTTTGCCAATCTAAATTCACCAATGCGCGTTCCATACTCAAAAGCACTAGCAATATTATCAATAGCAGATAGCAATCTTTCAGGCGTTGACATAATGCCAAATTCATCAAGTTTAACTCTTCTCCGGGCGTTGCCTTCTTTTGTCATTGCTTCTAGTCTGCTTGAGTAGCCAGCACCGGAGCGAACAAAATTTTGGTAGTGCTCGTCTTTCGAGATAAAAGAATACATTCCTTTAAACGAATCAATAAAAGGCTTGAAATTGTTCTTACTTAAAAATGTTGCGCCGACAGTATCACGAACCAAGTTTGCCCCGGTAAATTCAACGCCTAAAGTAATAGTCCTTGTGAAGAAGTTTTTAATGCCAAACATTACATTCATAAATGAACTGTAGCTTTCAGGGTTCATTGAAAGAAGCATATCTTGAAGAAGCGGATCTTGAACTTCATAATATCTAGGCTTGCCGTCAATGATCACTGAATCAACAATATTACCTGACTCGTTTAATTGAGGCTTAACACCATGCTGCCAGAAGGTAAGTAAATCTTTACCGCCTAAATCAATATCACCATCAATAACAACGCCGTTTAATTCTAAAATTTTTCCTATCTTATCCAGCATTTCATCAGAATAAACTTGAACAGGTTTTGAGTCCGGCGCCAACTTTGTGGCAAATATGGCCCCGTCTTTATGTCCTGAAATATACTGGTAAAGTCTTTGCTTTGCCCGGTTGTCTAAAGCTGATTTTACATTGGCTGTGATCCCGTCCTGAATATTAACTAAAATATCATTTAGGTTAGCGGTCCCACCTCTTAACTTTTGAAACCCACTAGAAGAACCACCTTTACCGCCAGCAAGTTGATCACGAATGCGGTTAAATGGAACATAGTCCTTGTTCATTTTCTGCATAGTTTCGCGGCCTTCAGGCGTAATCATTCCAGCTTCAGCGTAAAAATCCATCATGCGATCGTTAAATGCTTGGTAGTCTTTTTGAATAGAATCAAATATTGGGTAAGTGGTCCCAAGCCTAGCCCATTCTTTGGCCGTTTCTTTTGGTATTAGATTTTCACGGCCTTGGCGGTGAAGTTCTAAAGCTCTACGTCCAGCAAAGTATCTTAGCAACAAGTCTATCTTCTGATCTTTTTTGTGCTCAGCATTTAACTTTATTGTTTTCACTGGCTGTAAAACTTCATGTAAACTTTTGCCCGTTGGTTGTAAGTCTCCTTTTTCATCAAAGTTAACGGTGCCGTAATTCATTATGTAATCGCTGATACCTTCTGAACCACCATTGGCAAGTCTGAATTGTTTCCACGCTGATTCTTTAACGTTACCAATTTTACCAGAAAGTTCTTGTTCAACTTTTCTAGCACCATGAAAACGATCAATCATTTGCTGGCGAATACGAGAATCACGACGATAAGCCCACTCATTAAAGCGCTGACTAAATGAAGTATCTTTTCCTATTAATGCCTGTCCTAATTTATCCGGGCCTTGAAAGTAAAATTTGTGCATCAAGTCTTGCATATCACGCATTGGATTTAATAACTTGCGATCGCGAGCAACAAGTTTGGTAAACGCATCATAAAATTTAGGCGCACGAATTAATGCCTCTTGTGAATTGGTAAGCCATAAGCGAACAAACTCAGCAAAGCCTTCAATTAATTCTATTTCACGATCTGCCGTTGTATAACTCAAGCCAACAATTTCATCTTTAAACTTGTCTTGCTTATAAAGCTTTTGAAAGTTAGGTAAGAAATTGCCGCTTGTATCTGAATCTTGAGCCGTAGAATAAAAATCTAAGTAGTGGGCCATTTCATGAGCCAATACTTCAACGTCATTTTTTTTACGTGTACGAATTTCACCAACTGCCGGACGATAAAAACCTTCAGAAGATTTGCCTTTAATTTTACCAAAGTAAATTCTTCGGCCCATTATTTTTACAAGCTTAGAAATTATCGGTTCAATACGTTGCGGCTCTTCAGGTATTTTTAGTTTGCGCTTTTCAATCATTACAAATTCGCGGCGTTCTGGTATTCCCATTGAGCGAAATAAACCAACATAGTTGTGACCCGGAGCGTTAAAAATTCTTTGGCCTTCTCCCGGTGGCTTAATCATTTTATTATCAAGCTTTCTGTATTCTTTGGTATTAATGTCTTCTTCAGGTTTAGGGTAATTAATTTTACCATCACGAGACATTGAAGCTTCTTGTACGACACTTTCAGCGGCTTTATCTATATCAAGCTGTGTTTGCTTGTCCTTTATGGTCTTTACTTGGCTGTCTACTGATTTGCTACCGTTAAACGTTGTAACCGCACTTGATTTAGATACAGAGTTTAAAATGCTAGGAACTTTGTCAGTTTTAGTTTTTTGTCCTTGCTTAGGTTGTTTCTTTGGCAACCGATACATTGAGCCGCTAATTTCATAGTCTTTGTTTTTGCCTTTATTCTCGACAAAACCAAATTTTTTATAAAACGCAATAAGCTTTATTTTGTTGCTTCCAAATTCTGAAGTAGGTATTAGGTCTAGTTTATGTCCGTTAATGTCTGCCTTATTGATTATGTCATTCATAACCTTTGTACCAGTGCCTTTGCCACGATCAGTTTCACTAGTGATTATTTTATCAATAGAAACTAAATCACCTCTAGAAGAAAATGACAATTTAACATCAGGGTATTTTTCACCAAGTTCAGATTTGTAATCTTTTGACAAGCTTGTTCTTATTGGCTTAAAAAAATCGCTCACATCATCTTTTGAAGGTAATGATAATAAATCACCTTGCTTATCAACTTCAGTTTGTTTTTTTAGTGTTTTGTCAGAAAATACCTGTACGTCACCATCTAAGACGGCACCGTCATAACCTTGTTGAATTAACTCACCAACAGAATATTTGTCAAGCTCGTCAAATCCAGCAACATTATTTAGCTGTATTTCTTTTTCAATAACTCTACCTTTGCCACTGGCGGCACTAGCTGAGCTTGAAGGATCTGAAAAATTAGCCTTGTCAGAAGTAAACCAAACTGTCCCATCAGAAGATTTATCAAAATCAAATGAATCAAAATCTTTATCTGTTTGATGGTAAACCTTACCTTTAAA
>TARA_R110000824_G_scaffold6882_4_pt1 | contig 11769 bp, 15 predicted proteins | sample TARA_R110000824 | Tara Oceans TARA_R110000824 (sample SAMEA4397747) | marine metagenome | biome: Polar Biome; feature: [MES] marine water layer (ENVO:01000295) within the mesopelagic zone...; material: water (ENVO:00002006), including particulate matter (ENVO:01000060) such as...... | reverse complement strand
TCTTCCGGGACGGATGGCAGGAAAACACAGGGATCTCCACCTTCTTTCAGCACAGGGTTGCCGAGACAGACGTGGTCCACCGTGGACAGAAGGTTACGCAGGACGTGAAGCGGCCCGTACTGGTGGAGCAGGATGTCGTACATCAGCCCCAGGCACTTTCCGGGAGTCTTGGTGCGGTACAGGTCAAGGAACTGGACGATACGGTCCTTGCTGAAGTCCATCTGCTCGAACTCCACGCCCTTTGGGAAGTCGCCTTTCTGGTAGTCGATGGAAAGGCAGTTTTTTGCACCGTTCTTGGAAGCGTGCTCGATGTACCGTGGGCGAAACGTTGAGCCAAAATCTATGACGAGGTCGGACGGGAGTCCCTTGTCGATAAGGTCATACTTGGCCTGGTGGATATCCTTAAACATCAGTGACCGTCCTCCAGGTCTTCGTCAATTTCGTTCCATAGCATGATAGCCTGCTGTGTTGTGTCGCCGGTAGCAAGCAGTTTGCAGTCGTAACATCCGACTGCTCCTATTGAACCTCCTGCTTCAATGAAAGTTGTCTCCACCAGTAACGGGAACTTCCCGCACTCTGGGCATCTTTCCACTGGTCCGAGCTTTTCTGGCATCTTCCTTGTCCATTATGCACCGTCCTAGAAACTCGACGACCTGTGGGACTACGGCGTTTCCGAGTGATCTAAGTCTGTCCACCCTAGCGGGAACCCCATCAACCACTCGGTCCACGTCGGGTTCAATCCCCCACTGGGACGATCCGGTCCTGTCGGCAAACCTGCGTAGACGACTCTTGGTAACTGGTCCAGCCGCTCCCTGGATGACCCGTCCGGGTTGATCCCCGTCTGGGCCATGCCCTGAGTGTCCTTCCAGTCCCTGCTGGTCGGTGTCGGGAACATTTTGGAATAGTGAGGGCTGGTAACCGCCTGACGGAGATTGCTCAGAGCCTTTCGATTCTTTCTCCCGTCCCTGTTGTTGTTGTACTCCTCGATGGTCTCCTCGTCCCGAGGCTTCAGGTAGTCCATTGTGTTCGGAGTAGGCCACGATCCAGACTCGGTCTCTCCGGTGGAGAGCGTTAACTGAGGCAGCCGGTATGCAATGCCATTCGACACAATACCCGAGCGCGGCCAAGTCTCCAAGAATTCTTCCGAACAAGGCTCCTCGTCTTCCCAGCCTATCAGGAGCTGAGAGCAGCCCAGTGACGTTTTCGACCAGGATGTACCGGGGCTGGAGCTTCTTGCAAACTCGGTACATTTCCGGCCATAAGAATCTTTCATCTTCTTCGCCTCTCATTTTCCCTGCTTTTGAGACAGCCTGGCAAGGGAATCCTCCGGCCACCATATCCACGTTACTCAGCAAACTCATTGCATGTGTCCTGGGGAAGGTTTTGATGTCATCCCACTTGGGAACATCAGGCCAGTGCTTGGCCAGAACCTTTCGGCAGAAGGGGTCGATCTCAACCTGGTACGCACAGGTCATTCCCGCACGATCCAGTCCGAGGTCAACGCCCCCAATACCGGAGAATAGAGACACATAGCGCATCGTTATGCCTGCTGAACAGGTGGAGCCTGGGCAGGGGTTTGGGCAGGAGTTTGGTCAGGCTGGTGCATTGCACACAAAAACGTGGGTGCTGTTCCGACAGCAACCTGAATGTTGCGGTCGAAGTTGGGCTGCCATTCCCCGGTTTCTGTGTTCAGGCGAATGAGTATCATCCGGACAACGCTGCCCGGATCCGTGTTTGAGATAGCCGAGCATTCCCCGGCCTGTCCACTTTCGTGAGCAGTCCAGAAAGCGCAGTTGTCGCATTGTTGTTCAGGCATTTCCAATCCTCACAGATACAAAGTCATCGTTGATCCACTTGATGTCCGGCTCGTAGCCATTGACTTTCAAAAACAGCTCCACACGTTCCCGGTGACAGGACCTCATCCGTACTCGTTCTGTGGAGCCAGTCAGGTTGGCAACGGAGTGGGAGTGCATGAAGACTCCGAACTCAACGCCGTCCATAAAACACTGGCTTTTACTCAGGCCTGAGAGTCCACTCAACTTTCCGTCTTCTGGGAAATTGCAATATCCACTCATCGAAAACCTTTCTTGTCCTCCAGGGGCTTCCCGGTCCACAGGTCCAGTCCCTGCTCGTGCCTGATGCGCATGACCTCCACGCGATCATTGATAGTGTCGAGCACGGTCTGAGGCTTGCCGGCCAGGGTGGATGACACCTCGGCCTTGGAAGCGTTCTTTCTGTGCTTGGCTATAACATTCTGCAAAGGTCTGGAATGCTGAGTTATCATATCGCCAAACATTGATTCGTAATTTCTCAAAACGGCTCCTTCCGTTGTTGAGCCTTATCAGAATGGAACTTCCATGTCGTCGATGACGGGCTGCTGGCTGGACTGCTGGTCCTGCCTTTGCTCGTTGGGGTTCATGACATCAACGCTCTGAATGGTGCAGTTGATGAAAATTTTATCGTTCCACTCACGACCGTCGAGTGTTCCGTTGATTCGGACAGCCTGCCCCTCGCTCAGAGAGTTGCTGATCTCCTGCGCCTGACGACCCAGGGACTGGCATCGAATGACCTGCGTGGTCAGCTCACCATTCCACCCAGGTATCTCCTGCTTGAGATCCACTTCGAGAAGCATGGTGTTCTTCTGTCCGACCTGCCGGGTCGTGACCTTGTCAATAATTCCACTCAGCCGAACTTCGTTAGTATTCATCAGTTGGTCTCCACGATTTGTCTATGAAACAGGGTGTGCGTTCACCAACGTAGGCTCCCAGTACGTTGAACTCCATGAACTCGACAGCCTGCTTATGGTCCATGCCATCTCTCTCTTTCAGGATGTCGAGGCATTGCTCGTAGTCGTAGGCAACCACCGAGGGGAGACCGAAGCGATACGAAACACCCGTTATCGCCTCGGTGAACCCGTCAGCAGTCAGCATTGTCTCGGGAGCCAGCAGCCTCTCAACACGCTTCTTGAGCTTGTAGTTCTCCTCCTTTGTCTCGCGTAGTTCTGTTTCCAGTTCGTCCGCTCTGCGGATGGCGTCTCCTTCGCTCACAGCATGTTCTCCTCTTGCGCATTCTGTATTGCCGCCGTGAGCTTGAGGACAGCAGCCTGGTAGCTCTTATCAGTCAGAAAAGAAGACAACAGTCGTGAGTAGTTGACGATGCTTCTCAGGTACTGAAGCTCCTTCTCCGACACGTCTGATCCGGACTCCAGTGCATCAATTCTTTCCAGTAGGCCTGCTCGCTCGTTTACCAGGCTTCCGTTTTCTTCCAGTGCTTCTCTTAGCTGTATCTTTAGCTTTTCGACGTCCTGTACTGCCATTGGTGTTCCTCCCAGTGCCTTTATTATCGCGCTTGCCATCCCCATCACAGTTGCCCCCGTTGAGTGCCCGGATGAAAGAGTCGACTGACTCCTTACTGGTGAAGAACCTGTGGCCAATCTGGATGACATCCAGCTTCACAAGATCACCAGTCGCGTGAGACACGCATCCCTTCTGGTACCAGTTTCTCACCGTCCCGTAGCTGACGTGCGACAGGATGTCAGGAACTTCAGAAACTGGAATAAGTTTGGTCTTTGAAAAATCAATCGTCATTGCGATTTCCTCCCGGTGGTACAAAATTTACAAGAAATGCAAAACTATGTCAAGAAAGAAAAAAGGGAATTGCAAAAAAAAAGGCGGTCGGGTACAACGGCGAGGTCAACCAGCATGCGAGGTTCATGATGTCCACCGGCTATCCAGAGCAACCAGAAGCACAGCAGCAGCCTTCCCCGGAGCAAGCACCAGCTCCCGAGCCGACGTTCGAGCAGGGGCTGGAGCAAATAAATCAGGCGCAGGAGCCGGCGCAGACTCCGTCTGTCAGGCAGGCGTTTGCCGAGCGGGGCTACGACGTCAGCCAGTTCCAGGATGACTCGACGTTCGTTCAGGCTTTGGAGCAGGGTTTGGCGACCATCCCCCAGATGCAGGGGCAGATGGACCAGATGCAACACGCATGGCTGGCACAGCAGCAGCAGGAGCGTTCAACGCAGTACGATGAGCCGTACTACGCACCGACACCAGAGTCGGCCCCCGAGCCTCAAGCGTCATGGAATCCACCGGAGTACGATCCGGAATGGGACGCGCTTGTGACCGTCGATCAGGAGAGCGGACAGTTCGTTCCCAAGTACAAGCACGTCAATCCAATTGTTGCCCAGAAGGCGAATGAGTACCGGGATTACCTGAGAAAAGAGGGGCAAAGATTCTGGCAGAACCCTCACGACTTCGTGTGGGATGGACTCAACGACCGTGTCGAGCAGATGGTTCAGTCAAGGGTCAGTGACGCGGTTCAGGGGATCAAAGATCGGTCTACTGCTCAAGATTTCCTGGAAGAAAACAAGTCTATTTTCTTCCAGTTGGATGCCCAGGGAAACAGGGTGACGGACCAGAATGGACATGAGGTGCTGACTCCTGCCGGTAAAAAAATGCAGGAGTATGCTCATCGTCTGAGGTCGTCTGGAGTGACTGACCCACAGGAGATTCGAGACCTTGCGTCAGGTCTTCTCCAGAGAGACATGTTGCAGACAGGCATGGGTTACGCAAACCAGCAGTACCAGCAGCAGTCACTTGCAAACCAGCAGTATCAGCAGCAGGCACAACAGCCCGTACAGGAATCGGCCTTGACAGAACCGGCGCAAAATCAGACATTCCTAGAGCGTGGATTACAAGGTGCGTATCACCAACCCAACCAGTCGGGCACTATCGACAGTTCAGAGCGGAGTGGCATCCCGCAAAATGGCGATTCGTCATTCCTTGACCTCGCTGAATTAGAGATGCGAGAACGAGGGTTGCTTCCGCAAAACGGGTGAATGGAGACTGACCGATGGCAGAGTGGATTGGGATTATTCACAGCACGGCACCTAAGTATCTCTCGGGTGCCGCAGACAACACGATTCGTAACCGTCTCATCCTGACGCTGGTTCGTCAGAAGGGTCGGATTACTTTCAATGAATCGTCCCACGAATGTAACTGGGACGTTGAGTACGCAGAGCAACCCGTCAGTGCCTATGGCGACGGCGGAACTCTCGACTTCTCCCGGCACGATCTTTTGCGTCAGATGAAGATCGACTGGCGTGGCTACAAGGCCACGGACATGATGACCGAGAAAGAGCGTTTGGAAAACAAAGGCGACATCGCCATTGTCAAACGCTACGACCGGATCATGCCGACCCTGACCAAGTCTCTCCGCAACAAGTTCTGCGGAGAGTTTTTCATTGATGGTTACGCGACCGGAAACGAGAACAGGCTTCACGGCCTGGAGTCGTTCTTCGGAACCGGGACCACCGTGGCTGCCGACCGTATCGCTGAACCCAGCGACACCTACGGTGGCAAGTCGACTGCTCTCGGTAACGAGGGTGGGTCCTGGACCTCGGGTCTGACCACGAAGCCCAACGCCAACGCGGCGACGGACTGGCCTGATGGCAACGGTGATCCGGAGTACGATTACATCTCTCCGAAGATCGTCAACTACAGCAGCTCCTCGTGGGGAACGTCCTCAACGTCTTGGGAGAATAACTGCGAGCGAGTGCTTCGCCAGTCGACTATCTGGCTGACACAGACGTCTGGCAAAGATGGCCGACCGGACATCTACCTGCTGGCGGGCGACTTGTTCTACGGTTACAAGAACAAGATTGAGTCCTTGCGGCGAATCGTTGTTCCCCACAAGGGTGCTCAGGATCTTGGTTTCGACGATGTGTTGAACCAGGACGGAGTGATGATCGACACCGACTTCGATGTGCCGTCTGGTGTTGGTTATGGACTGAACGTGGATCAGATGGAACTGGGCAGCCTTGACAGCGTCCTGTTCTCATCTCGCGGCCCCGAGTACGACATCAAGACGGACTCGTGGTTGTTCCTCGTGGGGTTCTTCGGAAACGTGCGTTACAACCCCAAGCACTTCGCGAAGCTGGCAGCGATTGCCTAGCGGAGAGCCGTCGCGCACATGGACACAATGACATAGAGAGCCTCACGGAGGACACGAGATGCCAGATCGAGCAGTTGCACCTTTCGCCAGAGGGCGAACGTTCTACCACGGAAAGACAGTTGACTCGTCAGACTTGCCCGGTGGCTCAGTTGTCGGGCAGGTTCATGTCTTTCAGGACACAGACCCGGCAAACGAAACCAAGCTCAGGAGCAACGGTGACGTGGTGGCCATTGCCGTCCGAAACGTCAGCGGGATCAGCCTGTTGCCGAAACGGGTCGTCACATTCAAGGTGGATGCAATCGGCAAGGAAGTGGACGGGTATTGTGAGGTCATCAACGAGAGGGTGGCCGGTATCGTTGATGATCATCTTCCATCATCCGGATGTCCCGATGACGACGTCTGCTGGATCATCGTCAAGGGTCCATGCCTGGCAATCACCTCGTTTGTCAACATGGCAGCAAACATGGCCGTCAACGACCCCGTTCACGCCAAGGCAGCCGCCAGCAGTACAGCCGGAACGGCTGTTGCCGGCGGAAGATTCGACAGGCTCGCAGAAGGTGCTCTCACCGGAGACGCTGGCCTCTTGAGAGTCAACAGCGTGATTGGGTACGCAATGACAGCACGGCTGCTTGCTGTCACTAATACGGACACGCTAATCAACGTGCAGCTACGATAACGGCTGATGCCGGCACCGAGACGGTAGCCGCTGTTCGGTGCCACGACCGAACAGCGGCTATTCGTGTTTTTAGGGTAGGGTGGTCGGGGAGGCATGGGATATTTAACCTACTGTTTGGCACACAACAAGAGAGACAGTGATGGCTTATGACATTTTGATCTGCACATTCAGCTACGGTGGCAACGGCGGGATGAAGTCTGAACATCCTGACGTCCGTGACTGGCTGCTGACCGCCATACCAGAAATGAAAGAGGACTCACGCATCGGAAAGGTTGGCACGGCAGATATGGCCGACACGCCAATCACCATGAACCGCAACCGTGCAGTACGGTTCGCCAGAGAGAACAAATACGACCTTCTTCTGATGCTTGACAGTGACATGGCTCCAGACCTCCTTCTGGGAGAGGAGCTTGGGGCTAAACCGTTCTGGTCATCGTCTCTGGATTACATGGTCAGCTATGGAAAACCTCTGGTAGTAGCGTCTCCCTACTGCGGTCCTCCGCCACATGAAAACATCTATGTGTTCCGCTGGAGAAACAAGCAGTCTGACTCGCCGGATGATGCAGACTTTGAGCTGTCTCAGTTCACTAGGGAGGAGGCTTTTGAGAGGGGGGGCATAGAACACGTTGCCGCTCTACCAACAGGTCTTATCCTCTGTGATGTCCGTGTATTTGAACTGACAGAGCCAAAAGAAAAGGGAGACCGTCCATGGTTCTACTACGAGTATGAGGACGTCTACGAGTCGCAGAAGTGTTCGACGGAGGACGTGACGGCAACTCGTGATTTGAGCCTTAAGGGCGAGAAAGACTGGGGATACAATCCAGTGTGTGTGAACTGGGACGCCTGGTCAGGACACTGGAAGCCCAAGGTTGTTGGCAAGCCTCAACTCGTGACATCGTCTATGGTCAGTGACAGGCTGCTGCGATCCGCGCCTTCGCGGTTGCCTTCAAACGAAAAGCTGAGACACGTCGATTTCACATCAGGGGTTAGCTGGGGCAAGGATGCCCCGCAGCGACCCTATCAGGTGCCTCGATAGATAGGGGGAACAACATGGTGGGATCACGAACCAAGCCATGCAGCTTCTGTGGAAAGACCAAGAAGCTCTCCGACTTCTACGCTCACAACGGTAAGAAAACCAACGGGCAGTCAAGCTGGTGCAAGTCGTGCCAGGAGGCTGACCGAAAGAAGAAAACCGCCGACGAACGGAAGAAGGGTCGGCAGGAGATGTTCAAAGAGCTGGTCGCGGATATCCGTGGCGACAGGATCGAGGTGCCGCACCCGACAGAAGTCGCCGCAGAGATGTATGAGCAGTTCGGCGGCCTCAAGGCTTTCTGTGCCGAGTGGATGCGTCACATCAACGATGCAGCCACCGAACGACCGGGCAGCAAGCTGGTGCTGGATGCCTTCTACGCGGTCGGAATTCGTCTGACATCACTGTCAGCCGACCACCGCCAGAGTGCCCCTGACCTGGCGTCACTGACCGACGACGAGCTTGAGGAGGAAATCGGCAAAATGGTCGCCAATCTTCTCGACAACCGTCCCGAGCTTATCAACGAGCTGGCTGGCAAGCACGGTCTGAAATTACACAACCCTGACGTGCTGGCAATAGAGGCAGGATGACCACCACTTCGGCCATGGAACGCATCGGCAAGGCTGCGGCTGAAAAGCATCGCCGCAGGTCGGAGGCGTTGCGCATTTACAGGCCGCTGAAGACGCAGATTCCGTTCCATATGTCGACGGCCAGTGAGCGTATTGTCCGGGGGGGAAACCGTTCTGGTAAGTCAATGTCGGCGTTTGCTGAAACAGCATCAGCAGCTACAGGAATGCCCATATATACCGACAAGGGTCCAATGCCCTTCAAGTACCCGACCGACAGGGGTTTGCTCATCTGGGTGGTTGGGTACGATCAGCGTCATATCGGTGGAACCATCCACAGAATGCTGTTCCGGCCCGGAGCATTCCGGATCATCAGGGACGAGGTCACCAAAGAGTGGCGACCGTTTTGCCCCTGGGACGAATATGACGCTGCTCACGAGGAAAAGTCCAAGGAGGCTCCTCCACTCATTCCTCCACGGATGATCGAGCCAAAAGGCTGGGCTTGGGAGAACAAGGGGGAGCGGGTATTCACTGTTTGCCGGCTGGTGAACGGCACTGAAATCCATGCCTTCAGTTCTCATGGTGAGCCGAAGCAGGGAGACCCTGTTGACCTCATCCATATCGACGAGGATATCGAATATCCCCGTCATATTCCTGAGTACCAGGCCCGGCTGTCAGACCGCAAGGGGCGTATGATCTGGTCGGTGTGGCCACACTCGAAAAACGATGCTCTTATCGAGATGAGCGAGCGTGCCGCTGACCAGAAGAAACGAAAAGAGCCTGACGTCTTTGAAGTCACCCTGAGGTACAGCGACAACCCCTTCATCGACAAGGATGAGAAGCGAAAACGTATTGAGGCGTGGTCCAAGCGAAGCCCGGAGGAAGTTCGCTCCAGGGATCTTGGTGAATTCATCACCGATACGGTGCTGGTGTACCCGAGTTTCTCTGAAGATACACACGGAACTCCGAAGGAAACCGTAGAGATTGAGGACAAGGTGGACGAGGCGATCAGGAAGAACAATGGAGTTCCTCCAGATGACTGGTGTCGTTACCTGGCTCTTGACCCCGGACACGTCGTCTGTGCCGTCCTGTTTGTTGCTGTTCCCCCGCCCTCTTTGGGGGATCACGTCGTGCTTTACGACGAGCTGTACCTTCGGCGTTGTGATGCAGCAGAGACGGCGAGGAAAGTGGCTGAAAGAGTGGGTGGAAAAACCTTTCAGACGTTCATCATCGACAATCGTGCCGGTCGGCAGACCCCCATGGGGTTCAACAGGACGGTCAAACAGCAGTACGCTGACGCATTTGGTCGTTACAACGTAAGAAGCGAGATGACGGGGAACACCTTCGTTCCGGGTAGCGATAATATTCAGGCTGGAATCGGTCTAGTCAGGGAGTGGATGTCTGTCAGGCCGGACGGAACGATCAAGATGAAGGTTGTGGTCAACAGAATGCCCAACCTGAAGAGGGAATTCTTCAGATATCACAAGCGAGTCGTTGGGTCCGAGGCAAAAGAGGAGCCGGTGGACCGAAACAACCACCTTATGGACTGTTTGAGATACCTCGCAGCACACAATATCGAGTATGCTAGGCCTATACCTGGCAAAGCACACCCTTCTCCGGCCTGGAAAGCGTTCCAGAAGTGGCAGGAAGAAGAAAGCGGAGAAGAAGCAAACGAGTTTGTTCACATGGGACCCGGCAAGGGCTAGACAACAGGGAGAAATGGCATGGATTTGGAAGTTGGCACGAATTGCGTTTACTATTCCCACGCTGATATCAAGCATGATCCAGAGGCAGCCGTCGTCGTAAAGACAAATGGAAAAGGCGTGTTGTATTTGACGTGTTTCCCCAGCGGGGGTGGGATGTCGTCACTTCATCGTAACGTTCACCATGTGGACTCCAGTATCCTGAAGAAAAAAACCGGACTAGCTATCAACTATGGTGGCTGGGACACCATTGAGAACGCTGCCAAGCGAAGGAAAGCGTCCCTGGACAAGGCTGATGAGCGTTCTGAAAAGCTGGCAAAGATTGAGGAAGAAAAGCGTGAGAAGGACCTTGCTCTTGCCAAGGAGTTGAGGCTTGAGGAAAGAGTGTGGACGCTCTATGACAAGGGGCTTACGCATGCGGAAATTGCAAGCGACATGGGGTCTGGGTGGACGGTAGCGAAAGTTCGCTCCGTGTTGGATAAAACAGTTGAGGCTAGTGTCTAATGCCGCCAGAAGGCAGGATCGAAGACTATCTGAGACCTCTTGTGACTGGCTGGCTCGGCAAGATCGAGCTGGGGATTCAGCACAAGAAGTGGTTTCAGGATATCTCTGACCAGTGCATGGCGTTCTTCAGTGCTTCCAGCGGGTTCATGTGGGACCCGAAGTTCAAGAACAAGTATCTGAAGACGAATACCAGTCCACGCTTTCGGATGACCATGTCCAAGGCGTTCGAGCTGGTGGCACTGTTTGGACCTGTCCTGTACTGGCGTAACCCCCAGAGGACCGTCAGGCCACGAAAGAAGATCCTCCTGCGTCCGGAGCTGTTTGGACCGGATGATATGGAGCAAACTCAGCAGCAGCAGCAGCAGTTGCAGCAGCAGATGGAGCAGGCCCAGCAGCAGATGCAGCAGTTCCAGCAGCAGATGCAGGAAAAGATGCAGCAGGACCCCCAGGCCGCACAGCAGATGCAGCAGCAGGGGATGCAGATGCAGCAGCAGGTTCAGCAGCTACAGCAGCAGATGGAGGAGATTGCACCCAAGGTGGAGGAGGTCCAGGAGGCTCAGAATCTCTACAACGAAGCGATGATGGATCAGAAGGCTACGAGCGTCAAGGATGAGGCTCGCGCCAACCTGGTGGAGTCGTACCTGAATTACACGCCGGGTGAGCAGCCGGGAGGTGGTCTTGCCTATCACGCCGAGATGGCGATTACCGAAGCCTTGGTCAAGGGCAGGGGATGCCTGTGGGTAGAGCCTTACAAGATGCCCGGATCGGACACGACCCTGACCGGATCGTTCTACGACAAGGTTGAAAACCTGATCATCGACCCTGACGCCGAGAGTCTTCAGGATGCCAAGTGGATCGCCCGCAAGCACGTTCATCCCGTGTGGCAGGTGGAGAGAGACTTTGGACTCAAGAAGGGCACGCTGAAGGGTGCGATGGAGAGTGCCGAGTCGCAGGGAGAATCCCTCGGCAGCGAGATGAGCAGCGTCCACCGCAAGCAGGGCAAGACGTTTGACCTTGTCGTGTATTACAAGGTGTGGAGCAAGGGCGGCGTTGGGGCGAGGATGACCGATGTCAAGACCCCGCTGAAGGATGCGTTTGACAAGGTCGTGGGAGATTACGCTTACATCGTGGTCAGCCCCGACGTCCCGTTTCCGCTCAACGCCCCCATGGACTCAAGCGTACTCGAAGAACCAGGACCCACGATCAAGAGTGCCAAGGACGAAGAAGTCGCTGAGATGTTTTCTTGGCCGACTCCGTACTGGCGTGATGCTCGCTGGCCGGTAGCCATTCTGGACTTCTACTCGCGCCCCGGCAGTGCGTGGCCAATCGCACCAATCG
>TARA_R110000824_G_scaffold98080_3_pt1 | contig 11771 bp, 8 predicted proteins | sample TARA_R110000824 | Tara Oceans TARA_R110000824 (sample SAMEA4397747) | marine metagenome | biome: Polar Biome; feature: [MES] marine water layer (ENVO:01000295) within the mesopelagic zone...; material: water (ENVO:00002006), including particulate matter (ENVO:01000060) such as...... | reverse complement strand
TTAGCCATATCTTCTGCTGGACCTTCTTTTAGCACTTGGCCAAACTCATTCCAAAACAGTTGATATTGATCAGCGTCTTTTTTGCCTAGCTTTTCAAGCATTTTCAATACACGTTTGCTACAACCTTTACGGATAGCTTGGGTGATCTTACTGTCTTGTAAAATTTCACGCGATACGTTTAATGGCAAATCATTTGAATCTAATAAACCTTTAACAAAGCGTAAGTAAGCTGGCATAAACTGCTCAGCATCATCCATAATAAATACACGTTGTACGTACAACTTTAAGCCGTGTTGTTTTTCACGATTGTACATATCAAATGGTGCTTTTGATGGAATGTACAATAATGAGGTATATTCAGTTTTACCTTCTACCTTGTTGTGTTCCCAAAGCATAGGGTCAGCAAAGTCATGAGATACATGTTTATAGAACTCTTTGTATTCGTCGTCACTTACCTCTGCTTTTTCACGCGTCCAAAGTGCTGTTGCTTTATTTACCGGTTCCCATTTTGCAGGTACCGCGTCACGAGCTTCAACAGCTGGCGTTGTTATATTGCCTTCATCGTCTTTTACTTCTTCAACAGCAGCAACCGCTGGTACTTCTGGCGTTAACATTTCAACAGAAACAGAAATATGATCTGAGTATTTAGTCACAATTGACTTTAAACGCCAATCATCAGCAAACTCAGTTTCATCTTCTTTAAGATGTAAAATAATATCAGTACCACGACCTGATTTTTCAATCTTAGCTGTAGTAAATTCACCTTCACCTTCCGATGTCCATTCAACACCTTCAGATTTATCAACGCCGGCAGCACGTGAACGTACCGTCACTTTATCTGCAACAATAAATGCTGAGTAAAAGCCAACACCAAATTGACCAATTAGTTGTGAGTCTGCCGCTTGGTCGCCTGATAATTGTGAGAAAAATTCAGCCGTACCTGATTTTGCAATGGTACCTAAATGCTCAACGATTTGGTCATGAGTCATACCAATACCGTTATCAGAAATAGTCATGGTGTTGGCTTCTTTATCTGAGCTAACACGTACACGAAGTTCGCCGTCACCTTCATAAAGGTCGGCATTTGATAATGCTTTAAAACGTAGTTTGTCTGACGCATCAGCTGCATTAGAAACTAACTCACGTAAAAATATTTCTTTATTCGAATAAAGAGAGTGGATCATTAGTTTAAGTATTTTTGCATTATCTGATGCAAACTGATGTTTTACAGCGTTATTTTCTGTTGTCATTTAAAACAATCCTCTAATGTTTTTTTCAATTTGGTAAACGACTTGCTAACTAAACCTATCATTTGATTATGTTCAATAAGAGCTAAATCGCTTTATTTGCTTGTTACCTTATTTGAGGCTCATTAAATTTTTTTCAAGGGGAATTGTAAATAAATTAGATTTAAAAAACCGTTGCACTCTAAGAGGAAAGATCTAGCATATGTTTTAAATTGAATAACAATAAACTATTTCAACAATTTAATTTATATGAGTTATAACCAATAATAAGTTGCTTTGAGTTAACACTGTCCTTTACATTAGAGTCTTGGCGATTTCTTTTCCACCAACGCGCATAAGCATTTTTCAACACCTGAAAAATATAAGGATTCACACGCTTGTTTGATCGAAATAACAACGCTGCTATTTTATTAGCTGGCATTTTAGCTTTAGTGGTAGGTGTTGGTGTGGCGCGCTTTGCTTTTACATCATTACTGCCAGCCATGCTAGAAAATCATCTCAGTATTGCTTTTGCCGGCATGCTGGCATCAGTCAACTATGTTGGTTATTTATCGGGTTCTATTTTTTCTATTTTCATTAAAGATATTCATGCCAAAGTTAAGTTTTTTAGATTTGGTTTAGTGCTCTGTATTATCACCTCGCTATTATTAGCGATTACCCAAAGCCAAGTTATTTGGTTAATTGCGCGCTTATTGGCAGGTTTTGGCGCAGCTATGGCACTCGTGGTTGGCTCAGCCATCGTGATGTCAAAACTGCAAAATACCAACAAAACTAAAGCCATGGGCATTCACTTTAGCGGCCTTGGTTTCTCAATATTAGTTTCTGATGTCATTATGCGTGCGGTTTTTAATTTCAGTGATCACTGGCAACATGCTTGGTTAGCTCTAGCAATTGCAGGAACAGTGTTCGCTTGTTATTCAGCCTATATTTTAACTTTTGATAAGCAAAATGCCGATCAAGTGATTAAGCATAAATTTGATAAATCATTATTTAGCCCGCTGGTTATTATTCTTGCCCTCGCCTACTTTACCGAAGGTGTTGGTATGGTAGTACAGGCAACATTTTTACCTGATATTGTTAATTCATTACCGGGTTTAGCAGGCTATGGTGGCTATGCTTGGTTGGCTGTGGGTTTGGCAGGTATTCCCTCTTGTATTATTTGGATGCGTTTAGCCCATCGCTACAACAGTATTGATATGATGATGTTAGCTATGGCACTACAAGTGGTTGGTATTTTAATTCCTATCTTCTCCAACAACATCATACTTAATCTAATTAGCGGTATGTTATACGGCGCAACCTTCATTGGTTTAGTGGCTTTGTTTATGAATTTTGCCGGTCAATTAGCTGGGAAAAATCCGGTATTTATTATGGGCGTGATCACCGCTGCTTATGGCGTTGGACAAGTCGTTGCACCGTTATATTGTGTCGCACTTATCGAGCAATTTGGCAATTACAATGCTGCACTTTATCTCACCGCTATTATTGTAGCTATCGGCATAATATTACTGAAATATGCCAAAACATGCTTAATGACCAATAACCATGCCGCTAGTCACTTATAAAAAATGACTATTGATTTTTAATCCGTAAAGCAATTTGCTCTACATAAGCAATTGCTTTATTGAGAATTAATCACTTTTCTCATGCATTGAAATAACTGTCGCTGATTTAACAGAATGTTGAAAATACTTATCTTTAACGGCAATGTAAGCTGGATCAGTGAAAAACTTATCCATTATTTCTTTGCTTGGAAAGTCGATAGTAAACACACGGTTTATTGCCGCACAGGTTTTTGATTTTAACACCTCACTGACTTTAAAATCGAACCCAAAACTAGCACCAAATGAATGCAGTATCGGCATCATATGCTCACGATATTTTTGATATGCTTCATCATCAGTAACTTCTAAAGCCATTATTCTCTCAAAAGACATATTTACTCCATTAGGGTCTGTTGATTTTCCAGTTTATAACTCTACTCGGGTTTAAAAATCGGACAAAGAATTATTTAATGCAACATTGGTTTATTCCAAAACACGTTCATAGAATGACGCTTTTCAAAACACCCGAAATATTTTTTACTATGCTACTTTTTACTATGTCACCCATGATCACCCTAAGCAATAACAAAATACTGACAATATTATTTTCTAATAAGATGAAAGGTGTATTTATTCGGAAAGTGGCAGACTCGCACCTCGTCCCCTCTCATTTGGCGAAACTCATGACCTAAGCAAGTTACTGCTGCTATACAAGTTATTATGGGTAGCTAGATAAGCGTTTAAAGTGAAGTCCTCAGTTCACTCCAGGCCTGAAAACGATTGCGGCCACAGCCTTTTGCAATATACAGTGCCTTATCAGAGCGCTTGATAACTTCTCCTACTTGCTTATCTGTTTTGGTTCTTTCCGACACGCCAAAACTGGCTGACACCTTGATTTCAGTATTATCAATACTGAACGATGCGGCATTCATATTTATTTTAATTTTATCGGCAAGGTTGCATGCACCTATTTCGTTCGTTTCAGGTAGATAGATCAGAAACTCTTCGCCTCCCCATCGACAAAGTACATCGCTATCTCTGACTGATTCTTTTAATATTTTCGCTATTTTTATCAATACATTGTCACCCGCATCATGGCTATATTTATCATTTATGTCTTTAAAGTGATCGATGTCAATGATAATTACCGCAGCAGGTGATTGTTCTCGTTTGCCAAGCAGCCACAATTTGCTGACTTTGGCATTAAACGCACGGCGATTGTCCAACAAGGTCAGCGAATCGGTGTTTGCGGTAAATTCTGCTGTCTCTCTTGCTTCTTCAGAGCGCCTAAATTTGTATGCTACCGCAAAGGCTAGCAAAACAACATCCAGTGATACGCCTATGTCTACGGCCCTAAAACCTAAATAAGTAAAAGGCAATGCGCCAGCCACAGTAAGGGCAGTAATACTAGCCCCGATCGCACCGGTCATTGTTGCTAAAATAAAATATTTAGCGCTTGGATTATTTTGGCGAAGCGCAATAAATCCAAGCACTAACATGGTAAAGCTAAATAGTGGGATGTAATAAAAGGCAATCACAGCGCAACCAAGGTGGTAATCAAAAGCGGCAAAGATAGAAAGTATCAATAAAATTAAGCCATTTGCCCAGTGCAACATTGTTGATAACTTTGGCATTGAAGTGTTTAGCTTCAAAAAATTTAAGGCAAAGATAATGCCGGCAATGCCATATAACACCATCAAAAAAAGTACAACGTACTGCTCAAAAAGTGGAGAGTTCGGCCAAAACCACATAAAAGCGTGACCAGAATATCCCAGATTCGCAATCAGGAAACTGAAAAGGTATAAAGAAAAGTACAGATGATAGGTTTCTTTAATCGATAGAAACATCAATAAATTGTAGATTAGCAGAGACAAAATAGCCCCATAAAGAATGCCATAAGAAAATGTTGCGTGATTATTCTGCAAGTGAAACTCCTGCTCACTACTTACCCAAAGATTTAATGAAGTGGGATCATTGTTTGTTACCTCAATCAGAAAAGTGGTTTCACCTGGCGGGAAAGAATAATTAAAAGACAATTGCCGGTGATCAGTTCGTCTCGCACTGAAGGGAAAAATATCGCCAATCGTTGTAACTAGGGTTGTAATTCTTTGCCCCTTGTTTATTTTGTAGATCGCAATTTTGTCTAGCCATATACTTTCGGTCCACAGTGTACGTAAAAGTGTTTTAGCTGTTGGATTTTGAACAGTAAGCTGTAACCATACTATGTCAGAGGTAATTCCAAAGTTGGGTACACTAGTGGTTGAATGAATGCCTTCTTTATCTAATTTTTCATATGCATTTAACGGTGATAACTTATCTTTAGTCTGTAAATAAACTAAGTGATTGCCGATAGGTTGATTTTGAGGTTTACTGATGTCTAAGCTTGTTGTTTGTGTTACATCGGTTGCACATACGTCAGTGGTAGAGAACGTGGTACATAAACCAAAGAAGACACATATAAGAAAACGAGCGTAGTTTGTCATTATTATTATTGTCCTAGTAGCAACTATTTTTTGAGAGTAGAATCACTTAGTGTTATCAGAAGCCTGCACAATAAATATTATATACTCAATACACAAAAATTTACATCCGATTGCTTTTATTGGGTATTTTTAAGTTATCCTGGCCCCCCTAACTTTGTTCAATTTGATTTAGCAATGGCTGTTACGATTTTACAGGAAACAAACTCCTAGTTACGCTTTCGACTGGTGATTTTAATCACGCCACCCATAATAATTCTACACAATATCCATTTTATTACTTGTTGCCCTTCATCTTAAATTGATGACTTATTTATCAAGTATATTGCGGGTTTGCTCGTGACTGTATATTACTAATGAGCAAAATATTGAGCTTTGCTCATATGTTAAGCAAGCTTAGTCCTACGACACAGCGTAAGCTCATTTTTTGACTGTTATTTCAGATCGGTTATGCACTATTTAAATAAGCTTGCGCATTGGTCATACCGTGCGTACGCTTCAAGCCTACATGTTCACTAAATTCACATAAGTGCTCTGCTGTACCTACCGCACCGGTAAGATACCTTCAAAATCAGTCGTCAACATAAGCCATACACGACAGCAGTGCGCCTTCATCAAAAAGGGCTTGTGATTTAAAACGTCGCTCCCGAAAATGTCCTGTACATTTATCTTCTCGGTTAGCTTGACGGACAATAGGCTCATTTAACGAGCGCATAAACCAACTGATAGCGATTAACTACTGATTACTTCGGGGTAAGTGGAGCCGTATTACCGAAATCAAGCTAAAAAGTTACTTCTTCACCTTCATTTAAAATATATAACGGTATTGGCGAGTTCATCTCTTTGTGCATTTTTAATAAACGCAGTAAAGCCGAATGTGAGCTATGGTCGCCCATTTTCCAGCTATTATTACCATAACCCCATGGGATCATGACTTTACAATTAAGCTCTTGAGCTGCCACTAAAGCATCTTCAGGCGTGGTATGAACATAGCGATACCATAAGCTGTTTTCTTTATGATAATAAGAAGCAATAGGCATTAAACAGACATCCATATCACCATAACGCTGTTGAATGTCTTGAAAGTGTTTTGAATAACCCGTATCACCCGCAAAAAATATCCGTTTACCTTGCTGTTCGATAACCCAACCGCCCCAAAGTGTGGCATCATTATCCTCATAAACAAACGGGACTAAAATCCGGCTACTAAAATGATGAGCGGGGACAAAATTAATATTCAATTCTGCTAATTTAGCCGTTGAAAACCAGGCCATTTCATTAATATTATAACCGCCATCGGGAAAGTGTTCACCAAAGCCTAGCGGTACCAAGTATTGCGCATTAGTAGCGATATTTTCAATGTCATCTTTGTTGAAGTGATCATAATGAATATGCGAATACAGAACTGCATCTACATCATTAAGTTCATCAGCTAATAGCCACTTGGGCTCCTTGCGAAAGAAACCGTTAGCCAATCTAAAAGCCCAATCAACCGGCCAATCAAATTGTTTGCTTACAGGATCTAATAGTAAGGTACTTCCTTCAGGGCTTTTAAGGTAAAAACTTGCATGCCCTAACCAGCGAAAGGTAAAACCGGTATTAACTTCGGGCTGTAATTGCTTGCCAACAAAGCGACAATTTTCACCGGGGCTTTCACATTCGACTACCGTTGATGGCTGATAACAGTTTTCTTGGCAAGTAATTTCATAGCTTTTTTTGCCCGGATACAAGTTAGCAAAACGCGTAAGCTTATCAGGATTATCTTTATATTTTATAATAGAGTTGGCTTGTTCTATGTTTGTTAGCTGGTTAGTTGAAGTGCAACCAACAATAAAAGTAGTGCTGATAATAGCACTATTTCGTAATAATTTTTTAATCGTTATATTGATATTTATGCTCTCGTAAAATGAGTTAAAGGCTACTGGATAAAAACCATTAGTTAGAAACTATAGTTTTTCCGTCCGGACAAGGCATGCGACAAAGTATTGCCATCAACATATTCCAGCTCTCCACCTACCGGCACACCATGAGCAATACGTGAAATTTCAACATCATGCTTTTGAGTGAGTTCAGCAATAAAGTGCGCGGTTGCTTCGCCTTCTACCGTTGGATTAGTGGCTAAAATAACTTCACTAAACTGGCCGGTCGCTAATTGTTTTTCTAAAATATCTAGGCCTAAATCATCAGGGCCAATACCATCAAGTGGTGATAAATGCCCCATTAATACGAAATAGCGACCTTGAAATTCACCGGTTTGTTCTATGGCGATAACATCGGCAGGCGTTTCAACAATACATAACTGCGTGGCTATTTTACGCTTTGGACTTTGGCAAATATCACATAAGTTTTCTTCGGTAAAGTTACGGCACTGCTGACAATGACCAATATTTTCCATTGCTCGCGCTAAAGTCTGCGAAAGCTTATTGCCGCCATGACGGTTTCGTTCAAGTAAATGAAATGCCATACGTTGTGCAGATTTTGCTCCTACACCCGGTAAACACTTGAGGGAATCAATAAGTTCTTGAACTAATGGGCTAAATTTCATTACGACTCTTTTTGGGCTGCGTTAAGTTTCATACGCTATTGACATAGTTATTAATGGAGTTTAAATCGCAAAAACAACAATGATATAGCAAGTATATTATTTTTGATGCTCGGAGTTTATCACTCGATTTAGCGATTGGTAATAAATAATTGAAAAGATTTTTTGCCCGTTAACTACGCTAATTTAACCCAAGGCAGTAAAATTTCAGTATTATGCTAAGTATATTCCTCTATTCACCTTTAGCTACTAGAGCCAGCCATGTTAACAAACATCATCATAACGCTAGCGTTATTGTTATTAAGCTTTTTTGGCTTGCAACGACTGTTCACCCTACCGAAAAATGTTTGGTTGCTTTTTTTGGTGCAACCTTTGGTTATGGCTGCTTCACCGGTGATCGTTTTTATTGGTGGTATTCTGGCCACCAGTATGGGTGCAGACCCCGCATTGGTGACATTGCCGGTTACCGTGATGATTTTAGGTGTAGCCAGTACTGCTATTCCTGCGGCATTATTGGCCCAAAAAAAAGGTCGACGTTTTGCAACCTTTACCGGCTTTATGCTCGGTTTTTCAGGCACTATGCTAGCAATGTTTGCTGCACTAAATGGCAGTTTTGAATTATTGGTATTGGCGAGTTTATTATTTGGTTCGTGTACGGCTTTTATTCAACAATTACGTTTTGCCGCCATTGAAAGTATTTCAGACAGCAAAGATGTGCCGACAGTTTTATCAATTTTAATGCTAAGCGGTATTTTTTCTGCATTTTTAGGACCGGAAATAGCGGTTACAGCCAAAGACTGGTTAAGCTCGCCCTATGGTTATGCAGGATCTTTCCTCTTTCTAGCTGGGCTGTTTTTAGTGGCGATGTTATTGATGTTAAATTTTCGAGATGCTGAAATAAAACCAAGTGGCAAGCATGGCGAAATACGTGCTTTAAGTAAAATAATCAAGCAACCTATTTTCATTATCGCGATATTATCTGCGGCTATTGGTTTTGCCTTGATGAGCTATTCAATGACAGCAACGCCGCTGAGCATGCACCACTTACATGGCCATAGTTTGAATGATACTAAGTGGGTTATTCAAAGCCATATCGCAGCAATGTTCATCCCGTCATTATTTACCGCACTGTTAGTAAAACGTATTGGTTTGAAAAATTTAATGTTAACAGGCACGATAATTTACGCCTTGGTTGCGGTTATTGCATTATCTGGTGAGCAAGTTATGCATTATTGGTGGGCATTAATTTTACTCGGTATCGGCTGGAATTTTCTTTTTCTTACCGGCACCTCGTTATTACCACAAAGTTATCATGCAAGTGAGCGCCATAAAGTACAAGCCATCAACGACTTTATTATTTTTGGCTTTCAAGCTACAGCATCATTAATGGCTGGATGGATATTATTTAAAGCGGGTTGGCATGTAGTGGTATTAACCAGCTTACCTTTTATTGTTATTTTATTTATAGTGAGTTGGTTTTACTTTAAAAAAGAGCGACAAAATGCAAAGCAAGTGCTTAAAAATATGACTAACGGTGAAAGTCATCAGGAAAAAGAAGCCTAATTATGAGCAATATCACGAATAACAAAACAAAAAACACAAACAATAACTTAACTATTTTTCAGCACGGCGAGCCAATTTTAGCGCAAGTTGCTCAAACCGTACATGATGTTAATTCAGCAGAAATAAAACAACTTATTATTGATTTAAAAGCAACGGTTACAGAAGCTAAAGGCGTTGGCATTGCGGCGCCTCAAGTGGGTGAAAGCCTACGGTTATTTTTAATGTGCTCAGCGCCAAGTGAGCGCTACCCTGACGCGCCCTTATTACCCGTTAGCGTTATTATTAATCCAAAAATCATCAAGACCAGTGAGCAACAAGTATTAGGCTGGGAGGGCTGTTTAAGTGTAAAAGGCAAACGCGCTTTAGTGCCGCGATATAGTCATATTGAGGTGAGTTACTCCGATGAAACAGGCCTTACCCATCACAAACACTTAACGGACTTTCTTGCGCGTATTTTTCAACATGAATTAGACCACCTTAACGGCATAACGTTTATTGAGCGACTCAATAATGAAGATGACGCCATTGATGAACAACAATGGCAAAAGCAACAAAAAGTACGAAAAAGTAACTCAGCGAAACTTACCATTGTGGATAATAAAACTTAATTATCAGCTCTTTATACTTGTTTACCGCACTTTTAACATGACTTTCAAACAAGCCATGACTAAAACACCAAATCTTGCTGACTTTAGAGAGATTAAAAATTGATAATTTATGCTACTTTTGTATGCCTATAACACTTAGTGCTTCTTAACTTTCAACACTTTAAAATCAACGTTATTAACCTATTTCTCATTGGCTTTAACCAGCACAACAGGAAAGTTCAGAGACATCTTTACTAAATGTTTGCGCACATAATTTTAGTCCTTCTACCATAGTTAAGTATGGAAATAGCTGTCCTGCAAGGTCATCAACAGTCATGTTATTATGAATAGCGAGTGCGGCACTTTGTATCAACTCCCCACCTTCATGAGCAAGTATTTGTGCGCCAAGAATTTTACCTGTTGGCTTATCCGCTACTAGTTTAATAAAGCCGTCCGTTTCAAAATTGGCTAATGCGCGTGGCACGTTTTCCATCTCTAACACCCGACTAATTACATCAAAACCAGTGTTTATAGCTTGCTCTTCGGTTAAGCCTACGGTGGCAACTTGCGGATCAGTAAAGATAACCGCTGGCATTGTTGATAGGTCGAGCCTAGTATCCCCACCCGTCATATTTATACCCGCTCTACTACCCGCAGCGGCAGCAACATAAACAAATTGAGGCATAGTAGAGCAATCACCAGCGGCATAAATATTGGTCGTTGACGTTTCCATTTTATCATTGACTACGATGGCACCATTTTTTTGTGTTTCAACAGCAACATTTTCTAAGCCAAGCTGAGCCGTATTGGCATGACGGCCAGTCGAGATAAGTAATTTGTCTGCTTTTAAAGTCCCTTTATTAGTCTCCAATGAGAATGCAGCTCCATCATAGCTGACCTTACTTGCTTGTGTGTTATTAAGTACGCGAATGCCCTCTTTTTCAAAACACTCAGTTAGCTTTTCCCCTAACAATGCCTCTTCTGCATACAATAAGGTATGGCGTGCTAATACGGTAATATTGCTGCCTAAACGTGCATAAGCTTGGGCAATCTCTAAAGCGATAACAGACGAGCCTATTACGATTAAGCTCTCAGGTAACGCTTCAGCAAATAGTGCTTCTGTTGATGTCCAGAAGGGAGTGTCAACTAAACCATTGATAGGCGGAATAGAGGGCGTAGATCCCGTTGCAATTAAGATGCGGTCTGCCATCAGTTCTTCATCACTTCCATCTGCTTTTCTAACCCGTAAGGTATTTTTGTTTTTAAAACGCGCGTAACCTTTTAACAAGGTTAATGCTGGGTTGTTATCTAAAATGTTTTGATACTTGGCACCGCGCAACTCTTCAACACGTGATGTTTGTTGAAGCGCTAGTAACGAGCGGTTAATTTGAGGCTGACTGTTTTCAAGACCATCAAATGGATTTTTGCGTTGCTGATGAGCCAATTGCGCAGCACGGATAAGTATCTTAGATGGCACACACCCAACATTGACGCAACAGCCCCCAATGATGTCTGCACCTTCGATCATGGTGACTCTTGCACCACCTTCAGCTGCTTTGATAGCGCTAGCAAATGCTCCGGAGCCACTACCAATAATAGCGACATGCAATTGTTCTGTTGTTGCAGCATTTAATTCCGAAACTGTATAGCCTAAAGCTTCAATGGCATCAACAATTTCACACCGCTTAATGTCATCTACTGTTTCAATTTCAGCCGTTGCATCAGGGTATGAAATATTAATTGTCCATACGCCATCAATAGCTTCAACTGCTTTTTTAATATGGTCAGCACAACGACTACAAGTCATA
>TARA_R110000824_G_scaffold138259_1_pt1 | contig 11775 bp, 1 predicted proteins | sample TARA_R110000824 | Tara Oceans TARA_R110000824 (sample SAMEA4397747) | marine metagenome | biome: Polar Biome; feature: [MES] marine water layer (ENVO:01000295) within the mesopelagic zone...; material: water (ENVO:00002006), including particulate matter (ENVO:01000060) such as...... | reverse complement strand
TCAATCCCGGTAAAGATCGGGTCGGGTATGACGTTTCCTGTTGCCATTTACCTACTCCTCCGAGTCGCTATAGCTAAAACGTTCGTCGCTATAGCGAAACTATCTCCAATTCCCAAATCCAGAAAATGTAATGTTGCTACCCCTATTCGGGTCAACACCAAAACGGTCACTGTCGGTCACGTCATCAGCAATGCTAATGTCCGATCGCTTCCTCAGTACATCAATCGGCGTGGCGTCCCATTCAGCCTGACCCTGATCCCAACGACGCTTAAAATCCTCCAGAGAGAGTTCACCTTCCAGTCTCCCATCATTCCAGAGCTTTACCCCTGAGCCAATATCAGCTTGAACCTCCGCATCGATCCACTCCTCAAACTGCTCCCTGCCTCCAGTTAGGTATATTGTAAGGTTTGCCACCCTGTTTCTCATAGCAAGGTTTCCTTCGGGCGTGTCTGGATAGCGACTAAACTCACCCCTAAAGCGCACATGTCTATTTCCAGAGAGACCAGGATCAGCGATCGAATGTGCCCAATCGTCATCATCCACGATTGTCTTCATCACAAAGTACTTCCTCCCTGTCTCAGCAAACTCGTCGCGACGGAGGGATAAAGCCCTCACCATTTCTCTGGCCTCAGCGTAGTTTTGATCGGCATATTGAGTGGGAGTTCCATCCGCCAACGTCCCAAACATAACGGACGCAAGAAAGTCTCTTCCCGACTGAGTCCCTGGGATGTTCGGAGACGCCATGTAGCCGTCCTCCGTGTCTTGGCGCCCCTCCGTTGCTTGAAGAACCCTTACATACGCCGCGAAAGTCTCTGGATGAACGCCTTGAACCCCATGCAAGGGAACCCCAGTAATGAGAGACCCTTGAAAAGCCTCGAAAATTCTCCTCGCGACACTATCACGACCCTCCAGTCCAGGTTCATCTGGCGTCGGATCCATCGACGGGATTGCGAATGACGGCGATTCCCCTGGAATGCGCGATCCCTCTGGAATCACAGTTTCCCCACGCTGATTCTTCAATCCTTGAAACGCAGACACGGATGACGGATGTCCTTCTTCCGGAGATAAAATGGGATATTCCCGAAAGTATTGCTGTCCGCTTTCGGTATACGCAAGCTGCCTCTCCCGGTCTTCAGGAGTCATGGACATCATCGACTTAAACTCCATGGGTTCGCCGTTGGCTGGATTCGTAATCGTGCCAAGGTAATTAAAAGACGCTGCGTTCGTAAGATAGGTTCCATTCATGTCGGCATAACGCTGCGTCGGATCTGGATACCCATCCGCGCCCAGCGCACGACGCACGTCATACGAATCCTGGATATAGATCCCTCTTCCCATCGTATTGACCATTGTGTCCTGATATTCAGCGTCTTTCTCTCGCTCAATCTCAGTATGCTCCACAGCACTTTCAGAAGCCTGTGTCGCCCCATAGTCCGACCATCGAAGAAAGCGACCAAGAATGTTGCTTATGAAAGGAGTTTCCATAAGATTCTGCAACTGCCCTTTTTCCGTCGCTTGCGGATAAAACTGTACGCGATGCACAATGCCGCCACCCGCCTCATTGGTCATCCATCCGAGAAACTTTTTCCCGGTAGCAGTTTGCCACTTCGACAACATGTGATCCCCAAAGGTGGCTCCTCTTTTTCTGGATGGCGCTCCAAACATGCCCAAGGAGTGTTCCTGCTGAGAAATCACCGGTCGAAGCCCACGATAGCGGTCATACGGACCATAGTTCGGGCGCCCATTCCCCGCCGACGACATGATGTACTGAGCTATGCCCGGAAGAATGCCGAGTGTCGGCGAGAGGCCTGGGAGTTGCTCTCCTGCATATCCCGTAACCTGGCCCATGAGGTCTTTAGCGGCCCCCCCCAAAGAGGCGCGCTGGGCCATTGCTCCTCCCAACACTGCGCCAAAACCGGACCACGCCATAGTTCGCGTCCATCCGCCAGTCAGGCCTAGCTTCTTTCGGCCATAATGGCTCGCGGCACCAGCAACAAACGCCCCCGCCAATGCAGACGCACCTACATCAAACCAAGCCCCCATCCCTTTACTCCTAGCCAGTTCTACCTGCTGTTCCATCATCTGACGGTCACGACCATAGGGCAGTGCGAGAAGGAGCGAGTAATACAACCCGCCAATGACGCGCTGTGTATCACCCATTGGGATCCTCAGCAACGCCACCTGTCCACTTACATCGTCCTCCCACAACGGGAGAATCATATAATTCATCATGTCATACGACGACATGTTGCTGTAGAGCCTCACATAGCGTTCTCCCACCTGCTCAAGTTTGCTGCCAAGCCATTCAGCCTCCTCATCCCACTCGTCTGGAGAGATCGCCAGCATCGCCTGTTTGACCCCAGTTAAGACGGGAGCTAAAACACCAGTTGCTGCTAGATGCATAAGTGTTTTGGGAAGAATTGACGTCCCAGCCATTTTCCACATGAACCCTGACTGCGTTTCAGGATCTCTGGCTGTTTCAATGTCACTGCGCCAACCCTGGATCATGGCGTTGGAGAAGAGAAACAGTTCGTTTGACCACCCCTTCTGCGTCCCACCAGCGAGAAAGTCAGGACTGCCGACACGTTCACGAATAAACCTGATATCGTGATCGTCCAACTGCGTCATGTCCCCGCCATATTTTGTCTCTGCAATGTGAATCGCCGCAGCCGCCTTCGGCAACGTCTCAATGTAGTCACCTGTGTGTTTGATAAAGTCATACACGCGACCTAACTGACGACTTCCAAAGAGGCGTCTGGTTAGAGAATCTGAATCGAGTCCCAACATTGACGCATCGCTGACCACAGAGGGATCCTGATCATGTTTCCCCTCAAAGAAATCGTTAATCGTGATACCCCATGTCATCTTTTCGCCTAAGAGAATGACGTCTTGAGCGGCTTGTTCAGCCGTCTCCCTCTCAGAGGGTTCCATGGCGTGCTTGAGCAGACGACTCCCAAACACGGTAAATCCCGACTCTCTCTTTTCGCCAAAGACGCGCGCTCGAGCAATGCCATGCGCCTGGTAATACCGCTTAAATGACTGAAAAAATCCAACTGATCTCCCCTCGTGGCTGAGATTACGGTAAAACCTCCAAAAGTCTCTCCAGAGATTGACGAGCTGGAACCCAGGGTTCGCTACGGTAAAGAGCGGTCGAAACATCTTTTCATTGTGACTTTTCAACCACCTCAACATCGGATCATTGAACGAGGGCGGTTGCCTATTCAGTGATTCCGCAATTTCTTTTGCCACATAAAAAGCGCGACTCTTTCCCTCTTGCCTGAAATACACTAAATGCAGCGTCGCACCCCCGTGCTGCTTTGTAGTCGTATACCGAATGAGGTCTTTCTCTCCCGTCTGCTTCTCCTTACTCCCAGGAGGCACCACTTCTTCCGGATACATCTCTCGCATCTGCGAAACAACGCCTCGTTTGATATTGTTCCATTCCACCGCTCGAAGAATGGTCGCCATCTTTAACATGGTGGCGGTGATGGGGTTTCTGGTCGGTTCAAACATCCCCTCAGACGGATGAAAATCAGGCGAGAGTTCTTCAGTGATGTGATAGAGCGACTGGAACGTCGCATAATAGCGCCCCTCATCTTTTCGCTTGCGCATCTCGTTATATGTTTTCTTTGGGATCAACCCCTCCGCGTAGGCACGGTCCGTCACATGCCACACCGCATCTGAGAACTGTTCCATGACGCCGCCAACCCCCATCAGAGCTTCGCGCTGCTGCTCCGAGTAGCCATCAAGGATGTGATCCAAAAGCTCCTGAGCCTCAGATGTGGTATTTATTCCCAGTGGATTCGCGACGCCCTCTCGATCCCCACTCGCGATACGCATCAGTCCCGCAATGACACCAGCGTCATCGAACCGTATGTTGTATTTCTCCAGGACCCCCTGCATTTTTCCAAAATAATTATTCACATACGCCGTCACGGCCCCCTGGATGACAGTGGACTTTGCCAACAGGTTCGGAATGTTGAACTGATCAGAAACATCTCGGGACACTTTGCCCGTCTTCACCAGCCAATCCCTAAACTTCTTCTCCACAGGCCAATGGCGAGACACATACGCTCTCATAATTCCAGAGAACGTCTTCGCTGGCGTCATCACTTGATTAGCCATTTTCTCGTCCAAGGCATCTTTTGCTGCTTTGTCAACTACCTGGAAACTCTTAAGGTACTCCCTATGGCGTTCGTCTAGCGTTTCGCCATGCTCCAGTATGTCCCACACCTGAATGAGCGCGGTATTCGCCGCAGGCAGACGCTCGAGATGCTCGACAAACCGCGCGACCAGATCAGGCGCAATCTCGTTCGCCAGGACAGGATTAACCATGAGCGCAGAGAAAAAGTCCGCGTAGAGTTCTTCGGTTGAAAGTCTGTAATTGATATGTTCAGCTAGCTTGTTAGCTGGACCCGTTCTATTCTCGCTCCGTAATTCCTTTACGCGCTCTCTCGCTTTCTCCAGGTTAAAAGGTCGCCATTGAAACGACAGATCCTCCGCCTGTTTTCTCAGTTTCGCTTCTTCTGTTTTCAGGTCTTTCTTGTGCCATTTCCGGTCCATGTACTTGTTGGCGGTCAGCATCCCCGCATCAAACACGGCCCTCATCTTGTTGATAAGTGGATCACTCCCAGTGGCTCGACCCCTCAGCCAACCTATCAGATGACCGAGTTCGTGCGCTAATAGCGCAGCAACCTCAAGGTCGTTAGCGTCTATACGCTTGCGATCTACAACATTTCCCTCGGCGTCGAGTGTTTCCTGATACTCACGCAACGCCGCAGGGTGAATCTCCATTTCAATGTTTTGAACTGACTGGACAAAATCGTCATACTTAGCAACGAACCCTTTTGCAGCCGTTATCTCAGCATCGGTCGCCTTTGTTCCGTTGCGCCACTGCCCCTTCTCTGCCACTTCTCGGGCATCCATCACCAGATACGCTAATCCAGAACTCTCAGCGTCAGACGACTCAAACGGAAGATCAATGGTTCCGTTGAGATCCTCGCTCTCGTCGCCTGGTTTTACATCAAGCAACGTGTTGGCCCGATCTCCGTGATGCTCACGGAACATCACGTAAAAATCCTTAGGCAGCGCCACATTCTGATTCATGCCACGATACCAACGCACTTGCCCATTCCTATCTTTCAACTCCACCACACGCGGATACTGCGGAAGCGATCTCAGTGAGACCGCTTCGTGCGCTGCTGTTAAAATGCGAGAGATTATCCGTACGAGTTCTGGAACTTTCACTGCATTCAGAAGGCGGTGCGACCGAACTTTCTGCTCCCACTCCGGACCAGCCGCTGGGTCTTTTACGATAACTCTTGCGGTCTGTCCCTCTGGTGCGCCCTCAGGTTGAATGGTCAGCGTTAACGTAATACGCCCTGTTCCTGCTTCTGTTGTCTGCTCGCGATTAAGGATCTTTCCCCGTGGGCCACCCCACCGGATCGTGTCACCCACTTGTCGTCCGAATATCGAATTAGATGAATCGACACCGCCTTCATAAATCGCATCCGGTCTAATATTGAGAATCATCCTTGCAGCTTCAAGACCCTTCGATACCCTGTGCCACTCGGCCTGTAATTCTCTTTGTTCGGACAGTAGATTTCCATCAGCATCAAACGTTTCGGGAACGGCTTCTATTTGAGCGTATAGCGAATCTGCCTCTCGTGTTTTTTCAGCAACGATCGCTTCAAGCTCACTCCTGGATATCTTTACGTCCTTATCACCTGTCTCGAACGGATTAACGACAAGAGTATCTGGTTGTTGCCCAGCATGGAGATCGAGAATCGTCAGCGTTCTGAGATCGATGGGTCCGCTTAATTCAACGACTGGCCCGTCGCCCCCCACAGGTACTAATTGAACAAAACGATCGCTCCCATCATTCCATATGGCTGTAATGCGATATTCTCCCCCTGCCTCGTATTCCACAACGTCGCCCACTTGTTTGTCGCCAAGGGGCGGTGTGAGATCCTGCTCAATCGCCACATCTCCACTCGTCGTAGACGGGGCAAATGAACTCTTTTCAGGGTCTGCTACATCCACCTGCGCCGATCCTGTGACGACATCAACACCGTGCGTCTCCTCTATGCTTTTAATCTCTTCGGAGAGTTGTTGTAGAACCTCTTTCTCTTTCTCTGTCTTGTTTTTTCCAGCCTCCTCAAGCTCCCTTTTTGCTGTCTTTTTCTGACGAAGCTCATCTGATACCTCTGATGACGTTCTCACACTAACGCCAGACGTGCTTAATCCAACGGTGAGAGCCTCTTCCACCTCAGTCTGCTGTTCCTCCACCAGTCGCTGCGGCGTCTCTCCCATGGCGCGACGACTTAATTCATGCGACACGATTTCTCGAGACAATTCACGTTTTGCCTCAGTTGTCATCGCGTCTACCGGTCCCATCTGCGCCGTCACCGCCTTCGCGTATTCAACCGTGTTCGGTGTGACCTTAGACGTGTCACCGCTCAACGCCGCCGTGACAATCTCCTCAGCGGTGTCAGGTGTTTTGTCGAGAACCTCCTCAGCCGTTCTGACATTTAATTCATGCGCCAGGACATCCTCGCGAGTAGACTTGAGACCAAATCTCTCCGCAAGACTCTCAAAAAATGACAGGGTGGGCACATAGGTCGTTCGCGTACCCGTGGGTTTTCCGGCCGCGTCATAGTCAGGCAGCGTAAACGTAGATGTCTTATTCCCATCAGGACGCTCACGGATCACAACAGTGCCATCACCCTGCGTGATCCAATTGCCAGGATTCGCGTCCCATACAGCTCGCACGTCATTGTCACTTGTTAACTCAACGACCGCGTGTCCCTCTTCGAGTTCTGCTGATGAACGAACACCGTCGGGTAGAGACACTGCAACATCAGTCTGCTGGAGACCTGACATATTTTTCGTGCCAAATGTGATGTCTTTATTCAGGTTTTCCAGCAGAGTCATCCACATCCCACGATCGTTTTCTAATTGCTGACGTTCATCCGCTTGACGAACCTGGCGAGGGGTCATCCTGTCCAGATTAATCCGACCTTTCTTCTCTCCACTTTTATATATCGGAAGCGATGCCAGCTCATCTGTAGGCAGAGCCTCAACTGCTCCCTGTCTCGCATCAACCATGACTGCTGCTAATCGCTTCAATCGCTCACGCCCGCGTTCCAGTTGCGGAGCAAGGCGATTAGACTCCAGATCCACTCCCTCATAGAGTTTTCGTCCGTTTGCAACGTTACCTAGAACCTGATCAAACGCAGCGTCCGATAAAGTCATCACGGTTTGATTGGCTCGCACCAACTCAATCGCCTTAAATTTCGCCTTCCCCTCTAACGTCCCTGGCGTCAGCGTTCTACCTAGCGCATTCAATCTATCTCTCGTCTCGAAGTCAAAAATCCGTCTTGCCGAATACACAATGTCAGCAAGAGTTTTCTTAGCCTCAGACTTAAATTTGTTCAGCCACTCAGGGGTTTGCTTCTCTGCCTCCAGTTGGTCAGACACCGCTCCTATAAACTTTTGAGGACCGAGACGGCTTCCCGATGCCAGCACGCCAGTAATCGCGCCCAGCACAGCCGCTCGAGCTGTCCCATCTGACCAGGGCCGGCCAGCTTCCAGGTTATTGATCGCTTCCTCAAACCCGGACTGCACCAGTTCCTCAGCGCCTTCCAGAAGGGAGGGGATAACAGCCTGTTTTCCCACAGCCTCAACGAGATACCCTCGCGATCCCGGCCCTCGCACTGGACGACCAAGAAGATCCAGTCCCTCCTCAACGGCGTCATCAAGGACACGTCCCGTTGGCGTCTTAGGCATAAAGAGTTGATCTACATCATCAATCCCAAATCTGGTCGCCATCCGATTGGAGATCCCACCCACCAAGCTAACGCCAAACCCGGTGATAGCTGCCATTCTTGCACTATGCGCATCGCGATCAGGCATTCCCGCGTACGCCGCCGCCATCGACACAATGCCTTCGCCAGACCCCCAATACAATGCGTCAGCACCCGCTTTTCCGTGTTTTCTGACCAGGGCTGGGAGCTTATCTGCCATCGTTCGCGTTATTTGCCCACGCCCTACCGCACGCCCGACCATCCCCAACACCGCTCTGGATCCAATGCCGGTCACTCCAGACGCCAGCATAAATGGCACTGACTCCATTGCCATGCCCCATGCCGCTCGTGGACTTAACCCCTGAATTGCCTCCTTAAGATCGCGTGTTGCTGCGAGTTCAAAATCAGCCTTCTTCTGAAGGTCGCTTAATCCCTCGTTAATCAACCGCGTTTGAAATTCAGACTCACGCGCAAACCTATTCAACCATTCCGGACCCTCCCCAAGTCCCGTCAACTTAGCGGCAATGTCGGGGATGAGGGCCATGTTGCCAAATGTTTGAACCGCCCCAGCATGTATCTTCCTCCACGAATCAGAGATCGTGCCTAATACATCACCTTCTTTACCCGTCATCGCCCTCGGGTCACCAAATGGAAGACGCATCATCTGCGCCTGTGACATCTGTGGCATAGGAGGGGGCGCAAACACCGGCTCCATTTTTGGATAAAAAACTCCGTCCACCGATCGCCCCACTGGCAGCTTAACGGACGAAGCCATGGGGTCATTAGACAGCATAGACGGGTCGATGCCCTCCTCTCCTCGCGCCTGCGCTTCGGCGTATGCTCTCTCCATGCGCACACGCGCAGTTTCATACACGCGACGCTCTCCAACCTGTCGCAACTCTGGAGGTGGAGCTACTGGGGTTTCGCTTGCTTCAAACGCTCTCACCGCCTCGTAATAGGGAGCTGCTCTGAGCGCCTTTGGCCCCTGCTCAGGGGTCAATCGCGTCGGGACATTAACCTCTAATGCCCCTGCGCGACGTTGCATCTCACGGAAAAACGGATCATCAGACAGTCTCTTTTCACGCTCCTCTAGATGCGACCGCGTCCCATACGGACCTTCCACACTGGAAGGATCGTACGTTGGCGTAAATTGAATCTCGAATGTTCCATCCTCAGACACGCCCCATGGCTGCAAGTCTTCCAGTTCACGATCCGACAGCGACTCCGCTGGCATCCACAAATGTTTAGTCTGCAGTGCTGTTGCAAGTGGGTTTTCCGAGTTCCGAATCATCGCATTGACAGGCGTCTCGGGTCCACCCTGAGACCACTGTAATGGCTGATCACCAAAAGCTCCACCCGCCTCGATTCGACTCAGGGCTCTCTGATGCCATGGCTCGGCTTGCGCCTCCTCAACCTTGCGCTTCGCACGCCGCATTACGTATTGCGGGATTGTCTCTCCATTCGCAAACGACAGCAATTCATTTTGACGTGCCCTCGCTTCGAGATCGCCCTGACGAAACGCATCTGACATGTCAGCCGCGGCCTTCGGAGAAATATCTTCCTTTTCAATATACCTAGATATCAAGTTGGGTTGAGGTTTGGGCGGTTGAAACTGTCTGGAAACGTAACCTTCATCAGGATACCCCTGGCCCAAGGTTCCTTGTATCGCCTGTTCTACCAGGGGGTCGGGGGGATATCGATTGGATACCGACTGTGAATCTCTGGCTCTGTCGAATAACGCGGGACGGCCTGGATCGTCAGACATGCCCAACTCGCCACGAATCGCTCGTTCAGCTTCCAGATCCGGTCCACCCCAATTCTCATCCCTGCGAATCCACTGACGTCCCAACAACCGATCCTGCTCTTGCTGTAGACGTTTACGCTCCTCCTCGAAACGCAAGTCTTCCAGGCGACGTCGCTGTTGTTCCTCCTCAAAGCGACGACGCGCATCTTGGTACGTCGCGGCAGGATCGGCGAACAATTTTGAAAAATTTATTGGCACAATATCTCTCGACAGTTACCGCGCTGACCACGCCGGATCCCCAGAATAAATCGGGAATGCCCCTCCTAGATACGTGTCTCCAATCTCATACTTCCCACCCACCCCGAGATATCGCGCTCGTTCAGTAGCGTCCATAGCGGTGAGAAACTTGCGCACACCGTTCAAGGAGAGTCCATCGGGTATCGGAATGCCCTGTCGGGTAAAGTAATCCCCGAGAGCTTTCCCGAGAAGATCATTGTTATTTAGGAGCCTTCTAAATAAGTCGTAACCATCCTGCTTGCTCCACTCTGTAGCTTCTTGCGCATTTCCCTCGGCATCCACAAGCGCCCTCGCTGCAGCATCTCTCGCAAACGCCAGAAACGTTCCATCTTCAGTCGGTGACCGGAGAGCGCCAAATTGACTTCTGGTTGCAGATTCCAGTCGTTCCACCTGAGGTCGCGCCGGCTTCACCTGTCCCGCTTTAAACATTTTCGCCACCATTATAGGAAGAATCTTGCCCCTATCAGTAAGATTCTTCCACCGATCTTGCGCTGCCTTCCTCCGAGTCAGTTCGCCTTCTCCAATTTCAGGGAGATTGTCATCTCTGTATCCAGCGTTCACCTCAGCGAGGGTTCCATTGAGAATGCGCCAGTTGGCTTCTCCATTCCCTTCGCCTTCCTTCGGCCCGTCCATATCGAAAATAGACTTGTACCCCTCTAGCGTATCCCAGTCGTAGGTATACCCCGGAACCTGAACAGCCGGAGTGCTCCCTCCTCCGGTCCATATGAACGTATTATCCCTGCCTAGTGCCAAACCATTACCATTAAGAGCTTGTTGTTGTTGGGCTGCACTCATCGTATTCGCGTCTACCCCGTTGAATTGACTAAAGTCAATGGTAACTTTAGTATTAAACATTGTTCTCATATCGTCATTTATCTGACCCAACGCGACGCGCAAATCACTCGCTGTGCGATCTCCACCCACCCCAGTCACCGCCGTTCGCTCACTAAAAATTGAATATTTATTAGCGATAATTTTTGCTGCCGCGGTAGGATCGTCTACAGCCACTTCAGAGATATTCTTGTACTTTTTGTCATGTTTATTGTTGTAGTCCTCCACACTTAGCTGCACATAATCGTTCTGAGAATCCGCCGATGTTGGAGCTTTCGGTGTCCCCGCCAAGATGACGTCGTCAAAATGTTTCGGGGTAAAGATCTTGAACTGATCTCTTAAAATGTCCAACTGGTCATGATCGTAGGTGTTCCATTTATATAGCTGATCTTTGACCCCTGCCACATGTGTAGCCTTCTCTTCATCTGACATCGCGTTATAGGTATCGATGTCGCCAAGTGCAATTATCGCCTGCGCAGTTATAGATTTCGCCCAGTCGGACCTTCCGACCTCAACATAATCGAGCCCCACGTCCCCCGTTAACGGAGGCGGCTCATCCTCACTCGCTGCAATGATCTGCTCGGCAAGCTGGCTGTCTGTCGCCCAAAACTGACTATTGTTCCCTAGATAGTCGAGAACTGCTTTGGGATCTTCGATGCTGGGAGGTGGTGGTGGCGCACCCGCTTGCACAACATTGTCAACAAAGTTCTCGTAATGTTTAGCGAGGTAGTCAAGCCGGTTGGGTTGTGGTGTATTTCTAAACCCAAGGTCAAACTGATTAATCGCCCTTGCGTTATCCGCAGCCTCCTGCAGTTGAAGCTGTCTTTCCTCCACTTGAGTTCGGCGATCAACGCTATCCTGATTTGCTAGCATCTCATTAATGCTAGAAGTAACCGAACGTCCACTTGGCCCAAGCACATCAGTCTCTATGCGTTGCAACTTCCCATCGCCTCTGTTTTCAGTGACATACGAGTCAAAATAATCCTTTACGAAGGCATTGTCCTCAGCAGCCGCCATCCGCATCTGTTGCTCATTGCGCAAGCCACCCATGTATTCCTGCTGATCCTGACGCGACTTCCAATTCAGCGCACTCTCCAT
>TARA_R110000824_G_scaffold112606_2_pt1 | contig 11780 bp, 11 predicted proteins | sample TARA_R110000824 | Tara Oceans TARA_R110000824 (sample SAMEA4397747) | marine metagenome | biome: Polar Biome; feature: [MES] marine water layer (ENVO:01000295) within the mesopelagic zone...; material: water (ENVO:00002006), including particulate matter (ENVO:01000060) such... | reverse complement strand
TCTTCTACGGGGCAGTTCAGGATCTCAGAGACAATCGCCGCTGTTTGCCTTGCTCGAATATAAGGACTGCTCCAGATTTGTACCGGCCGCCAGGGTGAGGCGGCAATTTGAGCCGCGCACTCCGCAACCTGGTGCCGGCCGGTTTCAGTGAGCATGCGCTCCTGATCAAGCGAGTGCCACCCAGCTTCTCCGTGGCGCATAATGAGCAGTTGCACAGCTAACCTCCGGTGGTGATTCCCGTTACTCGGCGATTGTCCGTGGCAGAATGAACTCCACATCAGAGTTCTGCACAGACATCATAAGGCTGTTGATGACTGCGGTGATGGAAGCACCTCCGTAGAGGATTTCATAAAGGCCGCGCACCAGAGGCATATATATGCCGATAGACTCTGCTTTTTCTTTCACCAGCTCAAGAGTATAGATCCCCTCCGCCACCTGGCCCAGTTCAGCGACCGCGTCATCCAGCTTCTGGCCCTGCCCAACGGCATAGCCAATCCTGAAATTACGGCTTTTTGAAGATGTGCAGGTAACGATCAGATCCCCTACGCCCGCCAGCCCCATAAAGGTCATGGGATTAGCGCCCAGGCTTACTGCGAACCGGCTCATTTCTGCCAACCCGCGCGTAATCAACATCGCCTTGGCGTTTTCGCCCATGCTCAGAGCCGAGGCAAGGCCGGCCACAATGGCATAGATGTTCTTGAGGGCCCCGGCAAGCTCCACTCCGTAAATGTCGACGTTGGCATAGACACGAAAGTACTGGCAGCTAACCAGATCCTGAACGGTTCGGCGCACGTCCGGATCCTTGGCCGCAATTACGGTTGCGGTCAGTTCACGGCTTACAATTTCACTCGCCAGGTTTGGACCACTCAACACGCCAATGCGGCAGCGGGGTATCTCTTCCTGGAGAATTTCACTCATAAGCTTGAAGCCGTGAGCCTCAATGCCCTTGGTCAGGCTAACAACAATCTGTCCGTCCCGGAATTTGCTGCTATTTTCACGAATAACCGCGCGGAAGGCCTTACTTGGAATGGCAACAAGTACGAGTTCGGCTTTATCTAAGGCGCTAGCGAGATCGGTGGTAGGCTGGATGTCGCCCTTAATCTCTACGCCAGGCATGTAACGGCTGTTTATGCGGGTTGTGCGGATTTCTTCAACCTGCGCTTCATCACGCATCCAGAAATGGACCCGGTGGCCGTTCTCCCCGAGTACTTTTGCCATGGCAGAACCGAAGCTGCCTCCGCCGAGAACCGCTACATCGTGTACCGGCTCTTTGGCCCCATTCGCAAAGGGCTCATTTTTTTCAGGCATAGTCATTCCGTCTGTTTTGAATCAGGTCTGAACCAGCGGGCCCGGGATTGTAAACGCGGCGTATCAGCCGGGCTCTTCAACCTCCAGCGCGCGCACCAGATTTTTGAACTCGTCCCGATTTTGTTTGTTCAGCCCCATAAGCACTTTATGGGCGGCCAGAACTCTGTCGCGAACGTCTTGCTCACTAGCCCTCAGCACGGGTATTTCTTCGAGTTCTTCGATACGGGAGGCAGGCTCGCGGACAATAATGAAGATTTTGTCGAAGCCCATGGAGGTGACAATACGGGTAATGTCCGGGTTGGTAGTAATCAGCGTAGGCAAAAAGTTGCTTTGCTTCTGGGCCGCCATCGCGATTTTAGCGATGAGACCAAGAGTCGTGCTATCGATGATTTCGGTTTCTGTAAGATCAATCACCACGGTCTTGAATAGCGGATCCAGGGTGATGGAATCAACCAGATTATCCAGCGTACAGCAAAGGTTAAGCCGGATTTCTCCAATGAACTTCAGGACGTAGATGCCCTGTTTTTCAGCCTGCAGAATTTTATAACCAGCCATGTCTCTCACACTGCTACTATTTCAACGACGTGTTGTCTGACACTGAAACCGTATCAGTAACCGTCACAATACCGATGTCGTCCGGTAACTCTGTGATCTCGTCGAGGTTCAGAGCCTCGCTAAGAGATGCGACAGTGTGACGACCTCCAGATACGAGTTCAAGTAGTCTCTGCTCCTTTTCATCAAGACTCTTTTGCCGGATGACTTCAAGAATTCCATCTGAAAACAGAATCAGGTGAAAAGGTTTATCCAGTGGGACTTCGTACACTTCCCACTTCGGCGATTCAAAAAGACCGACAGGAAGGCCGCTGCCCTCCAGAAATGCCGTCTCCCCATCTTCAAAGGAGAGAACTGGCATCGGGAAATGAGCACCCACCGAATAAGTTAATTTACGCTCACTAAGGGAAATGATGCCAACAAATATTGTAACGTGTTTGCCCAGGCCGGTATCGAGCAACTCCGAGTTAATTCGCTCAAGAAATCTGTCGGGGTAAAGAATGTCGTCAGTGGATCCACGGCGAAGGTTGCGCTGCAACCGATTGCTGAGGTTTTTCAGGAGCACGGTCACAAACGCGGAACTGGCCCCGTGGCCGGACACATCGGCAATATATACCAGCGTCTTGTCTTCAGTGAGTGGAAAATAATCGAGGAAGTCGCCGCTCAGGTATAAAGAGGGTTTGATCAGGTGATCCACATAAAGGCCGCCGGTAAACTGCTCCTTTTCCGGTAACATTCGCAGCTGTACTTTGCGCCCTGCCCTCTGATCGGCGCGCAACTCGGCAATTCCGTCTCTCAGATCACGATTGGCATCTTCCAGTTCCTGGCGGTAGAGCTGATTCAAGCGCCCCAGCCGAACCCGGTCAAGGAGCTTGCGTATGACGTCGCCAATGGCCTTTTTGTCTCTACCGCAGGGTTTGAGCACAAAGTCAGAAGCCCCAGCGCGAAGCGCATCAACAACGTCTTTACTGGATTGGGTAACGGAACAGGCAACGATTGGAGTGAGTGACTCTGATTCTTCCAGACGGTCAGCAAGACCCTCGATTTCGGGGGGCGGGAGATCTGCAAAGATAACGTCGGGCATGTTATCGTCAATCATTTCGCCGGCAGACGCGAGATCGCGATAACCAGAGACGTAAAATCCTCTCGTTTCCAGATAGCGCGCAAGGTCAGCGCGAGCCTTTTCGTCCGAGTCAATAATCAGTATGCGAATTAATAGGCGCCCGTTGCGCGAGGTCATGGCTACTGCCCTAAGCTACCAACGATAAACGAAAAATGGGGTTTCAGAGCCTATTTTGGCACGCCCCTGTGATATAACAAGGCCAGTTTGGCGAAATCCGGAGATTCCTGCGAATGAGACGAGCGGTAAATGACCTGTTAGGTGCTTATGACAAGCTGATCATGGATCCGGTTCATGGAGCCATTCCGCTATACCGCCATGAGGTTCAGGTTATTGACCACCCGTTGTTCCAGCGACTGCGCAACATCTGCCAGAACGACATTCTTAGCCTTGTCTTCCCGGGTGCCACCCATTCCCGATTCCTGCACAGCATTGGTGTGATGCATGTGGGCACGCGCATGTTCCGTTCAATGATTGACGCCTATCTCAGGGAGCGTCAGCTCAGCGACCAGACGGATCTGAGCCTCAGCCAACTTGATGCCATCGATTATCTGGCCAAGACCATCCGCCTTGGCTGCCTGCTTCACGACAGCGGCCACTCCAGCTTCTCGCACCAGTTTACCCAGGCGCAGCGTATTCGCGATCTTATGTCGCGCTCTGGCCGGTTTGCAGATCTATGGGAAGGCGTGGACTATTCCGCTTACCACAGCGCAGAACCCGAAGAACTCGAACATGAACATTATTCCGTCCGGGTTGCCCACGATGTGCTGTCGGCGGTCGACCTGGAAAGCGCTGGGCTCTATGCCCAGGACGTTATCGGCATTATGGAGACAACCGAGGTTACGCCGAGCGACACCTTCTGCCGCCATGCCCGTACTTTCTGGGGGTTTATTGCGGGTAAAGATGCCGAGGCAGAATCACTGATCAGTGAGAATATTCCCCGGCTGGTGCTGCACCTTCTATCCTCAATAGTTTCCGGGGAAATTGATGCCGACCGCGCCGATTACATGCTGCGCGACGGATTTCATTCTTCTGTCACCATTGGCGGATTCAACCTTGACCACCTGCTCAGCAACTTGCGCATCGGCTGGGATGAATCAGAGCCTTGGCTGGGGCTGGCAATCACGCAAAAAGGCCTGGGGGCGCTGGAGGATTTTGTTTACAGCCGCTACCAAATGTATCGCAAGGTTTATGCTCACAAAACGGCTCTGGGGTTCGACTGGCTGTTGCGAGAAGCCATCAACGAAGTTCTGGAAGACCCGGAGAGCTTTGAATGGATCGACACCTGCCTGAGCAACATGCGTTATTTTGCGGAACTCACCGACAACTTCTTTTGGGAAGCTTTCCGGAAAGTTGCGCGTCAACGCCCCGAGAGCTTTTCTTTCTGCATTGTTAACCGGGTAAAACTGAATCACCTCGATACCCGCGAAGATTTGTCAGCGAGCGGCATTGCCAGCCACAGTGCCTGGCTGGCCGAGGCCATGGACTTCAATCCCGCCCACGTTGTTACCTGTTCCATGCGAGCTCGTTTCTCGAACATTCAGGACAACTTCAACGGTATCAAGGTGCTGATACGGGATCCGGTCAATCGTACGCGTTCACTGAAAAAGATCACCGACGTCAGTGCCTTCTTCAGCAAATTCAGCGACGGTACGATTACGCATTTCTATACGCGCCCGGATATCACCAATGATCAAGGGCCAGGCATTAGCATTACCGGTTGAGAGACTTTGCTGAACGCGCAGTCACCAGGCTACAGGCGCTATCAAAGGCGCCTTCAACACGGCCGCCGCTGAGCCAGTCTCCGGCAACACCAATTCCCTGTTCTGGAAACCACAGGTGACCGGGGTTGGCGCCACCCTCAGAGCGGGCATACAGCCAGCGGTGCGATAATGCTTCCGTAACCTCGACCTCTGTACCTGTGAGCTCCCTGAATGCAGCAATCAGCTCTGATTTCACCCGGTCTGGCGAGGCGTCCACGTTGCGCTCAGTCCACTCGGGATTCGCATGCAGAACCCACCATATACCCTTTTCAATCTGATCCGCGCTCGCGCGGCCGGGTTTGCTGGAGTTGTTTGCGACCCAGAAAAGCACTGGATTATCGCAGCGCATGCCCTCATGGCGGGGCCACGGGTTTTTCATGAAATGCGCCGCCACGGCCCAACACGGCAGCACTCGGCTTACCGCATCATCAAGCTGGGCTGCGAGTTCTGGCAGATCGCTCTGGGCAAGTAGGTCTCGAGCCTGGGCAGGAGGGGCAGTGATAATGACCTCGTCAAAGACGCCCACCTCTGCCTCATTACTGTTAGTCAGAACCCAACCCTTGTCAGTTCGGACCATGCTTTCAATACGTGTTTCTGCAATCACCGTGGCGTGGGCAGACAGCGCACGGGAAATTGCGGTCATTCTTGGTGTGCCCACATACCGCGGCTCATCCGGAAAGCCCTGCCACTGGTTATCTTTGCCTTGAAACCCGAACTGGCCACTCCAGGTGGCAAAGCTGCCTTCGCCCGCAAACTCATTCAGGAATGGCAAGAAATCCGGATTGCGTGAAGTAAAGTATTGCGCACCTATGTCCACGGACCCATCGACAACCCGTTTTGCGGCCAATCGACCACCCGGGCCCCGGCTTTTTTCAAACACAGTGACATCGTAGCCCTCGTGCTTCAGCTTGATTGCGGCAGTCAGACCCGCAAGGCCTGAACCAACAATTGCGATGCGGCGTATATCAGTTGTATGAAATGTCTCATTAAACATGGTTATGGTGCATCCAAGTACTGTGGTGTGAGCGTACAAACTGTCAAGCGATAAGGCCCGGCTTCTTTTAAAACCTAGCCGAAGACCGCGCCATTCACGTTCAATTCAGAGAAAAAGGGCAACGAGGGTATGACCCGAGTGCAAAACGTGTTTATTAATATCTTGAGGTGGTTCGATTCGAATGCCGGTTCGGATCACATTGACGCAACCTCCCGTTCGTTCAATTTTGTGCGCGTCATTCCGTTTCTGGTGCTTCATTTAACCTGCCTGCTAGCATTTTACACCGGCGTAAGTGCGTTTGCGGCTGGTTTCGCCTTCGTCTTTTTCGTGGTTCGGATGTTCGCCATTACCGGATTCTACCACCGGTACTTTGCACACAAGACCTTCAAAACGAGCCGTCCGGCCCAGTTTGTGTTCGCACTGCTCGGCGCCAGCGCCGCTCAGCGTAGCCCGCTTTGGTGGGCTGCGCATCACAGGCATCATCATCAGCATTCTGATCGGGAGCAAGATCTGCATTCACCTCATCAGGGGGGCTTCTGGTGGTCACACATGGGGTGGTTTACCTGCGACGCCGGATTCGTGACCGATGAGCGTCGCATCCGCGACTGGCTCAAGTTTCCTGAACTCAAGCTTATCAACCGGTTTGATGCACTGGTTCCGGCAGCTGCGGCCGTTCTGATTTACGGCCTGGGTGAAGCGCTGGCTGCCTGGGCACCGGGGCTTGGCACCAACGGTTTACAAATGCTGATATGGGGCTTTTTTGTTTCCACTGTGGTGTTGTTTCATGCCACCGTTTCCATAAATTCGCTATCGCACGTTTGGGGCAAGCGTCGGTTTGAAACCTCAGACGACAGCCGAAACAACTTTTGGCTTGCCCTCCTGACTCTTGGTGAAGGATGGCACAACAACCACCATCGCTGGCCCCAGTCTGTAAGGCAGGGTTTTCGCTGGTATGAGATAGATGTGACCTGGTACGGGCTCTGGGTGCTGTCGAAACTGGGCATCATCTGGGATTTAAACCCGATCCCCAAGCATATTCAGGAAGAAACCCGCCAACTTGACCAAATGAGGAGGGCGCAGAAATGAAACCTGCCCCGACTATCGAAGTAGGACACCCGAATTCGACCGTGCCTGCAACACTGGCGCAATTCAGGGTTTTATTTAACCAGCTTGATAAAGGCAACCTGAACAAACTTCCGTCAGTTTACAGTGAGGACATCCGTTTTCAGGACCCCCTTGGTTCTGTGGAAGGTCTCGACGCCTTGACCCGTTATTTTGCTGGCGCTTACGAAAACGTTATTTCCTGCCACTTCGCTTTTGAAGATTCTGTTGTTCAGGACAGTTCTGCCAGCATCCCCTGGATAATGCATTTGCGCCACAAACGCATTCGCGGGGGGAGTGAGATACAGGTAGCCGGCATCAGCCATCTGAAAGTCCGGGACGGCAAAATTTGCTATCACCGGGATTATTTTGATGCCGGCGAACTGCTGTATGAAAATTTGCCGGTTGTTGGTGGTGTGATTCGCTGGGTTAAGGGTTACGCAGGATGAGCGATCGCCTCAATACCGTATCCAATATCTGGATCACCGGTGCCAGTTCAGGCATTGGTGAATCTGTCACCCGCGCGCTGGTTCGGGGTGGCCACCGACTGGTTGTTACCGGGCGCCGGCCCGAGCCGCTGGAGAAGCTAAAAGCTCTCGCACCGGAGCTCGTTGTGCCCGCCATCGCGGACACAACGAGCAAGGACAACCTGCAATCAATTGCGGCAACGCTGGAATCCCACGGCAACTTGAATATGGCCATCCTCAACGCTGGCACATGCGAATACCTCGACATTGCGGATTACAGCAGCGATGTGATCGAAAAAAACATACAAACCAATGTAATTGGCACCGCACGTTGCGTTGAAATCTCCTTGCCTGCGTTGCGCCGCACTCGCTCCAAAGGGTTACCCGCCGCGCTGGTGATTGTGGGTTCGTCTGCCTGGTGGTTCCCGTTCGCCCGGGCCGAGGGCTACGGTGCATCGAAAGCCGCACTGGCCTATTTTGCCCAAAGCTTGCGGGCGGATCTGGCTGCCGAAGGCATTGATGTGGTTCTGGTTTCTCCGGGCTTTGTAAAAACGCCCCTGACCGACCGCAACGATTTTCCGATGCCATTCCTGGTGACCGCCGAAGATGCCGCTGAGCGGATCGTCAGCGGTCTTGCCAAAGGCCATAACGAAATAGCCTTTCCGAAACGCTTCACCTGGATTATGAAATGTCTGGGCGCACTGCCCCAACCTCTGATTGATCGAATGGCCGCCTCGATGGCGCGCAAAAGCTCCAGCAAACAGGAAACAAAGGAATGACCAACGAACGTCAGCGTATTGCTGTTATCGGAGCGGGTGTCTCCGGCCTTACAACAGCATGGCTTCTCGCTGAAAAGCACGATGTACAACTGTTTGAGGCCGGCGATTATGCCGGAGGCCATACCAACACCGAGTACGTTGAATCCGGCGGGCGCGCCTGGCCGGTAAACACCGGCTTTATAGTATTCAACGATTGGACATACCCGAATTTCATGCGCCTTATGGACCGTTTGGGTGTGCCATCAGAAGTCAGTGATATGAGTTTCAGCGTGGATAGCAGCACCACGGGCCTCCAGTACAATGGAACCAGCCTGAATACGCTGTTCGCCCAACGTAAAAACCTGCTTAACCTGCCGTTCCTTAACATGGTTCGGGAGATTTTGAGGTTCAATAAAGAAACCCGAGCGGACTTGGCAGCCGGCACTATTCGACGCACGGAAACCCTTGGCGAGTATCTGAACCGCAACGGCTATTCCCGGTATTTCCGAAACAACTACATTGTCCCCATGGGCGCAGCTATATGGTCGGCGCCGGAAATTGTACTTGAACAGTTTCCGATACGTTTTTTCCTCCAGTTCTTCAATAACCACGGCATGCTATCGGTAGACGACCGCCCAACCTGGCGCGTTATTTCCGATGGTTCCGCGCGGTACGTCAAGGCCATGATGGAGCGGCTCGGGGATTGCATCCATTTAAACTCGCCCGTGCAAGCCGTAACCCGGGGTGAAAGCAGCGTTACAGTGACTGCTGAAGGCCAGTCACATGAGTTCGATCAGGTTATATTTGGTTGCCACAGTGACCAGGCATTGGCGATGCTCACCGATCCCAGCGACCAGGAACGCGACATTCTGGGTGCCATCCCCTATCAGGAAAACGATGTGGTACTGCACACAGACAGCAGCGTGCTGCCAGGCAACCGCAGAGCCTGGGCAGCATGGAACTATTTTATTCCGAAACACAGCACCGAACCGGTTTCTGTTACCTACAACATGAACATACTGCAGAATTTCCACAACGCACCGGAAATTTTCTGCGTAACCCTGAATCGAAGCCACGACATTGCTCCAGACAAGGTGATCAAGCGCTTCAACTACTCTCACCCGGTGTTTACCCTGGAAGCAGTCCAGGCTCAGGAGCGTTACGAAGAAATTGGAAACAAGAACCGTACCCACTTCTGTGGCGCGTACTGGTTCAACGGTTTCCATGAAGATGGCGTGCGCAGTGCACTGCGCGTCACCCACGATTTTGGAGTGGAGCTCTGATAATGAGCAGCCAATGGTTACAAGGCTCAATTCGGCACCGGCGCCTGTATCCCGTTCGGCATGAGTTTGAATACCATACGGGTATGTTGGCGCTGGATACCGACGAATGGAATCAGGTCACCAGCGTGAGCCCATTTTTTTCGCTGGAACGCTTCAATTGGCTATCCTTGAAACGAAAAGACTATTTTCGGCCCGAGGCGGGGGAGCTTTCAGAAGCAGTACGGGCACAGGTTGAAACAGCAACCGGCTGGCGCCCGGACGGCGTAGTAGAGCTAATCACCCATCCCCGCTACGCAGGCTATGTATTCAATCCGGTGAGCTTCTACTTCTGCTACCGCATGGGCAAGAGCGGCGCCAATGGTGACGTTCCCGCTGTGATTGTGGCGCAGATCACCAATACGCCCTGGAATGAGCGCCACATCTACTGCCTGGAAACTACAGGCAGCGAGCCCAATGCTGCAGGCTGGCGCACCGAGCAGTTCGGGTTCACCAAACGCTTCCATGTTTCTCCCTTCAACGCCATGGCGCAGCACTACGAGTGGACGTTCAGCTTTCGCGGGCCAGAACTGAGAATTCATATGAACGTGCTGGAAGAAGGAAAAAAGCATTTTGACGCCACGCTTGTAGTCCGAAGAGCACCACTTACACGTAAAACTCTTCATAAAAGTCTGCGCCAGTTCCCTGTGGAAGCGCTCAAGGTGGCCGGCGGTATTTACTGGCACGCCCTGAAACTGAAGTTCAAGGGGGCGCCGTTTTACACCCACCCGGACAAGCTTGGCGAAAGCGACCCGTCCCACAGGCTGGGCAGCGGCGATCATGGGGTAGATGTAACCAGCGCAGGCGACTCAAGCAAGATTCGAGGAAAGGTAAGCTCATGGAGAACATGAACACGTCGGCGAATTCCATTGCCAGTTCGCGAAAGGGCAGTTTGGTGAACCAGGTTGCTAAAAATCTGGTAATTCAGCAACTTGGTCAGTTACGTGAAGGCGTGCTGACCATCAGACAATCCGGCATGGACGATCTGGTTTTCGGAGATGGCAATACAGAGCATCGGCCAGCAGAGCTGATTGTTCATGATCAGAGTACATGGCGGGATTTGCTGACCGGAGGTAGCGTAGGCGCTGCCGAAGCGTATGTGGCCGGTGACTGGTCCTCACCCGATCTGACGGCACTGCTCCGGTTCTTTACCCGCAATATCGATCGTATGAATGAGTTTGAAGATAAATTCAGTTGGGTAACCAAACCAGCACTCAAGGGTTTGCACTGGCTTAACCGCAACACTAGAGACGGCTCCCGAAAGAACATAAGCGCACACTACGATCTGGGCAACGATCTGTTTGAGGCGTTCCTCGATCCAACCATGATGTATTCCTCCGCGATTTATCCCAGCGAGGAGTCGACGCTTGAAGAAGCCGCCGTTCACAAGCTGGATACTATTTGCCAGAAGCTGGACTTGCAGCCAAATGACCGGGTTATCGAGATAGGAACCGGCTGGGGCGGTTTTGCCATACACGCGGCAAAACACTATGGCTGCCACGTAACCACCACGACGATTTCAAAAGAACAGCTGGAACTTGCACAGGAACGGGTTCGCAGTGCGGGCCTGGAAGACAGAATCACCCTGCTGTTTGATGACTATCGGGATCTTGCTGGCCAGTTCGACAAGTTGGTTTCCATTGAAATGATCGAAGCAGTGGGGCCACAGTTTCTGGACAGCTATTTCAGCCAGATTAGCGCGCTTCTGAAGCCGGACGGCCTGGCCCTTGTTCAGGCCATTAACATGCCTGAGCAACGCTATCTTCGCGCCCTCAAAAATGTGGATTTCATCCAGCGCTTTATTTTCCCCGGAAGTTTTATTCCATCCTTCGGCGCCATTCTGGAATCAGTACGCAATGAGTCAAACCTGGTACTAACCCATTCCGAAGACACCGGCTTTCATTACGCTCGTACGCTCCGCGACTGGTGTGAGCGTTTTATGGCCAACCGTGAACAGCTCGAATCCATGGGGTATGACCAAGCCTTCCGCAGGCTCTGGAACTTTTACTTTGCTTATTGCGAAGCAGGGTTCAGTGAGCGTGCCATCGGCGTGTCACAGCTTATTTTGGCCAAACCCGGTAACAAGCGGCGGAACATATTAAGTGTATGATCACTTCAGAAACTGTTCGTAATATACTGAATTTCATACTGTTTCAGGTAGGCTGGCTCGCCTGTGTGACATACCCCAACCTGCTTGGTCCGGCTCTGGTTCTGATTTTCCTGCTCATACACTTTGTTTTGGTGAGCCAGAACCGGTTTACAGAGCTTCAGTTTATCGGACTGGGAACGGTGATAGGTGCGGTGCTCGACGGGCTCTGGTTCCGGTTTGGCATATTGGATGACGGCAGCGGAGCGGTGCTGATTACCCCACTCTGGCTTGTCGCCATCTGGGCTATTT
>TARA_R110000824_G_scaffold13876_6_pt1 | contig 11791 bp, 4 predicted proteins | sample TARA_R110000824 | Tara Oceans TARA_R110000824 (sample SAMEA4397747) | marine metagenome | biome: Polar Biome; feature: [MES] marine water layer (ENVO:01000295) within the mesopelagic zone...; material: water (ENVO:00002006), including particulate matter (ENVO:01000060) such as...... | reverse complement strand
GCGATTTAGGTTTAATTGCGGCTGGAAATGGTGGTAATACCTCTGGCTCTGCTACAAGCCAAAAGAAGTTAAGAGCTGATTGTGCTAATAGTAGTAGTGCTACAAATGTAGGATTGTGGAGCTCGTTTAGTTCCCCCAATCAATCTCAAATGATGAGTGGTACTGTATTAGATGACGATCCAGAAGATGATACTTATGAAGTCGATACTAATGATAGTTCTGTTGGTGGTTCGGTGACTACTGATTCACCTAGTACATATGGTATTGGTACATATTTCATGTCAAGATGTTGGAATCTGAATACTACTTTCATACAAAATACTTGGGAAGCCATTATAGCAACTGGGAGTATTTTTCAATCAGGGACAACAACAAATGAGACTGCTGTCGCAACAGATTGGTCGATGAGTCTACAGGGCAATAATACAGGTACAGGCTCTGTGTATATAAGACAAACCCTAGATGGTAGCTCTGCCTGGAAGAAGTTCTTTGGATTAGATAGTGGAACAGATTGGATGGGAAGAGTGACTGCTAATGTTAATAGGACAAGCGGTGGTAACGGTGAAGGATAAAATGAGAAAACTATTTGTAAATATAAATTACCTTCGTAAATTGCAAGGTATTAAACCATTCTTAGGAGATATATAATATGTTAGGTGCGTTAATTAGTGGTGGAGCAGCTCTTTATAATATGCATAAGGGCAATAAAAAAATGGGAAATATCGCTGCCAATCAACCATCGGCTGAAGGTATAAGAAGTGAGTCTTTTGGTAAGTCCCAAGGCCTTATTGATAGAATGACTAATTTTAATCAGTACTCTGGGCAAGCTATGGATTTAGCTTCTCAGGAGGGCAATCAAGGTGTAGAGAGTGCTATGATGATGGGCATGGGTGGTAGTCAAGCTAATGCTATAAGAAACAGAATGAAAAGAAGTGGCATGAATCAAGCTTATCAAAGTATGCAAGGCGGTCTTGGTAACGCAGCTAAACTACAGCTTGGTATGGATGAAGGCATAGCTGGTCAAATGGCGAATCAGAGACAATATGCAAATAATATTAAAATGACACAGGCGAATAATCAAATGGGTCTTGGTATGGGATTGCTTGGTGAAGGTGGTCTTGGCCCAGAAGGATTACTCGGTCAAGTAATGGGCGGTCTGGGAATTAAAAGATAATGTTCCCCAATTTATTAAACATGCTTCGTATCGGGCAAGGTTCCGCTGGGGGTGCTAAAATGAGCCCTTCTCAGCAGAAGGCTCAAACTAGAGTAGACGATTATAGAGACAAAGGTTGGGCGGCTGATGATACTATAGATATGGATTTATGGAACCAACAGTCTGGAGCTCAGGGTGGAGTTGGGCCTCCTGCACCGCAACAACAGGGCCAAATGTTTGGTCAGTTCGGAGACCCTAAGAAAGCTATGGGAAATATATGGGATCAGATAAAAGGTGGGGCTGGAAAATTAAAAGAGGGCATTTCAAATATAGATAAGAAGATGGAAGAAAACTATGCATCAAGTGGTTGGGCTCCAGAGGGTTATAAATCTCCTTATGATAAGTCTGAAGATACCCCAGAATACACCCCTGGAGGAAGCAAGACTCTCGATGATATAAAAAGTAAGGAAGATGCTGTAGCACAAGCAGAATGGCAAGAATCTCCAGAAGGTGAAGAATTTTTAGAGAATATGCGTAGCGGGCAAAGGGTTGGAGACTACGCAGTAGGTAATGCTACAATGGGTGGCCCATTTGGAGGAATATTGAATTCATTGTTTTCTAAACCTTGGAGTTACGAGGTTAAACCTAGACATAAATATGGGAGTTTAAAATAATGCAGCAAGTAATGCCAGATTATAGTTCTCTTTTAGCAGCAGTTGGTACTGGTGCATCAAGAGCTGATTTATCACAATCGAGAGCTAATGTAAATTTTGATGATAGAGTTATGAAGGAAGCACTCCCTGTTACAAGGATGCTTTCAACAGATGGCTCTATAGATAAAGAACAGATTAGGGGTGCAGGAAAAGGTTTTACAGACCCGAATGATTTATGGAATGATTTAAATGCTAATATGCCAAGGGGGAGAGGAATAGACCCAGTAGTATTCCAAGAGAAATTTCAAGCTGGTAAGTCTATGTACGATATGAACTTAGCTAATCAAGTAGCTCAAATGGGTCAGAGTGGATATTCTGAAAAAAGAGTTTGGAAAGAATTTGGAGCCAATCCAGAATTAAGACGGTATATGGTAGAGAATGGGATTCTACAGCCACAGTTAAAATCTACTGGTGGACTTGGTACTGCTGCATTCATCGGGTCAATGGCAACACTTCAAGGTGGGAGAGCTATTAATACTCTCTCTAAAGTCCCTAAGCCAACTCCAGATCAATTGTCAGCTTTAAAACAAGCTGGTTATAAATATAAAGATGGTATAAAAAGATTAACGGTAAAAGAACTTGCAGCAGATGATTTAAAGGGTCTAGCTAAAAATCCTAAAAAGCCTTTGCAAGAAGATTTTAAATTTGGAAAAGGTACAAAAAAGAAACCTATTGCAAAATCAAAACAGGGTACGCCAAATAAATCTGCTTACACTAAAGCTTTAAAACAATGGAATGAAAATTCTAAACAAAGAAGAATAGAAGCTAAAAATATAAGAAATGCAGCCTCAGAAGCGTTAAAAGTAAGAAATGCTAGAGAAGTTAGCTTTTTTGGTAAACAAGCATTAAATAAAGGAGCTAAAGGTGCTACTGGTAGAATAGCTACCAATGTGGCATTGAAATCAGTTGGTAAGACTTTAGGTACTCAAGTAGGAAAAGGATTAGGTATGAGAGCTTTAGGTCTTTTTGGAGGAGTTCCAGGGTTAGCACTCTCAGGAGCATGGGGAATATATGAGTTGTTAAGTGCTTTAAATAAGAACAAAACAACTGATACTGGTAGTCGTTGGAAATAAAGTGTGGTTGAACCAGGATTCAGACCTAGTTTATCTCCTCAGCAGGTAAAAGATTATAGAAGGCTGTATGATCAGCAGCCAGATAAATTTGATGATCAAACCATAGAAGCGTTAGAACAACACGCTACATATTATAAACTCCCTTTTGCAGAAAATAATGATTCCTTCATGGGTAAGGTAGGGAGCGTAATGAAGCAGACTGGTGCTGGATTCTTTGAAGGGTTCACTACCTTTAAGACTGGAGACCCACCAACAGATGATGCTGAAGCTATAGCTCGTAATATAGGGCATTTAGCGGGTTTTGTTGGGTATGTTCCATCTATGCCATTAAAGGCAATTGGTGCTATTAGGTTAGCTCAAGCTGCTAAAAGATTAAGAGGTGCCTCTGTGCCTATGTGGGTGGCTGGCAAAGCTGAAAAGGGAGTAAAGAAGATTATTAATCCTATTTATGGTAGAGCTATCGAAGCTAGAGCTGCCGCTGGTAAAACAGCTACAGGATTTTTACAGAATAATGTAGTAAAAGATATGGCTTCGGGTGCTTTTCATCTTGGTGTTGCAAGTGCTGTCAGCTCTTGGCAGGGTGGTGTGGATGAAATGATGGACTCTTTTAAGCATGGGGCTATTACTGGTGCTGCATTCAGAGCCATAGGAAATGCTGTACAGACTGGTAGTCCTCAGGCAGATAAGATGATACGAGGACTATCCGCATCCTTAATGACTGGTCTTCCCTCTACTATGAGAGGCGAGACTACTCCTATGCAGATATATCAATACTTGCTTGGTGCCTATTTTGGAGTTCATGAAATGCCAGTGCATAGGCGTATGGGTCAAAAACATCTTGCTAAGATGATTAAAAAAGGCGAGAAAGACCCTGAGTTAATAGAAGGTTGGCATGATATTGATAAACCTGGTCAAAATTGGGTAGTAAAACAAGTTGAGAGACTAGAAGCCCCTAAAAATATATTAGCTGCTGAAATATTAAAGAATGTAAAAGGCATTACTCCAGAAGAAGCTGAGTTAAGAGCTGAGCAATATTTAAAGAAGCAGAAAGAACTAGAATCTATATCATTTACTGAAGAGGGTGAGCCCCTTAGAGACTTAACAAAAGAAGAATTAAAAGAGATGGAAGATAGTGGTGCTGATGTAGACCCACAAATAATTCCATCTAGACTTTCTATTAACGCTAAGTCATTTGTTGATAACAATATGGCTGAGTATATGAAGTATAATACTACTGGTGAAAAACTAGTCGTAGCTTCTGACTTAAATGATAAATGGTTAAATCTTATCCAGAAAGGAAGAAAGGATAAGAAGAATCCAGCTAATGAGATGTTAGATTATATAGGAGAGAAGTATCCAGAGTTTAGCACTCAAAAAGAAGATAAGGCTTTTTGGCAAGGTCTTGGCTTTATGAGAATTAAACAAAGACCAGTTAATATGCTTACAATAAATAATGGTAAGCCTAGAGTAATGAAGACTGATAATACTGGTTCTGCTATGAACGATGCTGGTAATAGAAAACAGTTAAGTCAAGAGCCAAAACTTATAGAAGAGGTATTTTTACAAGACTATAACAGAAAATTTGGTATGCAGGAGAAGACCCCACGAGGAGTCTATGCTCTATTAGATCATATAGTTAAGGGAACTCCTACAGGAATGAGAGAGTTTGAATTAAATAAATATACAGATTACTTAGCTAAGATAGAAGCTGCTAAGGAAGGTAGAAATTTCCCGAATAAAGAAGATTTGCAGTTAGCCCAACAGAAATACAATAGAGAGATTGGAAATTTGATGGGTTTTATGAACGCTAAGAAGAGGAATATGTACTATTACGGTGGAAGAGGCGATGCGTCTAGACTCTATTTTGTTAAGTATCATCCAGATACTCCATTTGGTAAGGCTAATGTTAAAAAAGCTATGACCAAAATAAAAGCAGCTATGAGGAAAAATAATGTCACAGCTGAACAATTAAAAGAAATAGATAAAAGTAGACAAGACTTTATTAAAAAGTATGGCTCTGGTATAGGAAATGCTGAAAGAGCTGGTGAAATGTTTGATAAAGCCTATGTTTCAAATGCTATATATGATGCTAGACTCAATGGTTATAAGGGTTTAGAGGATATATCTAAAGTCTTAGGAGAGGGATACATAAACAATGCAAAAGCTTTTAACAAAAGGTCGCAAATATGGTTCACATCTGGTTACTCTTCTGATCCTGAAGTTCTCTCTATGGTTGTTGAAAAAGCTAAGGGAAAAGGGAAAAGTGACATAGTTGATGATAAATTAAATATAAAATTGATTGAAGACATAGGTAAGGAAGTACCGCATAAGATTGGTACTGCTAATAGTAAGTACTTTCAATCGGGTGATGGTGCTATATATGGCCGTTCTGACATCATAGATGGCCTAAATCGGCAGGGAGGGCTACCAGAGGAAGGTGGGGTCAATAAATCGTTTATAGTGTCGTCAGACCCCCAATATGGGGCTCTATTGGGCAAGTATATGATACACTCGGTTACACCTAAGATGGAAAAGTACATGCAAGACAATAATATCCATCTTATTATACCTAAATCTTCAGTTAAGCAAGTGGGTGATAGAAAAGTTGGTACTATAGATTGGGTTAGAAAAAAACCAGTTGTAAATGCTGAAACATATCAATTGCCAATAAGGGATATAAAAGTTGTAATGTCTGAGAAAACAGACTCCCATAGTTTGCAGCCTCAGCATATGCCTAAACAGATGTTTACTAACTTTACACCGTATGGATTTTTTGATCCATCTAGGGCTCCATTTAAGACTGAAGCTGAATATAATGAATCAATGAATGATATATTTAGTGATATGTACTCTACTCTTAGTGAGAAAAGAGTCAAAGGTGATACTGAATACAATCAATTAGTAGAAAGATTAGTTAAGAATCCTTCAGCTTATGAAGAAGATATACCAAAAATAGTTAATAATTTAAATAAGGTTGGTGTGCATGAGTTACTCGCAGCTATCCAGGCTAAGGGTAATGAAAAGTTTGCTAATGCTGCATACTCTAAGATACAAAAACTGAATAGAAATGTTATTGAAGAGATGAGAGCTGATGGAGAGCATACTGACAAAGAAATAGAATCTATGAGAAATGAAATGTCTGATTTTGAAACAGTCCATGAAAGGATTAATTCATTAGTACCAGATAGCTTAGCTGGATTTTTGCATAAATTTAGCCGTGATTATAGAATGTCAGTTGTCCGTAACTATATCGTTAATGGAATTACTAGACCAGAGATTGGCAATAGTGGTTCTACGAGAATGAGACCCTATGAGATAGGTATGTCTAAAGAAGGGGAAACTAAAAGGCTCGAAAAAGAAGATGATATATTTTTCCTAGACAATGGATTTAAGAATATGATGGTGGATGTATCAGGACTTGGCAAAAAAGGAAAAAGAAGTTTAGAAGAACTTTGGAAAACTTATGAAGAAGGCGTGGATAAGGGTACTACAGATAAGCAATTGGAAGAATTGTTCAGAGCTATCTTAGTTCGTGTTCCAATGGATTCAATGTCTGGTGCACATGCTTTAAAGTTTGCAGGATTTACTGGAGTTAGGGGATTTGGTTCCTTATTACACGGTAGGACAATGGAATCACTTGGTGGTGCAGACTTAGATGGGGACAAAGCATTTGTATTCTTTGGTGGAAGATCAGCTGATGGAAAAGGTGAGGGATTTAAGAAAGAGTGGAAAGATGCTTATGATTGGTCTAAGAATGAATTTGTAAAAGATGGCTTTGAAGAGCATAATAAAGACACAGTTAACCCCCTTAGTAAAAAGGGCGAAACATATCATGATGAACTCACTGTATCTGGGCCTATAAAAGACCAAGTAGTTAACAAGGCACTTCAATATTCTCCCGTAACTCGACAAATAGCTTCAGATGCTGCTTCCCAAGGAAGGAATCAGTTGGGTACTGCAGTAACTCAAGCTTCTTATGTACGATCTGCTTACTCTGCTATAAGAGCCATGAAAAACTCTTCGTATTACACAGAAATTTATCACAAAGATTTTAAACATCCATTAAGACTTAGAGTCCGTGCTAGAAAAGGAGATGAGAATCTTCGTTCATTTAGAGGAGTTTCAAGAGCTGCGGTTGGATTAGCCTCTGATCCTATGGATGAAGCTGGGTTAAACTTTGGTAAGTATGGTGAAAAATTATTAAACAAGCAGACTGATGCTCTATTTGAGTACATGATTGTTAATAAAAATGGTAAGCCGATGCCAAGACTAAATAAGATTATTCATTCTGGTCATAAGAAAAAAGCTGTTATTAATTCTATGAAAGAAATTAATCAAGCAATATATAGTAGAAACTGGGCTGAGAATAGAAGATTCCAGATGTGGGAAATACAAGAAAAGCTTGAAAGAATTGATGATCCAATATCTGGTGTAGGTAAAGAACAAAGAAATACTTTTCTTCCTAAATTGGCTACTGACTTAAAAGGTCTTGATTGGAGCGATGGTATATTAAAGCGTATTGATTACGACAAGATATCTAAACTATATAAGGATCATGAGGAATCTTTATTTGAATTAGACCCATTAAAGGAAGTTCTTGGAAGAAAGTCCTTAGCTGTACCTAGAAGTCCCTACTTAGATTTAGTTATGAAATATAGATTGTTTACAAAAGAAGGTATGCGAACTCAGCTTGATCCAAATAATTCTGGATATCAGAAAGATATAATATCAGGAAAACAATTTGTCTCTTACAACAAGGGTAAGCGTGAGAAATTTGATCCAGGCAATTTGGAACAACGATCTCGTTATCTTAACGATATTGTTAAAAAGGCTGAAGATTTTGTCGTTAATGATTTCTCCGATATAGCTAGTATTAAAAGGATTAAAGAGCTTTCTAAGGGTATCTCCCCAGTAAGAATACAAGAGCTTAGTGAAGCTGCTGATTACTTAAAGAAAAATAGTTATGTTCTTGCTAATCAGTCAAGAAAAATCGATAATACTAATTCAACGCTTGACCCGATAGAAATTGCTTATTTAGAAGCTGCTCAACAACAAATATATGGTGAAAAACAATCTAGTGCGTTGAATCAAGCTTCTATAGACAGTAGAATTAATAAATACAAAGAAAACTTAGCACCTGAAGAGTCTAAACTGTTTGATGCTCTTATGCTTGGGACATTATGGCGTGGTAGGCAAGTTGATTTAGATGTTATGTACAAAAGAATCGGAGAACCTAAATCAGACGAAGTTAGAAAAGAAGTTGAGAATATGGTTCTAGATTCTAAAAAGACAAGTTTATCTAGAGTTGGCTATGCTTCTCAAGCTATACCAGATGCTTCTGTAAAAGCTATGTTAAATGAATATCAGAAGTTATTTGATTATAGTATCGAAGTAGTTAAGCCTGGAACAGCTGAAAAAATTATAAAAGATGTTGAAAAACTAGATCAACCTATGAAAATAGTAGACTCTGATGGTAAAAGAGTAGAGAGTCAGGTAGTAGAAGACCCTAATATGGATTCTACTACTAAAAAATACTTAGATGAGCATGCCCCCTTTGTTGGGTTACACAGAGGTAAGTTAAATAAAGAAGAGGCTGAGTTAGCACTTAGCATTCAAGGGCACTTGGCCCATTATAATAATATAGTTGGAAAAGATTTAAATGGGTTAATGAGATGGCTTGTTAAAAAAGATTTAAATAATGCTTCTTTGGAAGACTTTAAAACACTTGACAGATGGTTTCAGATGACGAGGGAAGGTACATGGTGGCAAAAAATAATGAGACCAGTGCTAAATAATTCTCCAAAAATAAGCAGATGGCATCATTTAATGTTCCCAAAGGCTATTGGTCAGGATTTAATGAGGTATGATCTGGCTTTAGTCGAGGCTAGACAGCCATATAAAGATAAGTATGGTTGGGTTACTGGTAAGGTTATGCAGCCTGAGAATATGATGACAAAGATGCAGAGTGCTGTTCATACTATGAATCAGCAGGCTACTCAATTATACGAAGAGAATAAAAGACAGCTTGATGAGGATTTAAGACCTTATCTTGAAGGAGTAGAGGGTGGAGATAGGCTATTTAGAATATCTGTCAGACAGCGTGAATTTATAAACATGCCTAAGAGATTAAAAGAAGAGGGCCAGGACTCTTTATATAATATAAAATCTAGAGAATATATTGACAAATGGAATGATATTCAGAAAGAATATGATTGGGCTAATCTACAAAATAAAGTATTCAATGTAACACTTGGTGGTGGTCGTGTTGCTAAGATGACTGGGAAAGAAATTGTTAAAAATATAGATCAAGTCTTGACGAAATGGAATGAAAAAATTCATGGATGGATGACAGGTGGTAGAGATGCCTTTGGAGTAAACGAATGGGATAGATTGTATGCACCACAAAAAGGTAGAAAAGATTATACTGGAGATTATTATATAGTAGAGAATTTTTTAAAGAAATTCAATAAAGCAATAATGGATGGTAAAAGAGTTGACTTAACTGAAGGTATTGATGGACTTAGGGAAATTAGTAAAAGTCAAATGATAGCATATTATCCAAAGGCACAAGCCGATGTTAAGAAAGCTATCCAAGAAGGGTTAAGTATTCAACCTACTGGAGATTTGGGTGCTAAAGGATACTGGCCTCATATGGGTGGAGATTCAAAAATAGCTGCTGAAGGACTAAAAAGAATTATTAAACAATTAACAGAAGACCCATTTGTTGATAAAGAAGTTCGTAAAAAAGAAATAGCTAAGGCTTTGTATCATTATAGACAGATAACTGGTGATTGGGTTCCAACTGGTGAATTGAATGACGCTTATAACTTAGCTTCTGATGTTTTAAAGGATATAGCTACTAAATCTGGTAAGAAATCTGAGAGGATCAGAGGTTTTACCGAAAATAGACAAGTAGGGGCACAGCACAAGCGTGATGCTCATATACCTGGGTGGAGTGTAGAACCTGAGGTCTATTCAATGTATATGAAAAGTGTTATAGATAATATGTATAAACATGCTGCACAAATAAAAGTAAGGTCTGATATACATAAGTTTCAGGGTGAGCATATTAAAAAAACTGGTGATAGTAAAAGTACATTTGAGTGGGTAGATTTCTTTAATCTTTATGCTCAGGATGCTTTAGGCTATCCACAACATATACCACAAAAGATATTGGATAATCCGAATATGAAAATAAAAGGGACTCCATTTGCTTGGTGGAATGATACTAATGTAAAGAATAGAGTAAACGGTATAAGAAATATGCTTGGTATAGGAAAGAAAAAAGATGCTGAATTACCAGAAGAACTTAGAGGAGTTGACTTTGGACAACTTGCTAGATGGGGTAATCTTGAGGCTAAATACCAGTTAGCTTCCTTGCTTGCTCACCCAAAGAGTGCTGTAGCTAACTTGTATGGCGGTACTGCACACACACTTATATCTACTGGTATGACAAACTTTAAGAATGCTAGAAGTATAAAATATTTACAGACTAATATTAATCCTGAATGGAAAAATATGGCAGATGTAGAAAAGTGGGTACGAGGACTCGGTGTTGTAGAAGATTTTATTATATACGAAGCGGGACTTAATCCAAAATTTAAAAACAAAAGATTTAAAGATTTCTTATCAGATGCTACCGCCGCTATAAAAAAAGACCCTAATGTATCTGATAGAAATTTAAGAAACATAGCCAATAGACATGGCATCATAGACAGCGTTTTTAATAAAGCTGCATGGTTTATGCGGAGACCAGAGAGAACTCTCCGTAGAGATGCCTTTATGGCCCATTATCTGCAAGGTAGGAACAACTTTGAAGGTGCTATTACACGATTCGATGATCCAATACTAATTAAACTTGGCATGGAAGGTGTAAAATCAACACAATTCTTATATTCAGCTCCTTTTAGACCAGCTTTTGCAAGGTCTACTATGGGTAAGGTAATGACTAGATTCCAATTATGGGCTTGGAATTCTGTAAGATTTAGAAATGAAACTATAAGGGAAGCGTCCCTTAGAGGATGGAAACAAGGGACTCCTGAATTTGAAAGATTTAAACGGATGGCTACTATGGACTTGCTCATGTTTGGGTTGGCAAATGTCTTTATGTACTCCTTATTTGAAAATGCTCTACCACAACCGTACGGATGGGTACAGGACTGGTCTGATTGGGCATTTGGTAGTGACAAAGAGAGGAGTAGGGCGTTTTTTGGAAGTTATCCCTCAGCTCTTGCTCCTCTTCAGATGATTACACCTCCTGCGTTAAGGTTAGTGCCAGGCACTATGAAAGCTATAATTGAAGATGATTGGTCTAAATTAGCTGGGTATCAAATATGGAGTATGTTTCCGTTTGGAAGAATGGGTAATGATGTCTTTGGTGAGTATGGATTAATGACTAATCCCTCTAGGGCTATAGAGAAACTTACAGGTATACCATATCAACAAATACCAAGACAAGTTAAAAAATATAAAGATGACCCCACTTTGAAACCTAGAATATTATAATGGATTATATAGATAAAGCAGATCAAATAGATTTAGCTGGGCTAAAAGAGATTGACGATACCTTAGATGGTAATTCAAATGCATACAGAGCTGGACTTACAGCTGCAACTGTCGGAGGGGCTGCTTTAGCGATTCATGGTGCCCCAGCCCAGCATTTTCAAAAAAAGGCTTTAGATAATATGAGTAATTATTTAGATAATTATTACGGTAAGGCTTTTGGCAAGGAAATTCCTGCAAAAATAGGTGCCTTTGCAAAAGAAGCTGTAAAAAGTACTGGTGGTGCAGTTACAGGCTATTTTAACCCTTGGTCTAATTATGCTTATGAAGCAACTGGAATTACTCAAAAA
>TARA_R110000824_G_scaffold316174_3_pt1 | contig 11803 bp, 19 predicted proteins | sample TARA_R110000824 | Tara Oceans TARA_R110000824 (sample SAMEA4397747) | marine metagenome | biome: Polar Biome; feature: [MES] marine water layer (ENVO:01000295) within the mesopelagic zone...; material: water (ENVO:00002006), including particulate matter (ENVO:01000060) such... | reverse complement strand
TCCTAAATCTATAGCTCCTCCAGTATTATTACTTAAGCTAACAGTAACTGTATTTGCAGCTGTAACCTGTGCCGATAATTCTAGGTCTGCCACGTCTAAAGTAAAAGAAACTCTAGCAAAATCCCCAAGAGCAGCTCCCGTTACAGTTATTTCTTCCACCTCCTCATTTCCGTCATCTATACTACCCCAGTCTTTTGTTGCTGAAGCAAAATAAAATGGTCTAGGTAGTTGAACAAAATATTCTTCAAGTGATATTCTTTGTGTGGGACCACTAAAAGCACCTTTACCTGTTATCACAACATCTCCGTTAATAGAAATTTTATCATTAGCAGAATCTATAGTAAACATAGTGGTATTCGTGGGGGTAGAAATCGTAAAGGCATCTTTATCTGATCCTAATTGAAACAACGCTTTACCAGAATTAGACCCTACATGTAATGTAGCTGTAGGTACAGTTTGATTAATACCAAAGTAAGTAGATTTAGTAGCTATTCTATCACCCGAATCTTCTACATACAAATATGTATTATTACCAGGAGAAGCAGAATCTACATCTCCAATCTTTGTGTTGTATCCACCCAAGTAATCTCCAACATAAAATTTATTATAACCATTAGCATTTTGAATTAATATTGACTGAGTTGATGTTCCAACAATATGTAAGTCAGCCCTAGGGGTAGATGTTGTAGATAAATTAAAAGATAAATTACCTACTATATTAGCTCTTGACTTCCCTAAGTATAAAGCACTTTGATTTCCATTTCCATCCTCAATTCTAGTTGGTGTAGAACCACTAAAACCTACAGTTGATTCTGTTTTTACAATAGTTTTATAACTATCTTTTATATTTTGCCCTGTTAATGTTGCCATCTATTATATTATTTATTATGAATCTGTAACTGTTAAAGTGTGACCTGTGGATAATGCATCGGCTATCCAAATTTCATTAGCACCTGACTTTATACATGTTATAATACATCTTGTACCTGCTATACAGCTATTAGGAAAGGTTATAGTATCACCATCTCCATCTGAATAAGCTGTGCTATCATTAATACCAATTAAATCAAAGTTATCTAAATCATTTCCAGTAGCACCATTTGTTAATATGCTTATTATAGTACCACCACCATTTGCTCTTGTTAATACAAACGTATATGTAAGACCTACAACCCCCACTGGAAGTGTAAAAACAATATTATTAGCCGATGCATCACAGGTGAAGATACAACCACTGTCTTGTACAGCCACTGCAGCAGCTACTGCTCCAGAAGCTCCAGTTAATTTATAAACAGCCCTCTTATATCCAAGTCCATAACCTCCAGTATCATTCAGAAATGGTGCAGCACCACCAGCACCACTATCATGAATCCTAGCACATTCATTTCCATCATATTGTTTAAATACTAGATCATCGCCATCCACTTTCTGTTGTATAGCCACCTCAGTTGCTGTTGCATCCATTTCAAAGGATATCTGATCCACACCGCCATCTTGAAAATTAATATCACCAGTTGTTGAACTAAGATCTAAAGAACCTGTTGAGTCTATTGAAATTGGAGCAGCGGATATAGTAAGTCCCGTTGTTCCATCGTGTATAAGTGTTGCATCACCATCTGCACCCATAATAATTCTAGAACCATCGTAATTTAATTCCACATGACCTGTAAAACTAGAAACCCCAAAAGCGTTTATTGTTAACGCCAAAGATTCTGTTGTTCCGTTTGTTGTGTAAAATTCTAAGTCTGCATCGTTATTTGAACCGTCCCAAGCATCTTGGCATATCGCTTGAATACGAGCTCCTATACTAAGAGTGCTACCAGTGTCTTCCGCTCCTTTGAACTCTATAACTCCAAGTCTATGATTATCACCCATAACAGCACCATCATCTTCCCCAAGTATTAATTTACCTCCTTGAGTAGCACTACTGGTAGTATCGTCTATTATTGAAATAGAAGTGGTATTAAAAGTTACGCTTCCAGCAGGACTAAATATCATATTCCCGTCAATAGTAAAAGTCATGTGAGCGGCAGCAGCGGCAGCGTCTTTTGTAATTATTTCAGTTGCTCCATGTTCTGAAACCATCACTCTATAGTAGTCAGTAGTAGAAGCTCCAGCCTTTTCATAAAGAGAAAAAACAGATGAGAGTGATGAATAAGAACCTATATCTGCTAACAACCCATGAGTTCCTAAAGTTGTACCAGATCCCCCTACAGATCCACCATAAAAACGTATGTTTCCCCATGCTGCACTACCAGTTGGAGCACCAGTATATAAAAATATTGAACCCCCAGCATTGTTTGTTTGACCAGCAGTAGCACTTCCTCCAAATAAAGATAAACCTCCACCACCACCATCCGAGTGAGCTTTTCTTGTTATTGTATTTATATTTGCATCATCACCACCAACAATGATATCTAATCCAGCAGGATCTATATACATATCTCCATCAATAGTCATAGTCAAGTGAGCAGCGGTAGCATCATCGTCTAACGTAGTAATTGTAGTAGCACCATGGGTAGTAGTTGCTATAGAGAAATAATCTCCTGTGTCAGCGGAACTTACACATAGAATATCTGTACCCCCGTCTTCTACGAGCATACGTAGACCAGTATTATCATCTCCATCGGTTATAGTCATATTAATACCAGTTCCAGCTGTTGTTCCACCAGCACTATCAAAATCAACTACTATATTTTGTGCTATTTTTGTAGAAGCACCAACATTAGTAGCTGTATCGTTAAGATTAATATCTAAACCATATATAAGTGATGTTTGATCAGAAGCTGTCACTCCAGATTTGTCATAATCTATCATAAAAAGATTTCTAGTATTGGAGGTAGTTGCAGAGTCATCATTATTTATAAGTATAGCAGGTGCAGTTGTAAGTGTTGTTGTAGTTATATCTACAATAGCAGCTGTAGTATTATTAGCATTTATATCTAAAGCTACCTGATCGACATCAAGATTTGATATTGTAGCCGCAGCGGTACCTCCAGCTGTCGGGTTTTCTATAAACAGTTTTCCCCATGATTTTGCTGAGGTTCCTAAACCTCCTTCCTGATCGGCTCTAGGTACTACGTTTGGTGTTGCCATATTATTTTTTTTTTATATTATTTATATTTAACCTTCACTATTAAAAGGATTAGGGAATACTGTATCATCTATTGGTTGAACATCTCCACCAGCATCCACATTCCAATATCCCTCATCATATGTTAATTCTAATTCATCATCAGGATCAGTAGGCATATAATCATACATGGCATTTATTAATCCAGTAGCTATATCTAAATCCCAGGTATCATTAAAATCATACAGGGTTGGTATAGGTGTTACCGCATTGTACGTACTTCCAGATCCAGTTGAGGTAGTTGCTTCCCACATGTAATCTTCTATGACTACTGCGGCTGAAGAAGAACCTAACCCAGATAAATCACCACATATTAATGAAGCTCCTAAACCTAATGCCATATCTTAATGTTTTGGTGCAAAGTAAACTATTATTCCACCGTCAGCATCTCCAGCCGCCATTTGAACATTTTTCCATCTACCATAAATAGTTAGACCTTTAGGGAATATAGTTGTTCCTGATCCGTCATTCCATCTTACTCCCCCTGTTCCTTCATTTCCTGTGCCTGATGCATTTGCTTCTGTGGCTGTGTTTGGAAATATTCTATAACCTGCGTCTGAATTTTCAGCTTGCATTGTTTGTATTGTTGTGTCTGCCATAAATGTTATAGCACATATAATCCTATCTGAAGGAGCTGCAACCAAATCTGTTGCATTGTTAAATGCTGACCCGTACTGTCCTAAAGTAGCTTCTTGAGCTTTCGTTCCTGATAATGCCATTTTATTCTATTTTAAATTGTTACGTACAAATATAGTAATTAATTCCAAATATAAGAAATATTTAGTATATTTGCTCTATTATAATTAAATTTAATAACTTTGGATAATGACAACTATCTTAAGCATTACAGAAATGTTTTGTTTGATTTTAGAGATAAATATAACCTTAAAGTATCCGACACAGAATTTTTATTCTTTGTTTATGATATGAGACACTTTACAGGTTTAACTATAGCTAAAGATTATAGATGCTCAAATAGTTTTATAACAAGAAACCTTCCAAAATTAATAAATAAAGGATATGTAACTATATATCTAGAAAAAGCACACAATAGAGCTAGAAGATATGTCATATCTCAAAGAGGGAAAATAATAGTTACTAAATTTTACAGAGCACTAAAAGAATACGATTATGGCTTACATGAATAAAAAAAAGAAAAGATATAATGTTAATAAAAATGTACCAAAAGCTCAAGCTGGAAATTGGGGTGGTGGTGGTGCTGGTGGTAGTTTAGAAGATGTATGGGGTGGTATGAAAGATGTTGTGTCAAACATAGTTGATTCTGCTGGTAATATTACTAGTGGTAGTATAACTCGAAGCGGTAGCGAGGTTCCTTCTAATAAATACGCTAACCTATCATCTCAGGATCTTAAAAAGATTTATGGAAAGGATTATGACTTTGCACTTCTAGATGAAAAACTAGACCGAACTAAAAATTCTACTGCATTCAAGGGTACAACAGGGAGACATAACAGGTGGGCTCAAATGTTTCACACTCCAGAGAATGTTAATTTTAATTATACAGATTCAGAAGAACAACTACCTGGAATTGGAACAAACAGCCATAATTATAATTTATCTGCTATGATGCTGGATGCACCAACTGATGTTATAAGGACATTACAAGGTAATGCATATAATCTAGCACCTAGAAAATATGAGGGTACTAAGAGCGTGCAAGAAAGACATGGGTTACCTACTGATGGTCCTTTATATATGTTTGATAAAAGATTTTTAAGTGAAATTGATGAAAAGAAAATAGAAGACCAAAGAAGAAAACAAAAAAAGAACTATAATTTCAAAGGTCATATTCATGATTTAGATTTAATGAGAGATTTATTAAACATGCCTGAATTAACAAGTCAACAAGCTGATATGATTAATCAACAAATAAACTCTCCAATGTTTAATGAGGCTTTAGCTTCTCAAAGACCTGGAGATTTTGATCCAGGAGTTAGGGGTCCAGATAAAGATGGACGATACGGGGCTTATTCAATAAGATCAAGACAAGATTTAACTAAAAATAAGGATAAATTTATTAACGCTCCTATGAATTATCAAATGAACATGGAAGCATCTGGTCTTGGTGCAAATGAAAAACCTAATCAAGAGTGGTTACATATACAACACTTATCAAACCAGGGTGCTAGCGAAGGAGGCTCTGGGGGACATAATGCAGGTCAGGTTGCAGAAATGTTAATGGGAGACGAAAGTGTATTCGCTAAAAATAAGGATCAAAGAGGGGAGTTTCAATACGAGCCAGGTTTCCGAGGTGGTGAAGGACATCAAGTTTTTAACTTTGGTGTTAGATATGACAAAAAAAAAGGACAACATTATTCTGAGGGTAGAAATAGATTTTTAACTCCTGAAGAGGAAAGAACATATAGAGAACAAGTTGTAAATAAATATGTAACAAATTCTGGGTGGCAGCAGTATAATCCAACCACTGAAATAGAACCTATAAGTATAGGTTCGGTTCCTTCTGGTAAAACTGATCAAACACTAGCACCACCGACAGGGGGTCCTGTATCCTTTATAGATGACGCAAGTGATGTTGTAGAAGAGACAATATCAGAAATCGGAGGTGAAACAGAAGTAAAAGAAGGGGTATCTCGAAGAGGAAATCGTGGTTTAAAACAATCTATTGATGCAATTTTAACTTCCATGAAAAACAAGACTCATATAAAAACGGGGGAAGAGTATAATAATTCTGATTTCAAAAGAGATGCCGCAATTATAAAAAGAGAGTTTGGTAATGAGGCTTACGATAACTTATTAGATCAAACAATGGGCATGGATCTAGTGCCTCCTGCGTCATCTACTCCTATTGTTGAATCTGGTGATGGGGATATTGGTGATGGAGGTTCTGATCCACTTAGTTTTAATGTTATCCCAAATAGTGATGATGAAGAAGAAGAAGAAGATGATGGAATGTCTTACTCACAACAGGTTCAGGAATTTGTCTATGGCTCTGATGATGATGATGATGATGATGATGATGATGAAGAAGAAGTGTCTAGCGGTGTAGATTACGGAGCTGCCTCTAGTGCATTTGCTGGTGATGGAGATACGGGTTCGGGTTCGGGCTCGGGCTCGGGTTCTAGTTCTGGTTTCGTCCATGGTATGTTGAGTCCATTTGAAATGCGGGAGATGATGGCTAAGGGAGAAACACCCATGTATAAGAAAGGTGGATTTGGTAAAAACTTCAATATGGATAAAATGAAATTCTATGAAGATGGAGGTACTACTTGGGCTTCACCTGTTGCTGCTGCTTTCGGAGGCAGAGGCGGAGGCGGAGGATTAGGTATTAGAGGGGGTTTTGATATACCTGCGATTTATGAAAGTAGTAGAGAGCAAGACACTGTTAAAAGTGGGGAGGTTTATTTATCAGCTAAAATAATGAGAATGGAAAGTGAACTGTCAAAATTAGATCCAAATGATCCAGCTAATCAAGATGCGTTAGCAGCCCTACAACAAGAATTAGAGGAATCGAAAATAGAATTAATGGCGTTAAAAGGAATTACTCCACCCCCACAGTAAAAAAATACAATTATGAATGAAACAATGATGATTATTATAGAGCCTATGAGCTCCCATTCTAAGGAGATGGAAAGTAATGGTAACGGTGGAGAAATGGATATAATGGGCTACCAAACTAAAAATTTCCACATATGCCCAGGAGCACAAGAAGCTTTTTCTACTATGATTAAAGAAGGGTATAGAGATGAGGAAGCTGATGACTTAATTAATATAGCTATGCTAGTTGATGAATACTTAGGTATGGAAATAGAAGCGTTAGAATCGGGAGCCAATTCTGGATTAATACAAGGTATGATTGACAAAGGTAATAGTGCTATGTTTCATTTGGGATCCTTCGCCAATAAGTTAGGTGATGAAGCTATGATTAATCTATTTGATTTTATGCCTGGTCACGTATTAAAAGCTATGGGTATGAATGATGAACCTATTTCTTTAGAGGATCAAGAATATGATATACCTATGGAAGAAGAGGGAGACTGCCTTTAACCCCTCACTTTAGATCTATTCTTTCTGTATTCCACTCTAGATTTCTTACAACCATCGCATCTACAACCTTTTCTATAAGCTGTAGTTGACGGACATGGAACCCCCTCTTTAACCCTAGCAGCAGCGTAATTACAAGAAGCATGAGAAAAAGCTATGTTATCTAAATCAAAAAAGTGTTTAGCAGGATCACTAGAATCTAACCAAGGAGTCTTATGTTCTACAGTCATCTTACTAGCCCTTTTTATTTCTGCCCCACACTGATAACACCAGTTAATCTTTAACCTCTTAGCGAAGCTGTATAATAATAATTTCTTTAATCTATTTGATGCGGTGCTGGGATTCATCATCAGCTGTTTAGTCTTTTTGGCTTTTATGCACATTACCTTTTACGTTTGTTAAGCTTTGGTCCCCTAGCCTTACGATCCCCAGGAGTTCTGGTTCCATTACCCCTATTCTTAGAAGGGTCTTCCATAACAATAGAACCATCAGCCATGTGAGAAACGTCCTTACCACCCTTACCGTAGATCTTTTTCTTTCTACGTATTTTATTGAGTGTAGCACGCTTTTTCTTAGCCTTAGGATTCTTATGAAACTTTTCGTATTCCTTTTTGTAATTTCTTGCCATACGCAAATATAATAAAAATTATGAGATAAGTGTAGGTTTGGGATAACAATGTAATGCAACGGGTGTGCGTGGAGTTCCGAAGTCGATATATTTTAGGGGGGTGGGTGCATATACCTACACGTACACGATTTGAAACATCGATTTTTGCAACTAATTACATAAAATGATATATAATATATATACCTATGCCCAAGCCCAAAATAACTATATACATATATACACATACCCTAAGTGTAATTGTATTGCGTTTGATAATCCGGCAAAGTATCTAGGGGGTTGACTATATATTTATATCATGCGTGGAGATGGGGGCTAACTACCTAACTAAATTTATTCATCATCTACCTAACATACTGAAATCAAATCTAAGCTACGTTTCCTTACACCTAAGAAACTTTCTATCTGCTATGGAATACTAATACTAAAACTCTCTGTTTCTTCATTAGAATCAATCTACCTCAAGTACCTCATATGGATATTTTTTTAAACTTTTTTCCTCGAGAGAATGAAAATACTTTGCATTTTATTAGGATAATTCAAATGTATTAATTTACATTTGTAGGACTGATACGCATTAACTATGAAACAAGAACGATATATAAAATACGATACATATTACAAGGTAGATATATGTTACGATACATTGTTAAAGTGTTGGGTTTCTATCGAGGGTAATTCTCAACCAACTAAATCAATGCTGAAAGATTATATCAAAGGAAAAAAACAATATAAAACTAACTGAACTACTAACTAAAACTAACTAACTATGTTTAAAGAAAAAGAAATTTATACAGATAAAGAATGTGGAGACACATTAGAGATTCTATCTATTACACACAAACAAGGTTGGACAAGAGAAATTAAGGGTGCTTGGATTAAATTAAATAATGAACCTGAAACTTGGTGGAATGATGGAAAGATTGAGAACTTTATTTCTGACTTTTGCTAAACTAAATTACTAACTAAAACTTTACAACTATGAACAATACAAAAGCTATGAATATAATGGAAGATTATCTTCCTTTGGTATGGAACTCAATGAATTACAGATTAGATATATTAGATGTAATACTTTGTGAAACAGAATGGACTTCAAGAATGATTGACTTTGTAGATAAGCACGAGGACAACGACAACGGAGATGTATCTTGGATAGCACAAACTATAATGCACGATATCGGAGGACTGATGAAGAATGATGAACACTTTTTACCACGAATATAAAGTATTACTGATGAGCTTTGACAGAGCGAAACAGGAGAGTAAATCTCCTGTCTAATACTAAAAAATTAAATTATATAACTATGAATAAAATAGAAAAGTTTCCACAAGTTTGGCAAACCATTAAGTATGAATCTGATTCTATGGGTAGAAAATACTCGGATAAAGTTAATTATTTTTACAACACTACTATAAATAGTAATGCCGAACTAACCGATTTTTTTGAGGGTAGTTCTCACGAAAGTTGCTTTAGGGTTGAGCAACTGCACAATAATTAATAACTAAAACTATAAAACTATGAATGAATTAATTGAACAATTTGAAATGGAACAGGCTAACCTTAACACAAGTGTAAGCGACACAATCAACACTATTAATAATAGTTTGACTCCGTTCCAAAATAAACAAGCACACGTTGAAATAATGAAGAGTATTACTGAGGAGCTTTAATAAAGCGAAACAGGAGATTAATTCTCCTGTCTAATACTAAACTAATAACTATAACTATGACTAAAGAGAATCAAATTGCAACACTATCTGACATACTAAACGAATCAAGAGTATTTGATAGCTACGCTATAAGGACAGGAATTAAGCTCAACCATGATTCTGATATATGGCACGAAATTGAAGAATTTATCGTAGACAAAATTAATGAAGATACTAACTAAAAACTATAACTATGGCTTACATATATACAATAACACCGGAAGTAAATTTATACGGAAGACAAATCGGAATAGATAGCAAACCTTTCGACACCTTTAAAAGAAACAAGGACTACATGAAGAATCTAAGGAATTATATTCTAGATGTTATCAAGGAAGATTTTAAAGATAACTATGGTTTAGCATACCCTAGCGAAGAGAACTTAATGAATCACTTTGTTAATAGATTTGAAAAGGAATTTAATCACGATTACAACAAGAGGGAATACCCTAGAATCCACCGGAGAATAGAGAATTATTTGCTGGGACTAGCTTACAATTTTGCTTATACATATCATAATCAAATGGAACAAGCTATTGAATTTCACAATATCAATTTTAAGGAACATAATGAATCAGAAGAATATCAATGGGGTTATAGAGAAGTAAATGGGGAAACAATTAACTCGTGGAATGAAAAAAGTATGAGAAAACATCTACACGATATGGTTAGTTATTCTTCCGGAGAAGGAAAAAACACTAGCAATTACTACTTTCAGATGATAACTCAAGAGATTATTAAACTACTAAAGAAACATAAATTATACACTAAAAAATTATCACTATGAATACACTATCACTAACAGACAAAGAACTTACACTAATAATAAATACACTAACGGATCGAATCCGGTACAAAGGAGTACAGAAACTATTAGTTAATATGCACAAGCAATTAGAATCACAAAAATTACAACAAGAGATAGGAGAACTATGTGAAGATAAAAGTATCTCTGCTAAAGAATGGAAACAAGAAGTGGGAAAAAGAATGGAGAAAATAAGTGAATTAACAGATACAGAATAATATAAAGTGAAAATAATTTGCATATATGAAATATAATTCGTAGTATTGTAAAACAGAAACACATTAACTAAAAGATAGAAAAAAGAAAATCACATAATACTTAAGTAGATATATATATTTAATTATTAGAATAGGGAAAAAAAATAGTGTAAACAAAAATAGGTTGGCTATTTACCTTCAGGATAAAATTATGTGAACCCGACAAAGAGGAGTAAACCGAAACTATCTTTTTTTAAAACTAAATAACTATGACAGGACTAACTAAAAAAGATTTGCTACTGATATTAAATACATATCAAAATTATATGAATGACTTTGTTAACATATCAGATGATGATTTAACTAACATATATATTGATGTAGCAAAGAATGATTTAACTAAAACTAACTAACTATGACTAAACAACAACAACGATTAATAAACTTCTTGGAAGAAGATATAATCAAATTACAGAAAGATGTAAATGTACTAACTGATATGTTAAATAACTACCTACATTATTCTGATACACAAAAACAACTAGAAAATATAGATACATTCTTCTCATATTGGACAAGACATATTAATAAACTTAAAACTAAATAATTATGAAACTAAATACTAAATACTTAAAAAACTATTTAACCGGAGTAATAACTAACACTAAAAACTTTCTAATATATGTACTACTACATATAATAATGTTAACATTTTTGATCGGTGGTGGATATATGATGATAAACATATTAATAGACAAATGGTGGATAATACTTGAATTTGTTTGTGGTACATTGATGTTAGCTAGTGGAATTGTAATGATACTAACTGCAATAGAAGTGAATAAGTAATAACTAAAAACTAATGACTATGACTAAAGAAAAAATATGGACTATGATAGATACTAAAGATATAATAAACTTTGAAGAATTTCGATCAGAATTAATACACTATAAAGGTTCTGTATCGTGGATAGACAAATATAGCATAAAACATTATATGTACGGAAAAGATCCGATACTAGATGATGAGGGCGAGGTAGATTTTGAAATGGCTACAAAAATATGGAGAGATAATGATAAAAAATGCTATGATTGGGTAAGAGAAAATAAGATTGACTTATTAATTAAAAAAGATAGTAGTGTGTAGTTTTTAGTTTGATTGGGGGGGAGAGCTTTCTCCCTCTTAATCTTTGACTAACACCACTATCAACAACTTAAATAACTAACTTAAAAATATAAAACTATGAAAAAGAAAGATATAATAGATTACATAATGGACTACGAATCTGGAGATATGTCCGATCTAG
>TARA_R110000824_G_scaffold140233_1_pt1 | contig 11803 bp, 19 predicted proteins | sample TARA_R110000824 | Tara Oceans TARA_R110000824 (sample SAMEA4397747) | marine metagenome | biome: Polar Biome; feature: [MES] marine water layer (ENVO:01000295) within the mesopelagic zone...; material: water (ENVO:00002006), including particulate matter (ENVO:01000060) such... | reverse complement strand
TGGCAACGCCAGCTAGTGATGATAAAAATTCTCGTCTTTTCATTTTGTATGTTTTTCTAAATACCTAATGTGTTCATGTTGTCGTTAAATACATCTATGTTTACGTCTGCATAAGTAAGTGGACGGCCCTCCACGGGAGGCACAGCAAAGATAGCGGCAACCAATCCGCCCGCTGTCGCCCTTTGCATGGCACTGTACCCATCTTTAGAATACACCACTTTAGTCTTGCGGTATGTTAGATTTTCCGCCTCGGCCTCTACCTCAACAATAACCACATCCTCAATAGTGTCTTTGCAAAACAATGAGGCTATCTGTTCTGCGGTAAACTTCCTATGACGTAAGAAATACACCACTAAATCTAGGTGGCCCTTGTATCTCATGGTTTTATATGAACAGTTTTGAACCCCTTTATCTTTCATGCTGTCAAGGCTATGGGATGCCCCACCGCTTGTTGTAAATGCTTCCAGTTCAGGAAAGCCCTCTACTTCAATAAGTTCCCGCCTATCCAACGATGGCACAGATATTATTTCACCGTTTTCAAGAATGTTACTTCTGTCAAAATATTCATTGTATAGCCCCTCTGTGGACCAAGTAAGAGTGTAATTAAATGGGTCAACTTGGGGGTCTGCCTCAAATGTCGGAAGTCCACCGCACCTCATCTTTATTGTATGGGGAATGTGAGGCATTTCCAACAACGCCTCTTCAGCCATGATATTAGCCCATCCGGGGGCTAGTCCTAGGTCTGTAAACACGGGAGAGCTATTAGCTTTTGCCGCCTTGTTAATTTTATCGCTAACCGGAACAGAGCCGCCCAAATCACAGTATGGTATTTTTTTCTCCATACACGCAATTGCTAAATTAAAATTAAGATGATAGGGAAGAGCAGAAATAACTAAATCAAAGCTATCGTCAATAGAAGCCACATCTTCAATATTGCATTTGGTGTGATGATTTTCATACACTCCACGCTCTTCTGTGTCCCATGTGTGTATAGTATGGTCGCCCAACTGTTTAATCATGTAGACTATTGTACGTCCCATTCGTCCCGTACCAAACAATGCTATTTTCATTATGTCATCCCTTGTGGAAATTCTAAAAATTCTGCATGGTTTATGGTCCACGATACTTCATGGGTTACTGCTCTCACCGTTCTGGCAGCAGAAGGATAACCATTGCCAGACTTCTTAACCCCACCAAATGCTAGATGAGATTCAGCAGCGATAGAGCCGCCGTTCCAATAGCACATACCGTAGTCACATCTATCACGACAAATTCTTGCTTTCTTGAAGTCTTCGGTGACGATTCCCACAGCCAAACCATAGTCAGTATCGTTATAAATTCTAATAGCATCGTCAGTGGTGTCAAAAGGAATAATGGCAACGTGGGGTCCAAACACTTCCTGTTTTAAATAGGGTACATCCCTCCATTCCGTTTTATATACCATTGGAGAAATAAAATTTCCGGGTGTTTTGTGAAAGGCGTCCAATATAATTGTCGCTTCTCTATCCTCTCTAACCATCTGGTTGTAGTCCTGAACTTTGTATAATTGTTGAGAGTTAATCAATGGGCCCATGTAGTAATCGTTGGGTATCATGCCTCCGCCATCCAAAGACGCTATGTCCGTGAGGGGTGGTCCCGCCTCTACTTGTTTGGCGTAGTGTAAAAACGAATCACAAAATTCATCATAAATATCTCTGTGCACAATTAACCGGCTGGCAGACACGCATCGCTGGCCTGACAGCTTGAAAGAACTTGCCACACTTGCAGACACAGCCAGATCAAAGTTGGCGTCATCAAAAACTATAACGGCAGACTTGCTCCCCATTTCACAAGAGCAGGTCTTATGCCAGCTGTCGGCACAAACACGCCTGATGTGCTGTCCTACTTCGGCGCTTCCGGTAAAGCAAATGTGATCTACCTTATCGCTTCTGGCTAGACAATCGCCCGTTTCCCCCCATCCGTGTAGCAAATTAAAAACACCCGCTGGTATTCCTGCTTCATGATATATCTCTGTGGCTATTTGTGACGAAAGAGGAGCGTCTTCGCTCGGCTTAAGAATAACAGTGTTGCCCTCCACAATGGCAGGAGCAGCGCACCAAAAAGCGCCAATGGCAAGAGGAAAATTCCAAGGACTGATAATAGCAACAACTCCTTTAGGTTTACGGAGCATGTAGGAATCTTTATCAGAAATTTCGGACGCAACTGCTTCTCCATGTGGAGTTCTCCCTAAAGAAAAGGCATATTGAGCCATGTGTAATGCCTCATTAACTTCGGCAATAGATTCGTTATAATTCTTGCCGGTTTCTAAAGAAATGGCTGACGCTAAATCTTTTTTTCTTCTCTCTATAATTTCTGCGACCCTGAGCAAATATTCCGCTCTTTTAACTCTGCTTAGCTGTTTCCATTCTGGGAAAGCCTTTTTGGCAATGTCACAGACATGATGCACTTCCGTAGAGGTGGATCTAGGGAAATTCCCAATTGTGTTGCCCGTAGAGGGGTCTATATTTTCAAATGTTCCGGCAAGGGCTGTCCCTTTGGGGAGGCGGTGACCTGTTTGAAATTTTCCATCATAATAATTAAAGCCATCTCGCATTTTTATAGTCCTTCTGTAGATTCCATTAAATCTTTAACATTATCTTTGCAGAACCCTTTAGCTCCCATGCCTCTTTCGATAAACTCATATATTACTCCAGTAATTTCACTTGGTTTAGTGAAACATTGAGTTAAACCGGGACACGTTAATGGCTCTTCTGTGGTGAATTCTGCATATCCCTTTTCTCTCCACTCCTTCATTGTATTTTTTACTGACTCAACCACATACGCCAAATGATGAATCCCGCCGATCCCATTTCTCTCTGCTACCCATTTCCCCACCATGGAATCCTTGTCGCCGTCAGAAACAAAAATCTCAGGAGCCAAGTGGTATGCTCCATAAGTTTTTACGTTTCTCGATAAAGTGAATGCTTCAGGAGACTCCAAGGCAAAACAATTAGCCGATGAGCCGTCATCAAAATTAACTTCAAATTCTTCCAACACCGAGTAACCAAGCGACCGACAAAAGAATTCTACAGTCTTGTGGCGATCTGCAACCCTGTAAGCTATATGATCTAATCTCATTTTATTTTCCTAAGCTGAAAAGCTGCTACCACACCCACAAGATTTTACTGCGTTAGGATTATCAAATTTGAAGCCACGTTTAGAAATATCAGTATAGTAATCTAAAGTAGTGCCGTCTAAATAAAGTACGCTTTTCTTATCTACAACTACACGTACTCCGTGTTGGCGAGACAAAGAATCTTTTTGCTCATCGTATTCCGTATCTATTGTAAGGCTGTATTCAAAGCCAGAACAACCGCCACCTTTGACGCCAACCCTTAGATAGCCACCGTCGTTACACTCGTCTATCATGGCTTTTTTGGCTTCGGTGGCTGCGGCTTCTGTTAATTTTATAGACATTAATATTTCCTTATTCCCAAAAACACACTGGCTGGCTCAATTGAAAGACTCTGAATATGTTGGAAAAGACACTACCCTGTTTTTACGCAACCAGTATCTAGCTTTCCATGTCTTCGGCAATGCCCCGATAAACAAGGACTCTTCCGTTTTTTTTATATGTTCCTTTTCTTGAGTAAGTAAAAATCTCACCTGTTCGGGGGTCTTCATATTTATAGTCGGATTTAGACCCAAGGTATTCACGCATGGCCTGTAGATATTTATTCATTATAAAATCACCTTCGCCTCTCCCTCTAGTAAATATCGTGGGCGTCCACCGTTGTCCACCTTTTGAGTGTTCTCATGGATGCCGAAGTGGTCAAACATTGTAGCCGCCAGATCAATAGGCCCATAGGGACTATCTTTTGGAGTATATGATTTATCTGCTGCTCCGATCACCCTGCCGCTATCGTATCTACCACCAGATAGCAACATGCTGGTAATGGCTGGCCAGTGATCGCGGCCAGCATTTTTATTCATTTTAGTTCGTCCAAATTCCCCTGTAACAATCAAAAGAATTTTTTCATTTAATCCGCGCTGCCACACATCTTCCACGAAGGCAGATAATGCCTTGTCAATAGGTGGCACTCTCCCCTTGAGAGCATTGGAGATATTGCTATGCATATCCCAGCCCCCATAATTTATAGTCACGAATCGGCTACCAAATTCACACAACCTTCTTGCTAAAAGCAACTGCTGTCCAATAGCATCTTTTCCATACAATTCTTTTGTTTTTTCGTCTTCTTTGTCAAGATTAAATGCGTCTTTTGCGGTTCCTAGAATCACATCGAACGCCTGTTGATTGAATTTAGTAACTGACTCTGCCGAAGCGCTCGTTATCTTTGCTCCAGTTAGTTCATTCAATAACTCATTTCTACCATTAAATCTCTGGATGTCAACCCTTGGCGTCAAATTATCTTTATTTGACGGATCAAATGGTTTATACGCACCCCCCAACCAAGCGGGATCTTCGCCTTCAATGCGTCCCTGTTTTACATAACAGGGAATCCCATTTTCAGGATGATTGGCACCGTACACAGAGGACACAATGGACCCGTGAGAGGGATACATCGTACCCCCGGTTTGACTTCTTTCCTTGTTGTGTTGTCCCGTCATGACCCAGTGGGTGGCTTGACGGTGGGATGAGTCCCCGTGTGTAAACGAATCCACCACATTAAGCTTGGGGGCCTGTTTAATAAGATTGGTCCAGTTAGACCCAAATGCCATCCCTGTTTTTTTATCTACTAAAGCGCCCCCCTGTGACCTGTATTCATCTGGAACGCTATCTTCTTTTGGGGCGTGAAAGGTTTCAAATTGCGTGGGACCACCGCCGAGCCAGACCCAAACGATGGAACTATCTTTTAGGGACTGTTCTTCTTCAGCAAGAGCCAAATCGGAAAGTCCCATACTTGAAAATCCAGCACTAATACCGCCAACCTTTAAAAAATCTCTTCTTCTCATGTCTGGCCCCCTTGGGTATATTGTTACTTTTTGGTTGTTATGGTGTCCTTATCTATTATTTCTTTTTTTTCTTTTTGACATTCGAGGCAATCGGGATAAAACTTGTCAGAATGAGGTTCCGCAAAATGATGTATACGCAGTTGTCCCAACGATAAGACCTGCCCACCATTAATCAAGACTTTCTGACTATTAATCAGTTGGGTCATGCCCACATAAACATCTGCTTTAAACTGTGTGAGAGTGCCTATTTCTCGTTTAATATCAGATAGCTGGCTCTTTAAATCGCTGGTCTGATATGCGATACTCATTACGCCTGAGACTGACGCAACAAATACAACAAGGCAGAAAAGATACATCAGTTTAATGTTCATGGCTTCCCCTTGTGCAATTAAGTTAAGACGGCACTAAATAATACACAAAAAATACAACAAAAAGCACTGGCTGGCTATATAAAAAAGAGTCTGAATATTTTAGGAAAGACAAAGGATGCTTAATAAATTTCTGAGAAGTTAAAAAACCTCCATCGTTTGAGATGTTCTACGTCCTCATCTTCATTGATGTGATGCAAGTATTCAAGCACTTCGCTCCACATTGAAAAAACCATCTGATGTGGAACAACACCAAACATCCAATTAGGAAGATTCTTTTTTCCCTGCTTACATCTTATAATAACAGGTTTCTTCTGGGCTACGCCAAGAAAAGCCTCATGGTAAGAGCCGCATAAATGATTATCCACGTCTAAGTTCATAATAATAAAATGCGCTATATCAACCATGCGTAAGTCAATAGCGCAAATTGGTTTCATAATACTAGAAACTTCTTCGTAATTTCCTAGTTTCTTGTGTTTTTCAACTAAGTTTCTGGTGTCTTCATCTTCTGGCGCAAAGTTACTAGGCTTATCGCAGGGATCAAAAACCCCAATGCCCATTTCCTTTATTTTTGGGGACAGGACGCTTCTCCATAATTTACCCCCACCCTTAACCCTGTCCATAGGGCCGCACAAATAACATGCCGTTCCTCGTAATCTATTCATTTTTGCTTATCTCGCTTGGTGAGCCTGTCAGCAAAACACACTGGCTGGCTGGATTAAAAAACTCCGAATATATTGGAAAAGACACTACCCTTTCAAACACTCCTCCAGTAACTCTTCCCCAGAGGCGCACGGGTTTTTATCGTTTACTGACTTCGCTATAATTTGGGCCTCTCGCTTCTTGTATCCCATGTTCACAAGGCCAGATACCGCATCATCTATAATTGGCGAATTAATGTTGGTTTTTTTCTTAGTTTTTACCTTGGACTTCGGGCGGTGGGTATAGTATTTATTTGTAATATTTATAGTGGGTGGGGAATAGTTATCGTCCGTTTCGGTATAATGATTTGTCTCTTTTGCAACCGCAGTCGCACCGCACCGCATAGAGTCCAGTACGGCTTTCAAGAAATACATGACTATGGGGAACATTAGGGCCGCAAACAACAATAAGGCTTCATCAGAGTTCCAAGTACCAGTATTTTGCATCTGTTCTCTCCTTTGCGAACATCAAAAGAGAAGGGGGGGGACATTTGCCCTCCCCCTCCTCAAGCTAAACCAACCACAGTCTAGTCTACGTTATTGTGCATGTCTGCCCATCCATCCACTATCTCATCTTCGGACCATTCGTCATCTTCATATTCGTCAACGACTGGAGGCAGGAGATCACCATTATATTCCGCCACTACTTCATAACCAGAGCATCGCACCTTTTGATGCTCGGAGTCTAGTGGCACGCTCACTACGTTGGCTGGATCTACCTTGCAGATAACAACCTTGTCACCAGCGTACCCATATGATTTGACATAATCAATAGCACCCACATGGAGTCCCTGACTGCAACCAACGTCACAATTATCATCCACCCTGAATCGGGGCATACTGGGTGACTGGCCCACAGAATTATCAATCTTCCCTGAATACTTATCTGTGAAATCTTCCCTGACTGCCTTGTATGCTAGAAAATACCCATCTGGTGTAATGGGCAGGAACTTGTGCGTAAGAAACGTATAGAGTTCGTTGATGGCCCTGTAAGATGGATTTTGGTAGAGCCTCTCAAGGAAGTTGAGAATTGGCTTGTAGTCAAAGCCCTGCTTCAACATTTCCACAATGCGGCTAGTGACAACATTATGAACCTGCTCGTCTACGTAGTAGAGAACACCATCCTCAAATCTAAAGGCATCCTCGCTCCAGTTTTCAATGACCGTACCCGTGTTCAATAGCTCCATAAAGGATTCGGCATCACCAGTTTTTACTGACTCGACAAGCCCAGCATACTCTGGGTGAGTGTGGTCGAACTGATGAGACTCATTATTGATAACAACCGTCCAGTGATTCTTCGCATCCTTGATGTGTGTAAGCATCTCATTCTTCCTTTACAAAATAAACTAACTATGAACTTGGTTCTTTTATTATACTATAGTATCGGCCTTTGTCAAGCAGAACTTTAAAATATTTTTTCCGATTTTGGCTTTGGGGCAAGTGTTTTGTCTAAAATCATCTGTTCCGCATCGTGATAATGGACGAAGAATGATTTTTCTATTTTGTAGCTGGGAGTTATACAATCATCTTTCCATTCCTCGGTCCAAGCGTTGATCCTGTATCTATTGTCCCAGAGATTGATTGCTGATATCATCCATAAGTTTGGCACATGACCAACAAACTCACTTAGAACTTCTTTTGGTATGTCTTTTTTCATTGGTGTTTTTTTCTTTGCGGTTTGTTTAGTTTTCTTTGGTGGGTTCTTAATCATTTTTTACTACTCCATTTATATAGTCTGCCAGTAATTGGGATGTTCCTTCGTTAATGTCATATCGGGCGAGAAATCTTAACATAGGATACATGTCGAAAAATGTGTTCTGAAACTCGTCCAGTATACGATTCTCCTTCGGCTTGATGCCGAGCCTGAGCGCAACACCACTAACATGGCACAACTCCTTCTTTTCTACTACTGCGAGATCAAACCATTCCGACAGTTCTGGTGATGCGATATGCTTGAACATCGCTTCCAATACTCGGTACTGGTCATCATCGTAAACCATACTCTCTGACGGCGCTATCTTAGAGATTTCTCTCCTGAGATAATCCTCAAGACTAATCCAATCGGAATTCTTTGTAAACTTCTTGGTGTTTAGGAAAGCGCTTTTAAGTCCATATATTGCTGGCACCGGAACGCCCTCACTCTCTAGGTGTACCAACAATTCTTTAATACGCTTGCTGTAGTAAGCCACTGTGCCATCCACTGGCTCAAACCTATTCAGTTCGACGTAAACTTTTTCTTCGCCGTCAAGCTGAACCACATGCTCGTCCCAGAACTGGCGACCCTTACCCCAAGTCTGATCCATGTCCAGTTTGAAGGTTCTGACATTAGATCCGCTTTGACCGCTGGATCTTGGTACTTTGGGCAGGATGTCAAGATCCTGAATAACCGCTGGATCTATCTTTGTTATTTTAATTTGCTCATCAGTTAAAAGCACTAATGTTTTTCTGTTGAATGTTTTCATGTATTGCCGGATACGCGCTGTCATTCGTGGCTTGTAGGCAAAATACTCCATGTCACTTCCAATAGGCAGTCGGCGTGTTGACGTTGACTGAGTGGATCGCCACGAACGACGAAAGTAGTTAATTTGGTTAAGACCTTCTGGGATTACTGGCAAAACATATTGCTCTAACATCTTTCGCCCAATTTTACCACCGATAGTTCCCTCTCCTAGCTGATCTGCCAACAATGCTCGTTCCCATGCGGTCGGAAGGGCCTTGATCTGATTTTCAGCGTGATCCGACAGGCTAGCAAGTACCGACTGGACCTTTTGCTGGATGGCCTCTTTGGTCTTGTCATCTAAACTTAGTGACTCCCGGCCCGCATCGAAGGACACTTCTCCCAGTTCAAATTTAATAAATCCTGTAAGTTCTAGCTCATCATATTCCTCTGGTATGTCGTATGCCACTCCACCCATGACGGCCTTGGCGCGTCCCCAGCCCTTTGTTAGTTTAAAATCCTCTCCGGAAAAAATAAACTCTGACTTCAGTTCTTCAATTTCGCTGACTACCGATTTGTCATTTACATTGGGGATTTCATCGAAATATAAATACACCCTGACGGCCTCCTCTCTAAATTCATCCTGCTTGTCTTCGGCAGATAGAGAAACCTCTAATCCATTGTCCTCGGCTGTGGCCGCTTGCGTCAGGAGAGCCACTTGAGGCTCGCCGTTATCATCACGATAGCAGGAATAATTACTGACCGTCCCGTTAAAATAACTTTTGACGGTAAAGCTATCCACTAATGAAAACGGTGACTTGCTGCCAAGACCCAACGCTCCGATAAAAGCGTTTGAGTCTGTCTTAGTGGAGCAAAAATAAGTGCTGAATATTTCTCTAACATCCGTATCGGACAGACCGGTGCCAAAATCACGCACGCTGAACCAAGGCTCAAGGGCTGTGGGCAGATGGACGTTGAATGGCTGGCTGTTACCAGCGGCGATATGGGCATCGTGAGCATTGCAAGAAATCTCACGAACTACCGCCCGCACCTTGTGGGTATAGATATTGGACGATAAGATGTCAAAAGCCTTGGATGTTGCCTGAATCTTAAAGCCCGAAGTTTTGAAGTTGCCGTTTACCGCTACGTCTTGTTTCGCATTGTCTAAAATCATTTTCACTCTCCTAAAATGTGGTTGGTTTGACTTACATCCCCTTTATACCATAGGTATCGGCGTTGTCAACGCCTGAATTTAAGATAATCCAAAATTTTTCTAAAAATATTCCTTTTCTTTCTTGAGTTTTTATTTTGTTGTTTTGTTATACGTTCGATTAAGTCCATACTGGCCTGATTGTGCTTTCTCCAAGCGCCTAGACTTTTCATGTATTGGCTATCGGTTTGTTCTAACTTGGGATATTTTGATGAATCGGCCAACACTATCTCCTCTCTATTTCCTGTAGCTTGCGATTTAAGCTGCAAATAGTTTGCTCTATTTCTCTTGCGTGCGATGCTGAAAATTCCCGCTGTAAACTTTGTTCATAATAATTAATTGCCATATAAATTTGTTGTCGCTCGTATTCAATATCTAATTTAATCATACTAGCTCTCCCTCAAGTTTAGAGATTTCTTTTTCGATGCTATAGGCAAAGTCGGCACCGTCATCAATAGAGTCATCAGCAGTAAGTTCAGATAGTCGTATTAATGCCAGCCAGAATTTATACTTCATAATGTCATTCATTATTGATCTCCCACTAAGTTACACAATACTTACAGTCTTCCACGGCAAATCCTAGACACTTGGTATATAATTCGTGAGATGCGCTGGCTCGGTCCAGAACGTCATATGATTCTGATGGTGGATCGCCCCACGACATACCGCCCGCAAAAATTGCGTGATATCTTTCTCCATCAGAATTATGCTGGACGCACTCCGCTGTGTGCTGATTACACATCTGGGACGCTTCACAAATTGCAAGCAGGAAGTCCTCCTTGACATCTGTGTAGCTTTCGCTTTCCGGCAACCACATATCCCTGTACTCGCCTAGCTCATCTTCAGATAGGGTGTCAATAATATCTCGTAGCGCCACCCTACGGTCCTCATGTAAAGTGAATCTTGGAAACTTAGCCATTAAAAAATTCATACCCATGTTAACTTCTCCTAAATCTGTGATACACCCTTATTATACTTCATCAATCGGCTTTGTCAACCAAAAACTTCACAAATCTTATTGCATTGGGGAAGACATCTCATTGTGGTCAATCACCCCATAACTATGCTCCATGTCTTCGCCGTGACTTACGGTGTAATCCAGTGACTCATCTGCGATTAGCTCCTCAAGATAATCGTATACATCACAACTCAAAACTCGCTTTCCATCTTTTGGCATAAACTCCAACTCAATTACTACTTTGTGCGACATGTTAAATCTCCTATTGTGGGTTGTTACACCTTTATTATACTTCTTGTATCGGCATTGTCAAGCCGAAACTTAAAAAAAAAATGGAAGGACAGGATTCCAGTTAAGTACCTGCAACGTTTCGGGGACTGATCTGGCTACGGGTTGAGCCGTGTTCCCTACTTTGTACCGCCGACTAAAGCCTCATCCATTCGGACATACTCCTTAGTCAGTTTGCTTTACCCCCTCAGTCTAGCTTGGGTATTCAGCCACCTTCCTATCAGGCAGGAGCTACCTACCTGACATTATTATTCATGATTCCTTTTTTAATTCTTTGTCAGTCATTTTTCAGTTCCTTTATTTTTGCCCGAAGTTTTTTTACTGTTGCCTCTAATGCCTTAATCCTCTTGTCTTGATTGTTGTAACGAAACTCCCACTTCTTTTCCGCGCTAGATAATTTTTCTTTGTGCTTATACTGTTCTGATTCCAGTACACTATTATGTGTCCTAGTTCTTGCGTCTTTCTTATTCATTTTTAATCTCTCCCAGTTGGATAGTATGCACCTAGAACTTCTAGCCTGTCTAGAGCATCAACCAGAATATCTAGAGCTTCATCTAGATTAGAATAGAAATCTCCTGTTGAATGATCTCCAATACCAACGCCATTGTCCAGCAAAAGATGAAGTGACAATTCAGCCTTTGATTTGTCTGTCTCCGCTTTGTTCCAAAGATATTGAACTGCCTTGTCTTTGTAGTTATTATCGCTACTCATCTCTTAATTCTCCTGCTTGATCATAGGTATTATCATGTTCAACTTCAAAAGACCCAGCCAGATAATCCGCATCAATCTCTGATAGCCTAGTCCGTTGTTCTACAATGTGGATTGCCTCATCTACATCCTCAGCTTCAACTTCCACATGCCCATACATTTGCCAGTTACAGTGTACAG
>TARA_R110000824_G_scaffold9309_6_pt1 | contig 11805 bp, 14 predicted proteins | sample TARA_R110000824 | Tara Oceans TARA_R110000824 (sample SAMEA4397747) | marine metagenome | biome: Polar Biome; feature: [MES] marine water layer (ENVO:01000295) within the mesopelagic zone...; material: water (ENVO:00002006), including particulate matter (ENVO:01000060) such as...... | reverse complement strand
CCATTTTCAGAGAACCCAACCTTAACAGAGCCGGTACCATTATTGGACACCTTAAACCACTTTGTAACGCGTGGGAATTCTATCTTAGTTGCTACCGAACAATCAACACTCCCGGTAGCATAAGGGGCGCCTGACACCTGAAAGACGCCGACATGATGTAAGCCGGCTCTATATTGCATACTATTAGACATTTATTACTCTCCAACCTGTATTAATTAGTCTCAAAATCATAACTATTTCCTTTTATTCCGCTTTCTCTCTAAACGCTCTTTTTCCCGGCGAGCTTTCTTTTGTTTTATTTTTCTTTTGACTGAGGGTTTAATGTAGTAAGAGCACCTTTCGCGGTATTCTTCAAGAATTCTCTCCCTTTTAACCTTTTTAATAAATCGTCGGATTAATCGTTCACCATTTTCATTATATTTTCGTGTAACTGAGACGTTGGATGCCACCGGATCCTCTACTTTCCAGACGCGACGTGGGCTTTCCAGTGCCCTCCGACGCTTCCGAATAACTGACTTATGTCAACCCCGGCATCATGGGAAGCAACGCCCGCTAGCGGTCCTTGTGGTGTAGCAGCGGCACCAGGGGCAGGTCCATCAGTCATCGGAGTGGTGCCCTCAAAGAGATTAACCCCATTATAGGCTTCGGACCCTATGGAGTCTAGTAATTTCTGTTGTTGCTCTTGTAGTTTGGCTTTTTGCTGGTGAGCGGATTGGGCGCGCATGCGCTTAAAGTCCTGCTGCGGGTCGGGGGAGTTCTCTTTCTTCTCGATAAGTGGGGATGCGCTTAAGCCGCGCGCTACTTCTGTTATAATCCCAGACAGTACGCCGTCCTCAAACATCACTTCCTTAATACAGTCCTTAATAAGGGGTTTGAGCATTTCTTTTAACTCTGATTTTTTCATTTAATCCTCTAAAATTTCATTGAGCGCTCGATTGATTCGATCACCCTTTGCAAACACCTCTGTAAGAGGCTTTTTATTCTCTTGCATCATAAAAGCTCCGGGTGTGGAAGGTTCCGAAACCATATCGAAACAAATAAGCTGAAAGTCATCTTCAACCATGGTTTTGCCCATGGTTTCTTTTACGGATCCGAGACCGCGGGAGGAGATTCCGATGCTGACTCCGGAGTTCACCAGTTCTTTAAGGATTTGCCCGTTAGGGGTACCCAAAACTTTCATCTTTCCCATTACTTTATCGTCGTCCATCCAAATCTCCGTAATCTGGTGTGATACATTCTTTAAATTAATGACCGAATCCTCGGGATGGTCTAACTCGCCGAGGGCGCGGTTCTCTTTTACGAGCTTCGCATAGTTTTTAACCTCGCGCTCCAAGATATTACGTGGATAGACGCGTCCATTACCATTTTGAGTCTCCGCCATCTGCATCATGCCGCTAAGCATCATGCCTCCGTCGCGCACGTACTGTTTTTCAGCCTCAGTGAGAAGGTCTTGGCATACCCCACCATCACATAGCTCGTAATATTCTCGTAAAAGCTTTTTAGCCATTTTGTTTCCTCTCTCTCATCTGCGCAAGTTCTTGAAGCACGAAGTCTTTGAGGTGTTGTTTGAATTCTTCGTCTACTTTGGTCCGGACCAACTCGCGGTCGATAGTATCAGGGATACTGTCGGAGTCGTCGTCAGGGACTCGGTGAGCGGGATGAAGTTCACTCTTTGGAACACGCCGAACGAGATCGTCAGGAAGTTCCAGAGTACCCGGTGCGCGCACACGTCCGTCAGGTTTCGGTTTCTTCACCGGTAGCGGATGAGTATATGCGTTTTGCTCTTGGAGAGATCCCCTCTCCTCACGATTTACTGTCTCGTCCAAGAAATATCTTGGATCGATTCTTTTTATGTGCTTTCTGTGTGCCATCTTGATATCCTCTTAAATAGTCAACTGCCTTTGCAGCATCGTCGTACGGGTTGTAACATCCATTTAGTCATGACTTTCTCCTCTTCCTATTTGTATTCCATCATCACAGATGATCATATTTAGAGCATACGAGGTGCCCGAACTGAGGCATCCCAACAGAAATGCATCCATTGGGCTGTCTCCAAAAGTAAATAGTTCTGTAAATGCATTAACTCCCCAAAGAAATATGCCCGCCCAAAAGCCAATGCACATGGGGCACGAAAAGAAATAGTTCTTGGGACGGATTCGATCTAAAATCTTGGAAAAACAGAAGAGTTGGGTGAGCCCGTAGGCGCACAAAATGAAGTAAATCAATTCCACGCTAATACCGATATCTTAACGGAATATAGTAGTAGCCGGGGACCATAGCGCCCTTCTCAGCCTGCTGGGGTACCTCGCCCCACTCTGTTGAATCCTGATCCGAAGGCTTCAAGAAATACTTTTCTAGATTATCTTCGTAATCCGCTGCGGTCTGGCGTGCTTCTTTCTCTGTAATCAAAAAATGTGATATAACGTAAACCGCTGCCTGCATAGAGTTAAGTTGTGGGGTTTCTGGGACTATAGCCTCAAGGGAATTGAAAATATTTCCCCCTTGAATGGATTCTCGGATGATTATGCCATTGTTGGCTAAGAACTCAAAGAGGCGCGCTTGTGCACCATATGAATCTTCAGCCGCTGTGGTTTTGGGGAAAGACATTACCTTATTTTCCAGAGGAATAAGGGCAATATCGATCATATCATGATCTAAAATTAAAAGATTGCCGTCCAGCGTCTTCCTGGCTTTAAGTTCGACCTGGGTCTGTGGATGTCCAATCTTAATATTGATCATTAGGAGTTCACTTCTCTAGCTAATGCTTGTATCTTGAGTACCCGGCGGACCAGTTCCTCGGTAGGGGGCATAGTTTTAAAGCCCTCTAAAATATCCATAACTTCGTGTGTCTTAGAGAGCATTTCTTCATCGCTTCGTATTTCTTGAAGCTCTAAGGATGCACCAATTTTGTTCTTAAGGCGTCCGAGTTCCTCATTCAGATGAAGTTTAAACTCGATGCCGTTATCTACGAATGACGAAATATATTGGGCTAATAGCCTCTTCTGCTCTTCTAACAAACCCGCATATTCATTATTAAATTTTTTGACAAAGGAACGATAAACTATATTATCAATGGGCTGTAACACTGTATCGTTACCCGCCTCTGTGGTGAGACCGGCTACAATAGTATTCTCATAAAGTACTCGTTTCTTAGCCGGAGTCTTATGATTGAATATGGCGTTAATAGAAGCCAAAGACTTATAATTAGGAATAAAGTTATTCCATACTTCCGGTGATAAGGTTGTCATCTGTTTAATCAGGCTGCTTTGAGCGTCAAAAATCATCTTACTGTCGAGACGCGCACGGTCGACTTTCGTTTCATGAAGAAGCTTTTCTGCTGTATGGGTATCCAATGCGGCGGCTTCTAAAAGCGTGTGGTAACATTCTAATTCTTTTCTTAAGAGAGATCCTCTACCAAAAAACTCTCTTAGGGTAGAAAGTATGGCGCGCTTTTGACGTGCGTCCTTGTCAACAATTGACTTAGTCAGTTGCTTCACTAGAGTTTCATATAAAAACGCAGTATTTCTCTTTTTATTATGTTTAGCTCTCACTTTTCTTAATCTCCGATTCCTTATTTTCTAGCTCTCTAATTAGGGAACGAACAGAAACGGTGTTCTTTAATAACTTAATTTCGTCCTCATCTTTATTATAAGTAGGCTTCAGTTCTTCATAAAGGTTGTTCACGTTTAAAAGTTGGTGTCCTGGGAAAACATCTCGTTTTCCACGCTTGGGTCGGGGGCGTAATTTACGAGTAGTGGGACCAGCTTTATTAGTAAGGCGAGTATCGTCTTTACGGGCATGATAAACCTTTCCTTTCGCGCCTGGAGTCAGATAGCCTTCTTTATCTTCTCGCCTAGCCGGCGCTGCTAAAAGTGAACTTGGCTCACCGGTGGCTCCTCCCTGTTCACCGCCTCCAGCGGCGGCGCCGGTACCGGGCATCTCGCCTTCGGGGGGTGGTGCTCCGCCTTCAGGTGGTGGTAGCTCACCTTCGAGTCCCATCTCTTCCATCCCCTCTTCGCCCTCCATGGGCATTCCTCCTCCAGCCATAGCAGCAGCCTCCTGTGCTGCAGCTTCAGTGATAGCGTCCAAGGAGGCTTGGTATTTACGGTCATAAAAAGCCTCTCTCTGGTTGCGAAGGAACTCCTCATCAGTCAAATTAAGAATGTTCTGTGCAATCCAGTGTTTGCTGAACATACCTTCTACGACATTGTTCGCTAAATCAAACTTAGTCCGGAGGTGCTCAATTTCTTGAAGTTCTGCGAGTTTCGAAGGATTGTTTAAGGTTATTTTGAAGGAGATCAAATCTTGACTTCTATAGCCTAATGTAAACAAGTGTACAACCGCAATTTTTTCCATCTCTGATATGAGAGAACGTTGAAGTCGCTGGATGGTCCGAGCGAATCGAATGTCCTTTTGGGCGAGGGTTGACTTATCTTCTGATCCACCCTCGGTCATACTAAGATATGAATGAGGAATCTTAATAGCAGAAAATAGTTTATCTCTAATATATTTCACATCGTCAATGTCATTTAAAGAGGAAGCTCCCGGAAGGGTGATAATGTCTGAGCCTTGATCTCCGCGCATGGGAATGAAATAATCCTCTTCAACTGACAGCGGATTATAACGAAGATCTATTTTACCCGTTGTCGCGTCAACTACCGAGTTGCGCTTAAGCTGGGTCTTGACCTTTTCCATATAGTTCTCGACTTCTTGGGGTGGGATGGCGCCAACGTCGATCTTGAAGACACGACGCTCGGGGGCGCGGACGACTCGGTATGCAAGCATAGCATCCTCAATCAATACCAATTGGCGCCAAATACGGCGGGCAGGGTCAAGAACCGAACTCCCATAAGGAGAGTGTTTGTCGTTGCCTAAAATTCTGAAATGAGCGACCTGCCAATTTTCGAAGGTCATGTTTGCGGAGTTCCACTGGTACTGCACATAGCTGGGGTTTGTGGGGTCTTGCCCCTCCAGGCGTTCTACCTCGCTAGGAGGTAAGCCAATTACATTCTTAACCCCCAGGACCTCATCAATGTCCAGGTAGAGAAAAAAGTCTCCATACTTGCACATCGTACGTGCCCACCCAAAAGCATTAAACTCGATATTGAGCGCATCGTAAAAGAGTGCTTCTAGAATAGATTTGATCTCCTCATTCCGGCATTCAATTTTAACAAGTTTGTTGAACTCATTAGATGTTGTCATTTCATCTGCATAAATATCCATCGCTGAAGCTATCTCCGGCATGAACTCCATTTGATCAAAATCGATATAACGCTCATTACGATTTTGATTTCGCATTGCATGCGACGTGAGCATGTTGTAGTTGCGCGAAAGGTTGTCCTGAGAACGTTTAAACTGGTGCCCAGACATACTCTTGAATCGATACTGGTACTTATCCAGTGCGGTGCGACGGTCTTGCCGAGTGAACTGCGCGCGATAATTGATGAGCGGTCCTGAAAAGAGTCGTGTTAATCTCTTAAACAGGGGCGCTGCGGGGTTTCGTGGATTGTTCTGATCCGGAGTCGGTTTTTTAGTGTTAGACGGCGCCATTGTTTATCCCTTAATTATTCCTATATATTTGTCAACGAACTGTTTTGCTTCTTGAAGCCTTCGCGGTTCATTATGTGTTTTGTGTCCCAACATTCCAGGGATACTGGTACTTAGTTTCCGCGTTTCGGACGATATTGTCGACAAGGCGGCTCGATTATATTCTATATTTCGTTGGTTCTCTACCAAAACCGTATCCCTTACCCAACAGCCGATTGCAAATGACATCACCAAGTCGTCATTGTAAGACCTCATTGCTTGAGGCTTCCCGTGGTGCCATATGAACGTTTTCATCTCTGATAACAGCCGGTTAGAGTTTATCTTAATTAGCTTGTTACGCATAAACTCTTCCATCTTTGCGATAACAAGCGGTCGAGTTTTCCCAGAGGTAGTAAATCCGGGTATAACATTGTTTTGCCATTGGGCTGTAAGGGGATCAACATATTCATGATGTGTCTTGGTGGTGTGATATATGTTAGTATATCCGTTATCTTGCATTCTTTTAAGGACAGAGTACCCTATATTGTTATTTTCTACCACCACCATGCAATTACCGTATTCTCTCCCCGCGGTGGCTAACATCTCGGAATAGTCATCTGGGTTAGGTTTCCCAATATACTCCGCCACGATCTCCAAGTCGGTTATATTAAATACGTGAAAGGCTGAATTGTCTTGTCCATCACCACGGGCGACGTCTGCTGCTATCATATAAGCCTTTTCGGGGTCATATTCCTCCCAAATCCAATAATTGCGATCGAAGCCTGTGCGATGTTTTGGGGGGCGGACATTTTCTAGATACCAAATCAGATCATCGGGGTGAATAACTGTTTCCCCAGAAACATTAAAGTTGCACTCCAGTTCCTGGGCGATCTGGCGGCGCGTCATGTTCTTAGTCTCTTTCGTATACCAGTCCTGATCGCGATCGGGGTGGACATCCCACAGAAGCGTCGTCATATTAAAATTGCTTGTACCGTTTTCGGCATCAACACAAGTTTTATGGAACCAGTTCCCGACGCCATTGGGGGTAGAAAGAGCAATACAACGCCCACCAGTTGATAATGTAGGATAGAGGGCAGTCCACAACTCTTCTAAACGCTCAACGTGGGCTGCTTCATCAACCACCAGCAGTGATAGAGCCTCAGAACGACCTACATCCCCTGACGTCGAGGCGGCTTTTATTTGCGATCCATTCGCTAGTTCAAACGAAGTGCGATTATCTACGATTATAGAGGCTATTTGCATCCACAATGGCAGAGATTTCATAATCTTCTTTACTTTGCGCACCACATTGGTCGCGGTCTGCAGCTTGGTCGCCACCACCAGAATATTCTTATCTCGGTGAAACAACATCATCCACACGATGTAAGCGGCAGTAATGGTGGAAATACCGAGTTGTCGAGCTTTTAATATTACATTAAAGCGGTGATCATTAAAGTCTTTTAGAAGATCTTGCTGATAATCGTACGCCTTAAACGGAACTAAGCCACGCTGTGGGTGAGAGATTTGACAATAATTAACAGTAAAATACGTGGGGTCTTTGCCCACCTTTAATATTTCTTTTAGTATCTCTTGCTTAGTAAGGCTATAGCCCATAACACAGCTTACTAGCTCCTCTTATCGTTAGACGGTCTTTTTTTTGTGCTGAGTGCTAAAAAATTACGAATAGCCTCGCGTTCGTTTTTGGGAGAGGAACCCTGTTTAATTTCCTCGACGTCGGAGAGACCACCGACTTTATAGTCACAAGTTGCGCGCACATCGGTGCGATAATTGGAAATCTTCTGAACTAGAATAGACGGATCTCCTTGCTTGGTGAGAGTAATGGTATCACTAGTAATTTTCTTGTATTCCTTTTTAAGGAAGGTGGCGATTTTATTAATCATGCTCGCGATATCGTTTTCAAATCCCTTGGCGGCTACATCCTTAAGACGCGTTTCTGATTGATAAAGGATTGTTAATATCGGACCGCTAATGCGTACGCGGAAACCATCGACGACGCGTCGGTCGTTGATTATATGCCCTTCTTCTCTATTCAACCCCACTTTACGCGCGGTTCCATCATGCGCCAGACTATCATCGTGCGCTCCATCATAAGCGTTTGCTGCCGCTTGGTTGATTCCTTGGATTATTTCAAGTGTTGTAGCCATTACTCTTTTCCCTCATTTGGACGCCAGCCCGATTTCCATCTTTCTTCTCTGTCCTCGATCCACTGGACATAACAAACGAAACAGCATTCAAACTTATTTAAATACAGATCGTCTTGAGGTCGAAAAGAATACTTCTTGCAAACCGGACAAGTCCTGTTATTATCTTTACTAAGTAGTTTTTTGTTTATTAAAAATCCGTGTTGTTCGACTTTCTCTTTTTGCTCGTTTATTTTTTGGTGGCGCTTCTTAAATTCCCGGGACTGTTTGATGTACTCTTGCTCTTTTTCCTCGTCCCAAAACTTCCGCGGATTATCGATTGCCTCTTGCCCGTATTTTTGGGCAATTGCTTTCTCTAGTTTGGGGATGTAATTGGGGTCTTTGTCGGTCATGGAGTTTTAAACCTTAAAACCATAGAATTGGGAATACTGATATTGATCATCCGAATTACCGAAGATCTGTTCTGTGGCGCTTCCAGCATCTACATAGTACACTTGTGCACAAACAGTGTCCCCTGAATTCAGACTGAGTAATATCGACCCATCCGCTGTAAAGTCCCCATTGGCGTTAGCCGTGGTAGTGGGGGCACTGACGCGGTATAGCTGCTCGGTTGCCAATCCCTCATTTTTAAGAAAACCTTGAATAACCGCGTTCGGTGCCACAATGGTCGCTGCCATATTATACCACAGCACTCCCGAATAAAAATTATATATGCCGTTGTATGGGGCGGTAAAAGTATAGGTACTGGTACTATATCCCGTTCCGGTAAAGGTCTCGGTATCGGCTTGCATGGTAGTCCAAGTATTATGCGATATGGTTTGATCAGCGGTCATCCTCGCACTAAACGACACCGATGAGAAGTACCTCTTAAGAAACTGTAATAAACGATTTCTCGATGAAACCTCGGGGATGCTCACTTAACAATCTCCGTTGATAATGCAAAGATTCCCAACGAAGTAAGTGTTCCAATTCCAAAGCCCAAAGCAACCAAGAAAGGGTCTTTTCCGGGCTTTTGTTGCAATACCAATTCCTGTAACCTGTCGTTCTCTGCCACTTTAAGAATCATCATTGATTCGTATTTGTCTTTCCAGGAGTGTATTTCAACGTCTTTCAGTTCTAGCTGTAGCGTGAATCTCTGTTCTTGTACGTGGAGTTCATAACCAATTCTTAGATCACATTCGGCGCCTTCAAATTTCTTTTCAACAGCGATTTTAGCTGCTGCTTCATAAGTCATGAGCACGCCATCGAACGGTGCTGCTTCCCCTGCCTTGACGGTCGTAATCTGATAGGTCGGTTCGGTACTAGGTAGATCTTCTACTTCGGCGAAAGCTACCGGCGGGAACGACAGGAACGAGATCAACCAGAGCGATAATATTTTTTTAACCATGTTCAAATCCATATAGTCTGGCTAACTCTTGAGCCAGTACATCAGGATCATTATAGCCCTCTTCGACAAGTTTTTTAATTTCTTTCTTTTTCTTCTCGCTTAACTCCTGATCTTTATCAGCATATTCTTTTTCGAGCTTCTCGATGTTTTTGTTATATTCGTCCCAAATTCTGGCACGCTCTTTGGTTTCGGCGGCGTGGATTTTATTTAGCTTGTCCACCTCATCGCGGTGAGACTTGGTCGCGTTGTCTAAAACGTCCGTTAGGAGCCCCACAAACATGGAATTTTTGGTGAGAAGATAAATTAGAAACGCAATGACCAAACCCATCACGGCTAGCGGAACATACCACCGGTGCTTTAACCACGACCACGCCTTTTTCGCCCTATTTCTGAACAAGAGCAAATTCACTATTTAACTCCGCGTAGGCGCGCCACACAATCCACCACGGTTTGACCCCCGATGTACACTGTAGTGATGATAACCCAGTCCGAGGAGGTTAAATCAGAAAATAACAATAAGCACGTAGCAGTTGTCCACGCCAAGAGCTTTCTCGAAACTAGTTTGTCTAAACCTTTATCTAAAAGATGTCTCATTTTGTATTAGGTCTCCTTCCTTCTAATTAGTCAAGGAGACAAAAGGGTGTCAAAACTTAAATTCAAATATAAGAAGACGATCAAAGAGGCAGAATTCACTCACGCCAATTTAGAGTACCACGAAGAGGTCGCCGACGAAGCTAAAAGAGATTTTAAGGAGGAGGTGAAGCGCCTATTTGAAATGCTTCCGGAAGATGTACGAAAATCGTTGGTCAACCAGCGAGTCGTCCCGCCACCACCAGCACCGGACTCAGTTGAAGCCGAGGCAGAAGACAGCGAAAGTGTAGATCTCATTCCCGGTGAAACCCCAGAAGAATCTGAAGAACGTCAAGCAAACGAAAACGACGAGGAGCAAAAGCCGGCTAAGGTAGATGAACTAAAAAAAGTATTCAGAAAAATTGCCGCGAAGACTCACCCCGATAAGCTTGCAAGAAGTTCGCTAACGGCTCGGGAAAAAACCAAACGTATCAGAATGTTTAAAAAAGCAAAGGAAGCTTTTAATAATTATAATTGGTATATTTTATATCAAATCGCACTGGAGTTGGGCATCGAATTACCAGAACCCAGTAGCGATCAAATTAAATGGCTAGAAGAGAGTATTAAAAGAGTACGATCGGAGATTTCTCACTTACAAAATCTTACAGCATGGCATTGGTACGAGGGCGAAAAGGCTGCAAAAGATGCCGCGATCCGTCACTATTTTAAACACACTTATGACTTTGATTATCCGGACCTATAGCTCCACATTCGCATAGTTTCCACGTCTTTCAATTACTATTTGAGTGTCGACACAGTCCTTGAGACTGTCAAGATGAGAAATAAGGACCACTGTCTTAAAATAGGTTTTGATAAGATCAAGAATGCGGATGAAGCCCTCCATATTATCGGCGTCTAGAGATGTTCCCGGTTCGTCCAAAATAAAGATATCCCCCTTCGGTAGACTAGACACGGACAATAAAGCCAAACGAATCGCCATGGAAGCAATTGTCTTCTCGGCGCCAGAACCCATACCCAATGGTCGTGGCTCGTGCTTGGGGTGCTTAATAAAGATATTCAAGCGGCGTCCGTCATCTTCAAAGAATACTTCAAAAGAGACGATGTTAGCTAAAACCTTTGCTACCTCTTCGTTGATGATGGGAAGCTGCTTTTTGATGATATCGTAAGCAATCCCGTTGGAATGCATGCACTGCGAATATAGGTCATACGCGGCGTATTCCTGTTGAATATTCTGATACTCTTTCTTCTGAGACTTAATCATCGCTAGTTGCTGCTCAAGTGATCCAGTGTTTTTGTATAGTTCTAGTACTGCATCATTGCAGACTTCACTCTGTTGCTTAAGTTCTGCAACTTCGTCCTGAATTGTTTGTCGCTGTCTTAGCATACACTCAAAATTCTCAATTGCTCCCTTGTTGTCTTCATAGACGGCAATGTCAGTTTCTAACATGTTTAGGGTGTTCGTGGCTTCAAGGATAGATGTGTTGGAGCGCTCATATAGCAGCTGCGTATCTTTTAACAACCCACTTAACGAAGAATAAGAGTCTAACGCATGCGTATACTTGCCGATGTGCTTGGTAATCCGTACGGGGTCCAAGCTCGCAATATATTCTTTTAGGTCCTTGGCACCAGCAATTTTTTCAAGTATCTCCATTTGTATGAGAGGTACCTCTTCTTTTACTGAGTGGGCATCTTTAATAAAGCGACACTTCGGATACTGATCTCCACAGGGTACCCCATCTAAAAGATGAAGCTTGGTGCTTTTACTGTTATAGTCTCTTTGGAGGAGTTTGGCGCCGGCGATTATCTCTTCTAGTTTTCTAGATTTCTCATTCACCTCGTTCTGCTTGGCGTTCAGTTCTTCAATGTCAAAATCTCCCAGGAAGGCTTCTAGTTCTGACAAAGTCACTTTAGTATCCGAAATTTTAATTCGGTATTCTTCCTTGTGCGTCGCCGCTGCAGCAATTGAACTTAAAAGCCGTTCTTTTTCTTGACGAGTATCTAAGATGTCAATAATGTTTTCAGGAATAGAATCTAGGCGCTCATTAACTTCTTCTAATTCCAGCGTCTTGGCGGTTGTGGCTCTCTTCAGTTCGTCACATATAATAGTACGTTCCTGCAGGTTTGTTTTGTTCCCCCCCA
>TARA_R110000824_G_scaffold5175_7_pt1 | contig 11815 bp, 6 predicted proteins | sample TARA_R110000824 | Tara Oceans TARA_R110000824 (sample SAMEA4397747) | marine metagenome | biome: Polar Biome; feature: [MES] marine water layer (ENVO:01000295) within the mesopelagic zone...; material: water (ENVO:00002006), including particulate matter (ENVO:01000060) such as...... | reverse complement strand
TGTCCTTCTGCGCCGAATGTTCTTCCGGCATTGATACCAAATTGACGGTTTCGGTTTGGAGTTAATCCTCTAAAATCTCCAAGATTTACAGGAGGTGCAACATATTCCGATTCCATACGCATTCCATTTGATTTAGGAATAAGTTTAGAAATATTCATTTGCTTAGGTAGGTTTGCTCTTGGCAAAACAGGTGCTTGACGAAGAGACATACGATTTACGGAGGGAGTAACCTTTACCGAAGGCGCATTAAACAATGTGCGAGGGTTAGTCGGGCGAGAGATAGATGCGTGGTTTGTTTCGCTTCGTGGGTCGCCACCAAAGTTTTCGTGAACACCATGAACAGACATATTAGGAATTCTATCTTCTGCTCGGAAGCGATTAAGATGTGATAAATTCATTTGAGGCCTATTAACAATGGTTGGAGATGGGCGAATGTTGTTAGCAACAATGCCTTGTCCCATAGCATTAAATGCAGGAAGTGTATCTCTTGTCAATTTCTTTGTAGGAAATTGGTGCATATTAGGTCGTGGGGGAAGGTCGGGGAGGACTGTATCGCTACCAAGTATTCTTGCCATACTTATTTATTATTGTTCTCGCTATTTAAAGAATCACTTTATTTTGTATGCGATGACACCCGCACCAACAGCACCCGCACCGAGTAGCCAAGTCCATGAAGGGAGATTTTGCACTCTTTTCATTAAAGAGGACATACTATTAGTATCGGCCATAAAATTAACTTGTGGGGGCTGTCCGGCCACTTGTTCAGTATCAGTAGGCTTAGATTCCATTGAAATCGGCCCCGAAAGTCCCGCAACAATTTCTGTGCCGAGAGGGTCTGCCATGAGATTAACAAGATTTGGCGTATCAGTGATATTACCAAACACATTACCTGTGGATGTATTCAAATCTCGCTTGATTGGATTGTTGTCCATAGTAATATATTAATTTTCCATCTATTTAAAAGGTATCATCCCTTTAATCCACGATAAATAATAAATATGCCACTTGTTAATGCGGCAATCATGCCAACGCCCATAATCGGACTTTTAAATCCACCTTCTGCATTAAGCGCAGTATCTTGCTCGCCATAAGAATCCAAATCAATGACATAACTTTCCGAAGGCTTGGAATAAGAAGGAAATTCATCAAATAAAGACGCACTTGATAATGATTGCCTCTTCGGTGCAGGGGGGATAACCTCATAATCATTAATACCTTCAAAGTCATAAGTTTTATCCACCATAGATTCTTGAGATGCCTTAAAATTATTAGTTTTTGAAGTGGCCGGTTTCATTTCAATATTTTTGCCTGTGTGATTAACCTTTCTATCGCCTCTAATTTTGCTCGCACGATAAAAATTCTCATTACGGAAATATGAAGGAGAATAACAAATAACTTCTCCCTGCGAAGCGGCAGAAACATCAGTCAATACCTTTTTCAATTGTTCTCTATCTGTTCCGAATCCCATTTGGTCTTCAACCGCTTTTAAATCTCTATGATTGATTAAATTGTGAATGAGATAAACGGAACATTGAGAAAGAGCATCTTTTGAAACTGATGCGGGTCTTTGAGAAATTAAACAAACACCATAACCATATTGACGGCCCAATTTACTCATCCGCACAATTCCTCCTGCGGAAATAGGAACGCCTCTTTGCGGAACAAAATCTTGACATTCTTCAAAAATAGACATTATCCCTTTATTTAATTTTTGAGTCAGCATTTCTTCACAATATTCAGTAATTAGTGTTTGTTGCTTTATTAAATTTAAATCGGATAGGTCAATAACGAAGGATGTGGGTTCATCTCCAAGCCTACGAACCAAACCTTTTAAATTTACAGTTTCTCCATTTTTGGGTTCAAGACCCTCAACATTTGATAACTCTTTTAAGCCGCCATGTGCGCCAAGAACATCAAAACAAACAAATTGTAATCCAACCCGATTTATTTCCTCCATTAGTAATCCGGCGGTGAATGATTTGCCGCTTCCTGTTACACCACATAAGAAAATCTTCTCTCTTACGAATTCAAGGGGGAATTTTAAATCCGAAGGTTGGCCTTTTGAAACATCCGCCAAAATTATAGATTCGTCATCATTAGGTGATTCCGACATACAATAATCTATTACCGTTCTCGCTATTTAAAGAATCCTCACAATCTCGGACATGGTGCAATATTGGAATCGCCCGAATTAACTCTTGCCATATCAACTAAAGAACCTGCGAAATCGGTGAAGTTTCCATCATCTCCAACAAGAATATTAAATCCTAAAACACAACCATCCATACTACGACCATATTTTTCCCGCAATACATTTTGAAATGCTTCAACCGTTTGGTCACAATTACTTTTAGAATCGGGGTCATCGGACATATTACTTGCGTCTAATCCCGAACCAATAACCACATAAAATAACGGCCCCATTTTACGAATATACTCATCGGAATATGTATAATCGTCATTCAAACATTGGTTTGCCGCCCAACGGTCATCAGTAAAGGTTCCATCGGTGATGACAACAGTAACCGATTGGTCAAAATCATATTGCCCCATTGTTTCACCAATTAAAGTTAAACCTGCACTCATTTGGTTTCCACCACCCGGACTAAATGGGCGGTTGTTATCTGTTGGCCCATAATCAGCAAGGATATAATCTAAACAACCTTTGTAATCTTGAGATGGCCCATCCCATACAACACTCGCTGATGTATTATAAGCAAATAGTGAAAATGAATCATTTGAAAGCCCTGCTTGTCCTATCATCATCGCTACAACAATCATAGCAACATCTTCACCACCTAACCCATATCCATCCTTTGTATATCCATAACACTGTGCGCCTGTATATGCTTCCGGCCCATACATAGAACCCGATACATCAACTAAAATGTTAAGGTGTGTGGCCATTCCTTCTTTACCTTGAACAGTTGGCCGCATTTTTCTTTGCGTAGTGATACCGATGATTGGGTCGGGGACAGCAGATGTGGGCATCAAAGCGGAGAGGGGGTCTGTTAAAATGTTAAATCCTGCAACACCCGATGGTTCTTGAGGGTATCTTTTTGCAGGGGGGCTTCGTATAATTAAAGGCGCAAGATTTTCATAAATCGCCTTTACCGGATTTTCCGGTGCTAATTCGGATAAACCGGCATCCATCAATTCCCCATCTCCAAAAAATACAAAGGGGTTTTCATCCCATCTCGCACCAACATCAAATTCACCCATATTAATCAATCCTTATTTTCTTCGCAGGGTTTTTCAACATTTCCTTTCCATTTTGGCTTCCTGTTGTAACCCCCCATGCAACAACAACATCCTTACCTGCATCATTTTTTAATGGAAATTCGCTTTGATATTTTAATTCGGCATCAAGGACTTCTTGAGGGAATGAACCTCTTGTTGTGCCATCTATATTGGCTTTTCCCTTTGAAATCCGATACTCCAACATACCGCCTTTATCAACAGCCCCTTTACAAGTTAAACATTCATAAACAAGTGTGGATTGTCCAACATCAACATCATTCATCTTAGCAATTTCAACAACGGTGTGAAATGTATGAGGGGCAGAAATAAATGCGGCAACACTTTTTGATGACTTATGCCAATCCATAACTATATGTGTTGAAGGATTTGGCCCAAGATAGGAATTGTGTGTTGAAGCGGGGTCTGCATAGCGAGGAATATGATTCCATCGGGGATATGTTCTTGGCGTTGGCAAAGTAATTCCTTCTTTTGAACGGTATGAAATACATTCGGGCGATTCGTCAATCCATTTACCATTTTTGCCAATGTTGGCCTTTCGTGAACGCCCTTCTGCGACTAAATAAGTGAAACCTTCGTTTGTTTGACAATCAGCAGGGCCAATCCCATAAGCGAGTTTCATAGCCCCTATTAATTTCGCTTGAGCATCATCAATCTGCTTTTTCGCCCCTTCAATTTGTTGTTGCCCCACAATCCGCATACCAATATCATTAGGACAACATTCACCACCATTACTTGTTGTGGATATTGTAGGTTCAATTGGTATTGGCATAAGTGTTTTGCTCATAGGCAAAGGAAGAAGTATTTTATAATCAATCTTGGAATCCATCGCATCAAGATAGATACCATGAACAGGCAATCCTTTATAATTATAAGGCATTACACTTTCGCCCCCTAATGGTTGAGGATTCATAATCCTCATTTTTTTAGGCTCATAATAAACACCTTGTATCTCTTCAACAGTGGGTGAATTTTCAGCATGGCAGTTGGGGCAATAGTCAATCGGAGTCGCTACCCCTGTCTTCAACACATAAGGTCTTCCTTGATGCCTATATTTACCACCTTCAAACAACCCTCTTTTGCACCTACGCTGATTTTGTTTAGTGAGGGCATATTTCATATCGGAAAGCGGATAATTATTTTTCTTTTGACGATAACGAGTAATCCTTTCCTTTTTATATTGTTCAAATTCGTCTTCACTCAAAGCGGGGGATTCTCTATCAAATTCTTTACGAATCTTTTTCTCCAAGATATTAGTATTGGTCAGTGAACCATTATCCGAATATGTGATTGTAACATGAGGTGTATATTGTTCAATTTGTTGAAATGTTGTAATTATCTCGCCCGCAGGAGGGAGAGGGGATGCAACCAATTCATAACCTGTTATTTTACCTTGAACAATTTTCTCCCTTGTTAATACTATTTGACTATTTCTTTGCGAAATTCCGGCTTTTGCGGCAAAGGAGGTGGGAAAATAATCCGCCAATTTATATTCTTTTATAAAACTTAATCCATACGATTCTTCGCCACAACCTACTTGTGCCATTTTAGAAGATTCTCCACAATTCCGACATGAAGTAATGGAGTGAGAGGGGTCATTAACAGTAAGGTGGCAACTATTACAAGTAGTAACATTATTACAACGGTATCTCAAAGCAAAACAATATCGGCCTTTCTCATCCTTAGTCCCTTTTTTCCATGCACCGAGTTGAACAGAATCATTCCAATGAGCCGGATTATCATAATGCCCACCATCAACAACCTGCCAAAAATAAATAAAATCCCGTCTGTTACAATGCGGGCAAATATGAATTCCCGATGAGGATGTTTCATTTATAGGGACTTGTTGATAACCCGTTACAAATTTCCTCATTTTATTAACGATATTTATAATATTATCTTTATAAAATTTAACTTGTTTGCCTTTATTAGTTATTTCTAATTTTGATGGTTGTTCCGCATCGGTCAAAAACATCAAATCAAAAATTTCCTCCACAATTTTAATTCCTTCACCACTACCAAATGGATTTTTCCTATATCCCATTTCATTCACTCCGCATAACAAGATTCATCGTGGGTGCTATATCCGTTAAAAATTCCTTTGCACCTTTTACAGATGACCGCTTATTATATTTAAAATAAGTTGTGTATGCCGCCGCCCATTGAAAAACAAACATTTGAATCCCTAAATACATCCATGAACCCCTTTGTTTTATCCGTTCATCCATTTTTTCTTTCGTCATATAACCCCACCAATTATCCCATGTATTGATTGCTGTCCCTCCACATTGAGGGCAAACACCAAGACAATAACGAGCATTAATCCATTTTCCCTCTATTTTATATTCTTTGATGGGAAGCCACTCCTTTGTATTTATAATACCATCAAAAGTTTTCGTAGCCTCCACAACATACTTTTTACCCTTTGATAAGCCATCCTTACTTTTCAGTAACTTTATTGTTTTATAATTATCACTAAGATTATTTGATACTGCATGAGAGGTTGGAGGGAAATATTGTTCACCTCTCCCTTGACCTTGTTTCCTTTGCCAATAAGGGGTATCAAAAGAGGGCTTAAACTTATCCGATTCATCGGGGTTGTCATATTCACCACGAACCCCTCCTGTGGGGCAATAACGGTTGTCATCAACCTTTCCTTTTGATAATAAATCTTCATGGGCCGCAATATTTCCACAACCTCTAAGAAATTGACTCGCTTGCCATCCTGCAAGCATTTGAGGCTGAACCAATTTTCTTTGATTATCCACAATAATGTTTGTTCCGGTCATAACAGTCCAATTAACGATAATATCCGAAACCACATTAAACCACTTCCCCCTTTGCATATGTTCAACAGGCAATTCACGCATACCATTTGCCCAATATCCTGCATCTTTTCCGGGGTGGGAGGTGATATGTCCAAATTCATGCCCAACAACAAAAAAGGCCGCAGAATCTTGATAGACTTTAGGAACCTTATGGTGATTCGGTAAAATAGTAAGCATCATTTGGTCAAGCCCTACTTCAATAGTTTTCATGTCGGTGTGTGCGCCATGTTCACTTGTCCCTATTTTCAAAGGAATTAGTGGCTCGCCATATAATTGACGCAATTGCTTAAATGCAATTACCATGTTGGGCGGTGCGCTTCCTTCATCCAATTCATCCAATGCCATAATAGATAGTTATTCGGCCATCTATTTAAATATCATTGTTAGGAATGTAATGCTTTCATAATATTTTCCGAGAAAAATCTTACATCATCAGCAGTTATATTCCCGCAATCTTCATATTTCTTCTCAAGCCAAACTGCCATGTCGGAATATCTTGTAGCCGAATATGTTTCAGCATCATTGAAATCCAATATAGCCCATGCAACAGGATTATCATTAATATCTGTTTTAATTGGCATCATAGTAGCCGATGTAACGCCTATATAAAATGCTAATGTTGCAGATTGCTCACTTTGGGTTCCTTCAACAACTCGCATCCTAAACCAAAGGCGTAAATCATCGCCGCCGGTAATATCTTTGAAATTATTTTGTGAGGCCTCTCCAAAATGGCGCATTTTAAAACAAGCCATATATCCATCATCTAAGCCCAAACTACCTTCACCTCTTAACCAACGATAAACTAAATCTTTGGCATTAAGTCCGTATTCGTTAGGGGTGACAGCAGAAAGAGGCCCGAAAAGACTTCCTTCCTTTGAAGGCTTTGTTAAATCTCCGAGCAATTGTCCACTTCCAAGAACATAAGGTGTAATAAATTCAATCGCCTTTGAAATCCCCCTAAAGAAAGATTGATTAGTTTGTTCTTTTGCACCAACTTGGAAAATTCCGGTCTTTGAAAACAATTGATTGGCTTTTAATCCAACCCCTGCAACATCAAGTGCATTGTCCCCATCACCTAATTCAGTAACTCCAATATTGTCATTAGTGCCACCACTTATCAACCGACCCCAAATACCAAGAGCATCACCGTAATTTTGCCACTTAAATTGTGTTGCTTGTGGCCCACTTCTCGGTTGAGTTGAATATGATTTATTTACTGCGAGGGATGATGATGGAATATCAGCAGTAGCAATACTCAAAGAACCACCTGTTAAGGATTTAATTTTACTCTCGCATAAAGTAAGAAGTGTTTCTCGGTCATTGGAGAACAATAAATCATCTCTTGCTATCATACCACGAATCTTATAATACTCAACGGCGGCGTGATTAGAAGTCATATCCTCTATTTCATCTTTAGTGGAAAAACGACTTGTAGCATAAAGTGATTTAGGCGAGGATAATGATTCAAGATAACGAGTATATCTTTGTTTATATGTAAATCCATCCTTTTGTAAAATCTCGGAACGGCGAATGTTTTCTGTAACCATTGTGCCGATGTGCCAATGAACCGGAGTTATGTCGCCACCGGCTCGGACTCTTGCCTTTAATGGAATTAAAACCTCATCTTCATAATGCCAATAAGGTTCACCCATATTTATCTTTGAAATACAAGTATTCAAAAACGCATCCCAAATATCAAACATTGATGGCATTCCTTCAACATATCCTGCCATTAGTGATGGCGTATCACGAAGAAGATAACCATGAACAATTAATTGACGAATAAATGCTTGCTCATTTGTAACAGTCATTCCTTCACGAACAATACCAATATCTCGCCCTTTAGGGTCTTCTCCCTCTCTTGCAGGGCCGAGTCGGTGGCCCACACAATAAGGAAGTGCATCAACTACTTCTTGACGAGTAACATATTCTTTTCCACGAAGGAAAGATAATGCCCTTGTCATTTTAACGAGAGAGTTTGTAAATCGGAATCCGAGCATACGCTTAATCAAAACAGGGGCTTGAGATGATTGACCCTCTTCACCCGTTCCGAATTTTAGTATTTCATCTTTATGTTGGGACTCATATTGGAGATTTGTTGTTGTTGAAATATCAACAAGCGGTGAAGCATAAACATCATTATCGTATGAATAAGTATGGACACCGCCATAAACTTCAACCGTTTCTGCTTTTGCCATATATCTTTGAGTAAAGAGAACAGAAAGAAGAGAAATATCAAGCAAAGCACCACCATTTTCATCGCTAATTCCTTGTGGATTAAATGGTAGTCCTCCGACACCTTTCCAAACCTTTGTTAATTCATTGAATCGCATCGGTTTAAGGAAATCCTTTGAATTTGAAGTCATTAACATACGGGTTATTAATTGTAATTGAGGCCCACTACCACTTGTTGCCTTATTGCGGCCAAATCTCTCATTTAATGTAGCAAATCGGCTACCAAGTGAAAGAGAACCAAGATATAATTCCATATCAATTCTGTCCACAAACGCCAAATCGTTTCCTTTTTGGTGGGGGTTTGTGTCCATCCATGCAATAAATGAAGGGGATGTAAATGTGCGACCCCGATATTCAACAGTCTTTTCTGCAATTAGTCCGAGAATTGCATCTTCAACACCCGAACCACTTCTATTTGCTTCATTGAAAAACTTAATCGGTTGTGTAACGATTGGTCTTGGAGTTGGTTCAAACTCATAACTCGCAACAGTATCGCCCGAAACTCGGTCTTTTGTTGTAACTTGTCTAATTTCAATACCATAAAGAATCTCTTCGGCTCGCTTATCATAATCAACTTTGGCAATACCTGTTTCCATTAACATCTCATTTCCAATATTGTCTAATCCACGCTCACCATCATCAAGACGAGCATCATAAAAATGTTCAAGCATAAACTCTCGCAAATAATATCCTTCATTTGCACCCGAATCCGACCATAATACTTTACCATTGTATTTTACAGAATCACCATCAATTGTTATTGAGGCCGGAACAGTTTTTCCTCCGAACCACGATGAGATTGAAGCGGATTTAATCTTTAATGCACGAACCATAGTTTGAGTTAATAGTTTTTGAGTATTTTCCATTTCTATTACTTCGCAACCCAATAAAATTTCCTTGAATGCGGATGGTTTCATAGGTAACTTTTGGACATTTGAATCGGAAACTTGTTGTAAAAATCTAAAATCATAAATATATGCGCCCGAATAATTTGAAGTCGCCGCCCATTCATTAAATCGCCATGATTCCCATTCACCACGCTCACTTTCAAAAGCCTTATTTCCATAATTTACATTGTATTCTTGTCCATTAGGAAATATAAATGGTTTATGCTTATCACCATGATTAAGCGGAGTAGCGGCAACATAACGAGCAGTAGTATTAAATCCGTATGAATTACTCATTAAAGTAGCGGCGGCGTTAATAACGGTGGTCTTACCTGTTCCCGGAATACCTGTTAAACGACAAGTTGAATCCTTCATCAACCAAGCGGCAAAGAAAGCCTCTAATTGAGCAGGGTCATCAAACCCGAAGACGGTTGAAAGAGAGGCCATATGTTTCCTAATATATCTTAAAGTAGCAAGAGAGTCTTGACGACCACCCTTTTGATTAGCATACAATAATTTTGGTTGGAAGATATTTAATAAAACATTTCCTATATCGTCTGCACGATATGGTTTCGCCGCCTCCGGTGCATCCGCATCAGCAAAAGAAGAAGAAGAAATAAGGGCCTTGAAAGGTATTGAGGACTGAACATTTACACCCTCCATACCATCTAAACGATATGGACTCCCATCTCGCCCATTATAAATCGCTATACTGTCAATTGAAATATCTTTTTCAATTGTAACTTTATCAAGAATGTCTAATTTGTCTAAATCATTAACTAATTTATTTCCTAATAAACGGCGAAGCAAATCGGATTTTGTTGAGACTTTAACAGGCCCACCTCCGGCGGGTGAATCACCATTTGAGGGGATTGAAACGGGGTCTGTTGAAGAATTAGCACTATTATCTGCAATAATGGCATCTGCCGCATCACCGGGTTGAGATGTTTCTATATGTTGAGGCTCAATAGCAGGTGCGGCATTTTCTTCTTCAACGACTTCCTTTGGAGGTAGTTCCTCCTTCATCGGTGCAACATATGGTTTGGAAGGTGATGGCAATAATCCTGCCAATCGCCCTCTAAATTTACGGCCTTCAATACAATAAACTTCGTCTTTAGAAACTTCGGCTATAATTGGATTCCCACTTGAATCATAATTACAAAGAATCATAATAGGGGAATTGTCGCCTTTATGCCCCTTGTTAATTTTACGGACAAAAAATGGCTCATCTGCGCCACCTGTAAGTTCAAGGTGGTTAATAATTTCTTCTTGGAATTTGTTTTGGGCTTCTTTACGGGCTTCGGCAACTTTACCATTAGCAACCAAGTCAATAATTTTCTTAATTTGAGAATTCTTACGGTTGTATGAAATTGTAATTCCTTCTTTCTTCCATTGTTTTTTGGCAGGGAATGGATTATCAATAAGATATTGTGAGCGTTTTGCCGCCCATCCTGCACTTTCATTCAGTAACACATCAATATTTTTAAAATCACTCATATATATCAGCCCTCGCTTGGAATCCTAATAAGAATTGATTTGCTACTATTTTCGGGGTCGGGGACTAATACACACATAATCTCCCCACGCTCTCCCGCATACCAAGCAACAACTCTTGTTAAATTTTCATCATCAACAATAATATTATAATCACGATTAAGATTTCGCATCCTTCGCTCATCTTTCATCTTTTCGTATTCCGCATTTACATTTCCACTAAATATAACAAGAGACTCCATATCAATAACACCTTTTAGAATTTGTTTGTTTTCTTTATCAGTAGCAGAAAAGCCCAATAATTCGGGTTCGGGGAATATACAAGAAGTTCCATCTCGGAATTCCAATTTAACTGAAATTATAACTCCTTTTTCCATAGCAGGAGTTACTGATTTCAATACTCTTCCTTCGGGCAGGTCAAGCCCACAATCCGCAGGGTTTCCATTTTCTGCATAGCCTAATGGTGCAAGCAGGGATTCATCACCGGGAAATATAATTGATTCAACAAGCCTTGAAGAAGGCTTGCGTGAATTGCGACCTGTATAATTATTTGTTGAAAAGGTAGGATTATCAATAAGTAAATTAAATTTAACTGCTTGATTTGTTTTAAGCCCGCCAAAATCTTCAAAATCTAATTCGGGCGGCAATAAGTAAGAATCTTCAAAATCAGTTCCTATATACATATCGGGGGATGCGTATAACTCACCAACTTCTTCAAGATAATAAGTTACATTACCATCTGCATAATATTTTACCGTCTGTTCCCAAAAATCTTCATCATCAGTTCCAATTTTTATTCCTGTGAATCCACTACCATATGCCGCATCAGTTCCAACACAAACTTCAAGCATAGAAGGGACAATTATTTTATTTCCCTTGTCATCGGCAAAATCACACGCCTCCGTCTGTTTTATACCGTCAATTTTATAGCCCTTTTTAGTTTTCTTGATTGTCAATTTTGTAGCATCGGAGAAAGTTATGTGGCATTCCTTTGCATAAGGAAAATCATTTTCGGGATTCGCCCATTCCATAGAAATATCCATTACAGTCCACCCATTCATATTATAGGTTGGTGCATCAGCACCCACATAAAGAGAAAAATAGGGTTGATTC
>TARA_R110000824_G_scaffold5989_2_pt1 | contig 11816 bp, 5 predicted proteins | sample TARA_R110000824 | Tara Oceans TARA_R110000824 (sample SAMEA4397747) | marine metagenome | biome: Polar Biome; feature: [MES] marine water layer (ENVO:01000295) within the mesopelagic zone...; material: water (ENVO:00002006), including particulate matter (ENVO:01000060) such as...... | reverse complement strand
ACCTTTACTGTATCGCCCGAATTAATCGCGTCCCTGTAAGCCTTTGTGGCCGGCGCCAGCGGCGAGTGCTCCAGCGCAAACCGCAGGGCGTTGTAGGGTGTCTTGATGAAGGGCACGAACCACCGCATCGGACCCCAGCGGGCGAGCTTCTGGATTTCACGGCCAGGCGAGCTGTCCAGAACCTCCTGCAACGTCACTTTGCGCGCCAGGTCGTCAGCTTCCTTGATGGCGTTGGCAGGTGGGCTATGAATGAACTGCGCCATAAACTCTGCCGCCTCGTCGCCTTTTAGGCCTTGGGTCCGAGCCTCACGCCAAGCCTGTTCCCACAAACTGCCGCGCTGTGCGGTCACCTTCCAGAACGTGTCCTCGAACTCGAGCGCGCGGGTAGACACGCGGCCCAGTGTCACCGCCGTACCCAGACCATCGATAAAATCACCCGTCAAACCAGATGCCCCGAACGCCTCTGCTGATATGGCCGGCGTGCGACGACCGCCACTGACCCCGCTATCGACGGACAGCTTGCTGCCGGATATCGCCTGTTCTCCTGTACGGAAAGTATGTCCCGCAGCATTGACCGCCTCGGTCATGGACATCAGCTGGCCGAACGTCTTGGCATAAACATCGCCAAAGGTTACGCCGCCTTCGCCGCCCAGGATTGTTCTGCTCATGGTCCCGTATGTTGCCGCCGTAAGCCCGACCGGGATTTCTCCAAACGTCGTCAGCGCGGCGCCGACAAAATTCTTGACGTGAGTGGTTGGGCTGCTGAGCAGCATGTTAATCCACCACTCGTAAAGAGCATTGGTAAAGCGCGCCACCGGCTTGGCACGCTGGATGAACTGTGCCCGAGGACCGCCTGCCGGCAACTGCTGATATGCTGTGAGCAGATCCTGGATATCTCCCTCGCCGCCGAACTGCTGGAGGATGTTTGTCATATCCAGCTCACGACGGGCGCCGGCCTTGGGGTCGATCGGGTAGCGGTAGACGCCAAGACTGCGGGCAACCTCGGTCTGTATGCCCTTTACGTTGAGCTGCAGCGCCGAAGCAAAATCGAGCTGCTGGCGGAAGTTGAGCAGATCCTCTGCCGACGCTGCCGAGCTAGACGCCTTATCCGCCAGGGCATCGAGCTTCGACATCTCGGAATAGAACAGATTGCGCACCGCCAGGATCGTCTCGGACAGGTTTGCATCTTTGACGTACGGCACGCCGCCCGTGTCCTTGTAATTCAGTATCGCATTGACCAGCGCATCGGGGTCCATGCCCAAGACTGCGGCAAGTTCCTCGGACGCTTCCTGCGTGACTTGGCCACGGGTTGCATCGGTGATCTCGCCCGAGCGATGGTACTGTTTTGAGGTTGACTCGACCAGCGCGTGGATATTGCCCTCGTCGGGGATCTTGACATCGCCGCGCGCGCCCACCGCCGTGAAGTCTGTCAGGCCGTCCGAGAGCAACGCGGTACGTCTAGGCTCTAGCAGATCCGCCAGAACCTCATCACCCGAGATGCTCGGAGGTCGCAGCCGGTTGGACTGGTTAGCCAGGTTCGCGTCGATCGTTTCTACCGGCACCACGCGCTGCGGCGTCAGCGGTGCAGCGCCTGGTACTCCCAGCCCCGAGCCATCGAGTGCCGTGGGCGTCTCTCCGATGGCCGGCCCGCCCGGAACAAGCGGCGCAACGGGTTCCGCCTGCGCAACGGGTGCCGGCTGTGCCGCCTGCTCGGCTTTATCGCGCGCCTGTAAGGCCTTCAGTTTCTCACGCGCAGATCCTAGCCCGCCGCCAGCGCCAATCACCTTACCCGTCACGGTGCCGCCCTTGTCGAGCAACTCACCGAGCGCGTCGCTGTACGGCTTTATGAAATTGCCGAGCGCATCGAAGCGACCAGCGACCTGCAGATAATCCTCATTGCCCTGCGATACGCCCTGACCAAGCGCGGTTGTGCCTGCTGCATGCGTGTTCAGTCGCTGCGACTGCGTCGCCTCGTTAATCATCGCCATGTGGATGTACCTACTGCTGCTGCTGTTGCTGCTGCTCGATCGCCGCGCCGGCGCCTACGGCAAGCGGTGGGGCCGCGATAATCGCGTTACCAAACCGCTTTACGGACGCACGCATCTTCTCGGTGATGCGCATCATTTTGAAGGTGTGGTCGCCGTAGCGATCGTCTACGCCTACGCCACCCGCTGCCTGAGCCTGAAGATCAGTAGAAAGCACATCCTCGATCTTCGCATCTTTGTCATGCTTCTTGATGATCTGGGCCTTGATCACCTTCGGGATCGTCTTGTCGTACAAATCCGATGGCGCGTTGTATCTTTTCTTTTGCGTCTGGCCCGTCGTCCAGGTTATTGCGTCGTAGCCTTTCTCTGCGGCCTCTCGGACCAGTCGGCGCATCACCAGCTTGGGCCAACCCTTTTCATCCATCGATTTCCACGGCGCGTCTGGTCGCGATCCTCTAGCACTGTAGCCGCCTTCAAATCCTCGGGCATTTGCATGCTCCAGATGAAGCTCGCGCCTTTTAATCAGGACATCGTCGGGGATGTGTCGCCAAATCCAGAGCTGCGCGACATGGGCTTCTAAATTTAGAATACGTTTCTCGTCTGCTTTGCTCAGCGAGATCGTTGATAGCGCTCTCTCCGAGGGACTGAGAGGTCGCCAAAGCGGACGTGCTTCTTCCAGGCCCGGTACTGCAGACGGGCCATTGTGCAGATTGTTCAGCAATTTCAGATCCAGGCTGCTTTCATATGCGCGCATATTAGCCAGCTCTGCTTTAAGCAGATCCAGGTGCTCACCTAGTGAGGCTTTGTTCGGCGACGCATATTCCCCTAACCCTGACAGCAACGGCGTTGCCTGATCCTTCCCCTGCCACGGCGATGGCGCCACGGCCAAGAGATCTACATTGTCACGCGCCCCCACCCCTAGAGCGGCTCTGATGTACACCATCTCCGCGTCGCCCATATCGGTGGTCGCTAGCATCTCGTCGAGTATAGGTATGATCTTTTCTAGCGTTTGATGGTGGTACTCGCTCGCAACCTCGCCGATAGGCCGCTCTGGTCGGCGATGGTATCTTGGCCGCTCATATCCACCTTCCCTGGTAGGGGAGGATAAGCGGCCAATACGAACCGCCTTGTGCCAATCCGTTTGTATTTCTTCGATCCCAAGCACATTGAGCGTCGTGCCGTCATGCATCACAATCTGGCGATCCTTCACGCGTGCATGAGCTAAGACGTTAGGGTGCTCATTTGCCGCCACGTCCCATTCGTCATATTTAAACTCATCGCCCTCACGCGAAACCTTGGCAAACTCGCCCTCGTCAAAATGCCCGCCTCTAAAGTTTCCATGCGGGCTGTTAAATTTAAATAATATCTCGCGATAATTATCCCCACCGGGCACCGTGTATTCCTCGAACTCAGGCCCATAGAGGTTATCTCTGTACTCGACCAGCTCGGTCTCTACGGCGTGGTCTTCAACCGCAGCCCTGGCGTCCGCGCTGTCGTTGAAGATGCCCATAGAATCCCCGTCAGGCTTCCTAATTGACCAGCCCATGTCATCATTGCCGACGATCTCGTAACCGTGCGTGGTATCGGTGATCCTAAACGTCGGGGCGTCGTCATATTCGCTGCGCGCCAAGGCCTCGCCAATAGCCTCAAGCTGGTCCTGGGACAGGCTTTCGTCGACATCAAAATAGCCGAGCACAGCCCTTGCGACAGAATGCACATGACCGCCATACCCTATTAAACTCGGATCGGCGCGGATCTCATCAGCATATTCTGCTGCGCGTTCGGCGAGATACTCCCCGCCATAAGCCTCATCGACATCTAGGCTTTCGGGATTGGTAAAGTTCGGCTGGGTAAGTTCGTCCACTTCCGCTTCGTCCGCTTCACGCCGCACCATTGTCTGATCATCGACAACTTCGATATCAATCCGATTGTTTAGCAGGTGCGCCTCGATCTCTTTTGCGGTGACCTGGCGCTTCTCTTTCTTGGCCTTGGCAAAAAATTCGTCCAGGCCGGTCCACGCCAGCTCTTCAGGCTTAACGTCAGTCTGGCTCAGCAGCATCTTGCGCATCTGATCGGGGGTGCCTTTCTTCTGCGGCATATTCTGCGAAGCGCGACTGGCGGCGGAATAGAAACCTTGCTGGTCTATATCCTCAGCGGCACGGGGATCGCTGGGTATGATTTCCTTATCAGCCTGCGCGAACTCCTCGATGCCGCCGGAACGAGCGGCCATTTGAGAAATCACGACGGTCGGATCGGTATTGAAATCGATGCCCCGCTTGATGCCTTCGACTATTTGCTCAAGCGAATACTCCCCGCGAGGATCGAAGTTATAATTCAGTGCCTCGGACACCTTGTCGCGAAGAAGCTCAACGGTTCTGGCTTCGGCTCCCTGCGTCCCTAGACCGGATGTGTCGCCCCACTGCCCCAATGTGTCGTCGACAAAATCTTCTAAATTCTGATACCCAGGAACACGGCCCCCCATTAGATCCTCAACCATTCCATCCAAACGGCGACCAATAATATAAAATCTGCCGGCGTCTGAAGCGGCCTGCCCTGCGGATGCCGCGTCATCAAACAACTGATCGGCATCACGTTGGCCAGCGTCATTCTCCCGCCACACGCGTTGCTCTGTGTCTTCCAGTGCAGTACGCGGACCCTCCAGCGCCGTGCGCGGACCAGGCTGGATCTCCACCTCGCCACCCTTGATGTCGCGCGCGGCATTCCACATCTGAAGATGCTCGATTGCCTGCTTGGCCATCTCTGGGTTGTTCTTTACCGCCCGCAGGCCGCGATAGACCAGCCCGGCAACATCGATGCCAAAGCCCAGGCCGGCGCCTTCGATCATCAGCTTGAGCCGCCCGACCAGGCGCTCCTCGGAGGTAGAGTTCTCGGTTACGTTGGGGTCTAGAAACTCCAACACGGCATTGGGTTCTACTTCCATGGCGAGGAGCATGGTGGAAAAACCACCGTCCTTGGGGTCGAACATGCCGTCCGCCAGAGTACCGATTGCGGTCCACTTCACCCACTGCATGGGAATGGTCCCCAAGGTGCCCGCGTTAAGCAACGCCATGTTGCCAGCGAACTGGAGGATGCCTTCGCCGATCTTGCCGGCGTCAGTCGACGGCTCCGAGAACCACTTTGGCAAAGTCAGAGATTCATAGTTATCGGGCTTCTCGCCAAACGAGATGGAGATGTCGTTGTTTTCGTCCCATGTTAGATAGGCGTTCCAGCCTACCGCATCGCCGAGAACATCACCCAGCTCGGCGCTCACGTCGAGGTAGCCTTGAACTACCTTTCGCGCTGCCGAACCGATCGCCAGGCCAGCTTCTTTGTTGATCTCCAAGGCATCTTTGACGACTGGCATTTGGGTGGCGGCAACATACGGCTCGATCATCTTCTGCAGATGGGGCCTGACCATACTAAATGCGCCGTCATCGAGCGCGTTGCGCGGATCGACGCCGACGCTACCCAGGTCTGCTGCTGTAGCGCCGTGCCTGGCAATGCGCACGCGCAGCTTTTCTTGATGAGCAGCTTGCCATTCCTTGGCGTCGTCGTCGGGCTGATTGGCCGGCGTGGCCCGCAACTCGGGCACTTCGACCGTGGCCAGCGCAGGCGCGGCCTGGTCCGCAGCAGCCGCAGGCGCAGCAGCAAACGGCGCGACAGCAGCGGGCAGATTGATCTGCTGCTCTGCGGGCGAGAGCAGCGCCTTGTCGGCGGGTGTTTCTGTGAGGATCTCGACCATCAGTTGTTCTCTACCGTTGGCGCCGGCATTAACCACTGCGTATTGTCTCTATAGAGCTTTATCTTTTTTAGCTCCTCGATCGACTGGTCGCGTTGGGCACGGGTTAATTTCGATTCGGGGTCGGTTATATACAGACGAGCAGTAGCCCAATCCTCTTTCGACCAGTCGACGACCTTGGGGGTGCTGATTCCTATATTTTCCGCCAGGGGCAAAAAGGTCGGATATTGCGGTCCCAGATATGTGCCGTTTATAGACATACCCGCAGTGTCGCTTATAATAAATATTGCCCGCTCGAATGCCTCTGCACGGGCGTTTGCGCCGCCTTGGAAAAGACGATGCATAGCGGCCTCACGCGCGTTGTGAACCCGAATGAAATCTTCGGGCAACATTCCCAATCCTCCGCTTAGGCCCTTGGATCGTTCTCGCCAAACATCATCGATCCGCCCGTGAAGTTCTTTAACGGCAGCGGCCAAGCCTTTGTCCTTTAGCATCGTCATGGCCCTGCTAAAAAACGCCTTGTAGTCGGAAACATTGAGAGCCGACTGCCTTTTCTTGCGAAATTCTTCGTTTGCCGTTTCCATCAACTCGCCGATTTCGCTATCGATCTCTGCCGGATCTAGGTTCGAGGTGGCAATCTTCACCAGATCCAAGTTGAGTTTTCCGACGTAACTAGGCTGCGACTGACGCGGCGACTCTACCTCAAGCATGCTTTGCAGCGCGGATTGAGCCGCTGGCGTGAGGTCCATCTTTGCAATCTGGTCGTATGTGACCTTCTCACCCTTACCGAGCTGCCATTCGGTGATCGCAGTCATGGCAGTTCTGTAATTCTTGGTTTGTCTGGTTTTCACTACTCGACGCGCGTCGGTTGCCGCGCGTCTTTCCTTGGTGTCTTCCTGCCTTATCTGCCTGGTGATTTGCGCATCGAGGCTTTTCTGTAGTGCCAGCCGATCCTCTTTGATCAGCTTTTGCCAGTTCTTGGGATCGCTGACCTCTGCCAGCAGATCTTCACTCGCCTGCCAGGCGCCTGCCGCTCGGATGCGCTGGCCGACTGCATAGACTGACGCGTCGGATATGACATCGCGCTTGACCTGCTCGTGTTCGGCAAACGTCTGCACGTTGCCCTCCGCGCCCTGTCGGGACGCTGTGATTGCGTTGTTGTAGGCAATCCAGGCTGCGGGGGCCAGACGCTCTAGCTTATAGACATCACCGTCCCAGCCTGCCGGCAGGGCCATGCCCATTGTGTTCGTATGTGTCGCAATGGTTGTCTTCAACTCGCCTTTAGCTTTTGAGAGTAGGCGCAGGTTGGACTGCTTCTTGATGGCCCGCGTCTGCTGCACCATATAGCCGCCGACCTTGCTGGTGATCGCGGTTGACGTTGTCGGCCACATGCTGTGGCCCTCTGCCGTCTTGAGAATCTTCGCCGACTCCTTGGCGTAGTGACCAGCCGGCGTCTTGTCCGCCAGCTTATGCGTCGGGTCCAATTTGCTGGATTCCATCGACAGCCTGTCCAGCTGGGGAACTGCCGCGTTGAACGCTCCGTTTACAGTCGTGCTGTGATACTGCTGCAGGAAATAGCCACCAAGCTGCGCGGACTTCGTTGATGCGTCCTGCCAGGCGTTTCCCTCGGCCACCATGGGCGCGGACAATGTGCCGGCAGGCATCTTAAAGCCGAACTGCTGGCCGGCCACGCCCGTGACGTTCTTCGCGGTGTTGGTATATGTCGGGACAATCATGTCTTCACACTCATTCCAATAGATCCGGCTTTCATGGCCCCCCCGAGCAGCGCTTGCCTGCCCTGTGCGCGCAGGGCAGCGCCACGCGCCTGGCCGGTCATGCTCTCCAGTTCGCCGCGCATGCGATCCTGCACGGCGCCCTCGATCTGCTTATCCTTGCCCACACGCATCGCGTAATCGTTCATTATCTGCTGCTCCTCGAACTCGTCAGCGTTCGCGATCTGTATGAGGGCCGCGCTGCCGCTGTTCGTCAGCCAGCCGTTGTGTGAAAGCGCCAGCTGTGTCTGGGCCTCTACCCGATCGAAATCCTCGGCGTCACGCATGCGATCGAGGTCGTTTACCCGCAGGAGTTCCTGGGCCTCTTGTTCCTTGATCTCTGCATCGCGGTCGGCGATTTCCTGATTGGTTGCGCCGACCTGCTCCTCGACATCCGCCGCCGCATCGAACGAGCGCTTGGCCATAACCCCGCCCACGATAGAAGTCGCCGCTGACACCGCTGCCAATACTAATTTGGGAGACATGCTTACGTTACCTTTGCGTAGCGATAATAATCCGCGCCTTCGATGCCAAAACGTCGCATCAGGCCCTCATTCTCGAAGCCCAGCCATTCGGCTAAACGGATCGCGCGCTCAAAACCACAGTTCAGATTGGCCTGCGCCCGGTAAAAGCCTTGCTGCCGCATGACATCTCCAAGCATTGTCCGCATTTTGCGCGCCAGCTTGATGCGATGCTTTGCGACATCGTCGCCGGCAATCATCCAGGCCTCGCACACGCCGGCCCATAACGGAACCAGCCCAGCGCTAGCTGCGATCGTGCCGTCAACCTCCACAGACCAGGACAGACCCTGCACGCGCATCTGCTGCACATACTGGTAAAAGTTTGGGATTGGCTCAACGCCGCCCATAGACTGCTCGGCATGCGCCCGCTCAAACTGCTTGATAATCATTACTGATCGAACGTCTGCAATCGTGGGTAGATCCCGATCACGGTCATCGGAAGCGGCTGGTTCTGTTTCACGACGATCTGTCCTTCGTGCTCGTACCCCCCCTTGAACTCGATATCCTTATCGCCGGAAAACAGCGGCACCGCCGTGTCCATCGCCATGGATGAATCGCGAAATGGCACCCGGTCCAGTTCTGTCTCGGAACTACCAACCAACAGGCCGACCGTCCTGTACAACCTGATAGTCACATCAGAGATGCGCTTAGTTTTGCCTTGTGCTGTTCCTTCTTGTGACCCGACATCGACGCGTAATGTTTTCAATAAAGAGTCGTAGGGCAAACCCACATGGGCTTTGGTCGTGGTCCGCGTCAGCGTGATGCCGGCAGGATCTGCCGCGATTTGTCGTGTATTGTGCGTTGCACCATTTGCCAACACGACAACATCGTGGCCGTAGAGGTGCGACAACCCCGTCAAAGTACTGGTCGCGCTGCCGGAATACGACAAACCGGAGTCGACGTAAAACGCGTCTTCCACGTCCTCGCCGAAATCAAACGAGCCAAATCGCTCAACGTAGCGCTTGACCGCTGTCGTGCGCGTCTCCGCATAGACAACCATCGTTCCCGTGCCGACCGTCGAAAAGCCGACCTTCTTGGCAGCGGTATCTGCGGATGCGCCAGCAGCATCGATGAAGATGGAAAAATTATTCGTATCGACGTTGCGCGCGTAATAGACCGTCGCGCCATCGACTTTGAATAGGTTGGTCGCATCGCCGGCCTGCGCGCCTGATGGTGCCGTGCCATTGGTATCGAACGTGATCGCCGCGCCTGTCGACAGGCCATGATTGGCCGACGTTATCCTGTTGTTTGTTGTGTCTGAGGTGGCGGCTTTCAATAACGGCACATCCATAGTGCGCGCGACGACCACCCATAATTCATCTTCAGCACCTGTGCCAGGGATCGAGGTCACAGATTCAACGTGCCCGTAGGTGTAGGCCGTGCCTGACTTGGTATGCTTGCCGGCGATCTTGTGCCGATGCCAGGCTACGACTTCCTCGTCTCGGCGGTAGGTCATGCCGACAAGCTGTCCGTCAGTACGCGCAGCCCATAAAATGCTGTCCGGTTCTTTCTGGTAGACCATATCGACGATGCCGGTTTCTGTGATGTGTTCCGACAGGATCGTCAGATCCGGCGCCTTGTAGGAGTCAGTATCGAAATCAAAAACCAGTTCGTGGATCTTCCGCCCGTTGCGGTGCAGGAACAACGTCACGTTCTCAACCTGCTGGGGCAGCACGTCTGCGCTGCCGTACGAGGCCTGGCGCTTGATCTGTGTGTTCGTCGGGGTCAGCGGCGAGTCAGCACCTGATGCCCGGACCGCGAACTCCCCGCCGACCGTGCCGACCAGTAGTGACCTGGTGGCTGACAAATACCTAATAGCGTTAACCTGGTTCGACGCGATCGTGTAGATCAAGGCATTGGTGTCCAGCACCCGATTGTCCACCTCGCTGGCGGTGAAGTTCTCATAGTCACCTGATGTCGAGAACCATAACGTCTGCGGGTAGTCGGTAGAGCCTGCAAAAACTAAACGCTCCTCGTAAAAGGAAACCGCACCAGGGAAGCCGGTCGTCGTCGACCAGTGCCCGAGCGCCCATTCTGTCGTGGCACCAAGCTCGCCGACTATCGTCACGGTGTCTCCGGCAGCTTCCGTTGCCAGGTCATCGGCAGGCTTCAGCAGCATCGTGTCGTCAGTAATCTGCACGATTTTCACTGTTTTGTTGTTCGATGTGCTGCCGGTAATGGTGATGACCATGTCGTCGGTAAAGCCCTCATCGACAAAATTCCGAGCGGTATCCGTAAGCCGATCGTTGTGCTCCAGGCCCGTCGCATCTGGGTCGCCCTCGGTGAACGAGATCGTTGTGTTCGTATATGTCGGCAGCAGCTCGACCGCGCCGTCGGGCATCGTCCCCACGGTAGCCGTGACCACCGTGGCTGAACTGAAAGCCGTGATCTCAGCGAACCCGTTAAATATTTTTACGAAGCGTCCCACGTCTGTCGAGACAAACGTCGAGGCTGACGCGGTCAGCGTAATAGACCCTGATCTGCCATTCGGCGTGATCGTGATGGCCGATACGTTTCGATCCAAAAACGGGCCATTGATGAAATCGACCTCGGTCAGCGTCCAGGCGTCGTGATCGGTCCTGGTCAGTTTGCGCGTGCTGACCCCGGAATGGCACAGGTACATCACGTCGGCAGACTGCGCGAACTTCAATGCCGGCAGTTGCGCCGTGGTGTACGGTGTCGCGATTTCGTAAGCAACATTGGCGACGCCGGCAGAGGTATAGGTCGAGTAATCTCGGCTATCGACGCCGCTGAGCTGGAAAGTATGCGTCGTCACGCCTGCGACCTTAAAGGTGCGTCCGTTGAGCTGGGTCATGCCGGCCACTGACGAGATCACGACCGTATCGTCGTTTGAGTAGCCGTGCGAGGTCGCAGTCACCACTGCCGGGTTCGCCTTGGTGGCAGCGGAGATGATTTTGTTGCCTTCGACGACGCGACCGCCGTCTTTGAAGACCCGCATATATAAGTTGCCAAACTCTAAGACATAGGCCTGCGTCGTGGAGAACTCGAACGGGATGAGCCTGCCGACTGCGGCTGAGTCTTTAAGCTCACCAATAAACTCGGTGCCTGGCCGGCGCGTGATGCCGCCGTGAGGATGGACGATGAAATTAGTTAGCTGCTCCGCTGCCGTGTTGTACTTTGCCAGATCGGTGCGGCCATGCAGGCGCGGTGAGAACTCGCCCGCCGTCCAGGCAACAAAAGCAGGTGAGGCTTGCGCCATTCCTAGAACCTCGCCCCAGTATAAGTGTCCGAGATGATGGCGTCGGGGTATCCTTCGGTCGCATCGACGAACCGGGCGTCCTTGAGCTTGATTTCGTAAAGCTGGAACATGTTGTTGGCGAATGTGCTGGACCCGATCAGCGGATACGCGATATCGGCAGCCAGGCGGGCAGCAACCGTCTCGATCAAGCCGATGTCCCATTCTGTTGGGTCAGTCAGCCGGCCAATGTATCTGATGTACATTGTGCCCTCGTCCGTCAGCAAATATCTGCCTGCCTCGACCTGGTAGTCCGTATCGAGCCGCTCGGTGTCCCCGTCGTCGGAGACTGACAGCACCCGCAGGCAGTAGGGATCGGTGGGCAGTGTGTAGCGGTACGCGTACTTATACGTCGGCGCGGTGGCGTCCTGGGCCAGCAGCGTGCGCGTGACCAAACAATTCCACGGGTGCGTGCGGAAGGTGTTATCGCGGACAAACTCGTACCGCTGATTGCACACGCGTGCCGCCTTCGAATCTTCGGTCAAGCTGGTGATGTTGTTTGCGCCGACCAGATTGAGCGCCGAGTTGCATACGTCCACTGCT
>TARA_R110000824_G_scaffold372145_2_pt1 | contig 11818 bp, 26 predicted proteins | sample TARA_R110000824 | Tara Oceans TARA_R110000824 (sample SAMEA4397747) | marine metagenome | biome: Polar Biome; feature: [MES] marine water layer (ENVO:01000295) within the mesopelagic zone...; material: water (ENVO:00002006), including particulate matter (ENVO:01000060) such... | reverse complement strand
TATCCATCAAATTACTCCTTTAAGTTTTAATAAATTATCTAATCCTTCTTGAGTAGTATGAAGTCCTGTCCATATAATTTCAATTGCTTCTTTAAACTTATCCCATTTGTTTTTTGAATCTGGTAATTTAGGAGTTAAAATTGCTAAAGACATTAAATTTTCTATTCCTGTTACCCTAAGAACAGGGGCATTTCTTGTTTTCGATTCAATTTCTTTATACTTAGAAGGAATCTGTTGTTGATTTAACGACCTTTGAATACCTAATAGAAAATTTTCATCACCTCTAAATACTACTCTAATTCTTACTTCATAACCTACTTGTTTTTTTGAATTTTTATAGATAGTTAATTCTGGAATAGATTTGGCTAAAATAATACCTTCTAATTGAGATTTAGAATACATTAATAATCAGCCCCTATTTTTCCAATATATTCATATTTTAATTTAAGATGTTGTAAGCCTTCTTTAATAATTTTAGGGACAATTTTATAGTCTACTTTTCCTGCAAAAACCCATTGAATACTCCAACCCCTATGTAAACCTAATAATTCAGACATTTCTACATCTACATCTTCAATGATATTATAATAACGAATATCACTTAAACCATTTTGAATTAAACTATCAGTCACACCAAAATTTATAATCGCATTATCTCTTACTGAAATTGGCCCGTAAACCATAAAAGAGTAAGAAGTTATTTCTCCATATTCATCAATCCATTTTTCTAACCATTGTTCTTTTTTAAACTCGCACATTCTTTTTCCTCCATATAATTATTATGAGATGGCCAATAACCAAAACATTCTTTTTTATTTACATCTAACCAAAACCAATGAGCCGGTTTTAATTTCCTATGATTCTTTTGCCCTGCATTATATATTGCTGATTCAGTCAGATTAAGAATAATAGTTTCTATATTTTCATGAACTAAAGAAATAAAATCTCTTGATAAAGTTATATCTGGATATTCTTCTCTAATTATTTTACTGATATTAATAACACTACTATATTTCTTTTTAGGGAGAGTCTTACGTTCTGGAATTAGTAATTCCCCATTTACAAAATAAGGGGTTAATTCTATTTTCATTTTTTTTGGTTGTCCTCTTTCCTCTTTTATATTTTTCATATAAATATAACCATCTTTAATATCACGAATAGTATATATTTCTGGGCCAAATGGAATCATATCTCCAATTTTATGATTCTCACTCATAACATTTCCGCCACATCATTAATAGTATTAATTTCACTTACAGGTTTATCATCTCTAATTCTCATCATTCTAGGGAATCTTAAACCAAATGTCCCATTTTCATTTTTTGTAACTAAATCGCTAGTTACTTGTAATACAATCCTTGGAGAAACAGAATAAGAATTATTTTCAAACCCCAACACTAATGGTCTTAATCTTTGTGTAAGGATTGATAAATCTACATCAGTAAATCCTGAACCTATTGCACCAATTGTTGTAAATCCCCCTTCATCATTAGATACGGCAATATCATATGAACCATATACATTACTTCTTTTCCCATCACCAAACCTAACACCGGTAATTACAACATCTAATTCAATTCTAGGTGGTTTATATTTTACCCAATCTTTAGACCTTTTTCCAGAATCATATGTAGCATCAAGTGATTTAACCATAATGCCTTCAAAGCCCTTTTCTATTGCTTCTGCATAAAAAGCCTTTACTCGTTTTCCGTTCTTTTCTCTAACGGCTTGATTTGGGAAGCGTTCAATAGAGGCCATACGCACACTCAATGGTTCATCTATGAGACTTACGCCTTCAACCATAAGAACGTCAAACACAGCCAATGCTACGGGGCATTTTTGGCGAGCCGCTTCTTTGTCCTTCCCATGAAATCGCACGTTCATGGTTTGAAAAGTGGCCGGTGAACCGTCATTAGAAATAGGAAAAATCTCAGAATCAACAATAAAGGTTGAAATATCCCATGACTTAACCAATTCAACAATATCAGCGAATTGGTCTGTTACAATAACACCCTTGCGATTAAAGATTATTACAGTATCATTGTTTCTATGGATTTGATACCTTGCACCATCATACTTATATTCTAATACTCTATTAAGAGGCTTAGGCCATTTGCTTCTCTCTAATGCTTTAGCCAACATAGGTGAAAGATAAATACCTACCTCTAAATTAGTTTCTGGTTCTTCTTGATTTTCATAACAACTTGTAATATTAGAAAGACTATTAAACATATAATGCCTTTTTACTATTGCTAATTTTTTACCATAAACACTAGATAATAATTTTACTAAATTACCATTACTTTGAGAAGCGAATCCATTTCTAGGTTTCCTAATAAGGAAACGAACAAACCATTTCTTTTCAATAGGACTCATCTTATTAATAACCTCACTAAATAAAGTAAAAGCATTACTTTCCATTCTACTACAATTTAAAGATAGAATCGAATGAACCTGTTTCAGTGTTAAATCACTATCTTCATTATCACCATCAAAGAAATAAAGACCTTCTCCAATATCACCATAAATATCAATATGTGTTTCTATTTCATCTTCAAATACTTGAAGTGCTTCCGAAATCCACTTGATTGCTTTTTTCTGTCCAAGATTATTCATTGGATATTCCATAGCAAATAAAGACATTAATGTTTCTTTATCATCAAATGTATCCCATGAATTTTTAATTCTACTAATAGAAGCAGTAGGGGTTAATTCCTCTATTGCTTGATTTATTCTACAAAAATTTATCCAACTCATTCTTTTTCACCACTCTCTATACAATCAATACATATTATATCTATTTTACCAACTATACTACACCCTTCGCAACAATCTTTATTACAAATCCCACATCCTAATATTTCATTAATCTTTTTATCACAAATTACACACCATATAATATCTATATCACCGGAACAGCCGGATTCACCTATCCAATGTGCTTCACTCATTCTTCTTCACCTTTTATAGCAATTTGTTGAACCAACTTTAAACAATCTCTCATACCTAAGATATGACCTAAAGCAAAAGGGGTTGATTGATAATATATATCAAGTAATTCTTTTAATGGTTTTTCACATTCTTTTACAAAACTATCTTGTGCGGCTTTAATTTCTTCTACTAATTCTTCAAATGTTTCAATCATGCACTCACCTCTATTAATCTTAATTCTTTACTTACTTCAGTTAATCGTTTATTTAACCAATTCTTTTCTGCAACAAGAGTCTGTATTCTTTCTAACAGTTCCCCATCAAACCTGCAACAAGTCATACAACCACTATCAATTAATTCAAACATATATATTTCTTGCTTACAACAAGGGCAAGACGTTATCACATATTCTTTTGCATATTCTTCTTTTTCTTTTTCTATATTATATTCTAATTCATCATTCATTATTTTCCTCTCCTATCTCATTAAAACATATAGCAAATGCACTTCTAACATGAAGAGGCGTCACCCTCATTCTTCCAGAATCATTTTCTATTTCTGTAATTACTGTCTCAATAAATAATTTTAATATATGTTCACTATATATTTGTAATTCATTTACTGCAGAATCACCCCATTGAATATTATTATTTATTTCTCTAATATGGGTTCTTAATTCTCTTATACTAACCATTAATAATCCTTCCTAATAAATTATAGACGTGTTCTGCTTCTTTTTTATTAAATCTAATGCCTTTTCTTGTTGGTTCATTTTCAACATACCACCTAATATCAATAACTTCATTATTCCATTTATCTAAACCATGTCTAATTTTTATTTCATTAGTAGCATCTCTTGGAACACGACCTTTTTCTTCTAATTCTCCTCTTTTCATTTTACTCTCTCCTAAAATCCATTTGGATAAAAATGTTTCTTTATAATAGCCATTACTTTATTATTATTTAATTCTAAAGCCGTTGCTATTTCCACAGGGCTATATCCTTCTTTTTCATACATTTCAATTATGGTCATTTTTGCTTTTTCCCATTGTGTTTCTTTCATTCACTTACACCTGCCTTAAATTTAATTAATTTTTGATAGTCAGTAAAATACTGAGGGGGTTCTAATTCTTTCATATTCCATACTACCCAACAACAACCACCTATACTAGAAATTTGAACAATTTCATAGATTGAATCTTCAATATTAATTATTTCATTCGTTTCTATATGAGGGTTAAGTCCAAATAATCTAGTTATTTCTGATGCTATCACTTGTTGATTATTATATACATATCTTACAATATCAGTTCTTTGAATTGGAACCCTTGCATCTACTTTGAGAGTAATTTTTCCTGTCTTATCACATACTTTACATTTATTACCTTCACAAATAGGACATTTAATTTCAGCAGGTAAAGGGGCGGGCATTCTAACAGTCACAGATGTTTTTTTCATTGGAATGACCCCATTATAGGTTCTTCTTCTTTCTTTGAAACTAAGGCTTCTGTTGTTATAATTAAACTAGCAACTGATATGGCTGTTTGTATTGAAGACTTTACAACTTTTACGGGGTCAATTACCCCTGCTTCCATTAAATTACAATACTCATTAGTATGAGCATTATAACCATGTGTGTCCTTTAATTTATATTTGTCTAATGTATGTCCTGCATTATGCGCTATTTGAAGCATAGGAACATAACACGTTTTTTGTAAAATACTTCTAACTTTGTTATGAAGCACAATATCTTCTTCATAGATTTCTTTACCAATGACTTTATTACACGCATTCCATAATGCTAAACCACCACCAACAATTACCCCTTCTTGAATAGCAGCCTTTGTTGCATTGAGAGCATCATCTAATCTTTCCATTGTTTCTTTCATTTCAATTTCTGTTGCCGCACCTACTTTAATAACTGCTACCCCACCTGTTAATTTTCCTAATCTTTTCATTAACTTTTCTTCTACCCAATCATTAGGGGCAGTTTTAATTTGTCCTTTGAGGTCATCAATTCTTTGAGTTATTTGTTTTTTATCTCCTTCGACTACAATAATTGTCTTGTCTTTATTAATTTTAATACTATTTGCACTACCTAAATCTTCAAGAGTAATTTTTGAAATATTATCTCCTAATTCATTAATAAATACTTTTCCACCAACAAGAGAAGATAAATCTTTTAATATTTCTATTTGGTCATCTCCCCAATCGGGTGCTTTAACTGCACATCCTTTAAATGTTTTTTGCATTATATTCATAAGTAAATTAGGGTAAGCATTCCCTTCAATTTCTTTTGCTAAGATTAATAATGGGCGACTTTCTTTAACTGAAATTTCTAATGCAGGTAATAGGTTTTGAAAATTAACAATTTCATGATTACACATCATAATTAAAGGGTTAGTTAATTCACATTCTCCTTTTTCTTGATTAGTTATCATAGAATAATTCATATAACCTCTATCTAATTCCATACCTTCAACAGATTCCCAAATAGTTTCTAATCTTTGTCCTTTTTCAACAGTAATAATACCATCATGACCAATAGATTCCATAACATGAGCAATTAATCCACCTAATTTATTATCATTATTAGCGGCTATTGAAGCAATCCATTCAAGGTCTTGATTATTACTTACAGGTTGTGCTTGTTCATCTAATACTTCACAAATCTTATTTGTTAAATCTTGTAGAATACGTTTTGTTTCTATAGGGTCAAGATTCTTTTCATTTGAAATATATTCTTTTAGAATTGCTTGAGTTAATACTGATGCAGTAGTCGTTCCATCACCTGCATTTTCTTGTGCTTGAGAAGCAACAGATTGTAATAATTCAACACCCATTTGAATAAAAACATCATCAGATGAAATCGCTTTAGCAATAGTTACACCATCATTTATTACAATAGGAATACCATTAGTTTCTAATATAACTGTTCTTGCTTTCGGGCCTAAAGTATGTTTAATGGTATTTGCTACTAAATCTATACCTTCTAATAATTTTTCTTGTGCTTCTTTTCCATGTATTATCATTCTATTTTCCCCCTTAATTTAAGTTTAATTAAGACTATTATATTTGAAATGAAATTTCTAAAGTTCACTTTACCACCGCTATAATTTCAGTATATCTGATTGCAGTTAAACCATCTCCTAAATCTTCTGGAAACTTATTCGCAAAATAAACCTTTTTCCCTTCTAAATTAACTTTTACTTCTTCTGGAACGCTTCTTCCAATGGAAACGACGGTCGCCACTTTTTGCTTGCCGGTAATAAGACCACTATCTGTTGTTGTCTTTATTTCTCTTAATATAATATATTCACCTATTGCTTCCATGTTATCACTCTCCATATATTGAATCAATTGTTTCGTCATCTATAACATCAATATCTAATAATAGTAATAAATCTTCTAACATTGAACCTAATTGATTAATAATCCATTCAGTTGTATCTTCACATAATACTGTTGATAAAGGCATTTCTCCACTCTCTATAAAATACTCAAACCATTTATGTAAAGTATTAATATCACCATTATTAATGTCTTTTAAATCTTTTGCTATTTCAACAGCATTAGAAAACGCTAATTCTCCTAAAGTCATTCTTCCTCACCACTTATAATATTTCTTGCTATTTGGCAACAAAGTCTAATTTTTTGTGTTGATTCTAAATTCCAAAAGGAATCCTTTTCCCAATTAAATTTATTTTCAATATGTCTACATAACTCTCTTCTATTCATATTTTTAAAATCATTATCAATATTATTCCCCATAATAATTTTTGTTTCATGTTTCAAAAAAGAATCTAAAAATACATAAATGATTCCCATTATAGAAATCATTTTTCTAATTATGTATTGTATCATTCTTCTTCATCTCCTAATAACATATCACACAATGCCAAAAGGTCATCTTTACTATGTTTATGTTCATCAAAACCATCTATAATTTTTTGAAGCATATCTCCTTGTTCTTTATCAAGTTTAGTTACTGTGGCTTCTGCTAACCTAATAGCATAATGTTCATCGGCTTGTGAATAAACCATTATTCCTCACCATCAAAATCATCAATAGTCAATTGTTTATTATCCCATTCTGGTATATCACAATTTTTGAAAAACACAGTATGAGTTTCATTACCTTTTTCCCATAACATACTTTCATTATCACCTAATACAATTGCACTATTCATTAGAGGCATCCATGTTCTAATTGTAGTCCAATCAGTATGGCTAAAATACGCCTTACCAAAAGGATGAGTATGAATCCAACACTTAATAGGTAGTGTTAATGGTTTAGCCAATTCATTAACTAAATCATTTTCTTTCCCCATAAAATCTACAAATCCGGCTGTCCCAAAATTCATAAATAACATATTATTGTTATCCACTACTACTTGTATTTCTCTTGGGTTATCAAACGCAGTTAAACTCATTTCCCAAATCACATCAAGAAAATTAATATTATCATATTGTCTACCATAATTTTCCCACATTCCCCATATTTCATTTTCCCAATCTTTATTCTTTATTATTTCTTCATTCATTTTAATCATCTCTTATTTCAATACCACTACTAATAATAATACAATTATAGTCATTATGTTTACACCATTAACCATCATAAGTATTTTATTACTTCTTTTAACATTTTTTAATAAATCAGCCAATAAAATATTTGTTATTTCCTGTGTTTCAACGGCTATTTCCATTGTTGTTTTACTCATACATTCACAACCTTAAAGTCTGCTATATCATCTTTAGCAAAGAATCTTTGAATCCATTCAGCACCCATTCCTGCTGCAATTATATGAGAAAAATGTATTCCTTCTGCTTTACCATCCCATTCATCACCTTGGCATGAAAAAGAACCTTTTGGCCCAGATAATAATGTATCATACATTTCTGGATTTGACCTAAAAGAAATATATGCACAATTTCTACCTTGTGCCCTTAAATCTAACCATTGTTTCCCATCTCTATATAATAATCTTCTAACATCTAAATTATCTGCACAACACACTACTAAATCATATCCTTCTAATTGGCTTGCAGTTAATATGGGAAAAGGTTGAGTTGTTTGGATTTTAAACCTACGTTTCATAACACTAACTTTATGTTCACTTTCATCCCCATCTTTAAAATTTTGGTAGGTTAAATTTTTCTTCTCTACTTTATCTGGGTCATAAGCGGTAATTTCATATAACCCTGTTCTTTGTAAGAGGGGTATTAAATAACTTCCTATTCCACCTGCACCTATTATTAATATTTTTTTCATTTTTCTTCACCTATCATATGTTTCACTTGATGCTGAACATTATCAATTGTTGTTTGCATCCATTCTTCTTTTGTGTAGCCTAACATTTTTAATATTACTCTAAAATTATTCCTTAAAGTAACTTCCGTTGTATTTGCGGCTTCACTTATTTCTTTTTGACTTCTTTTTGAAGAATTACTTATTAATTGTATTGCATAAATCATTGCACCAATAAAACCTTTATTTGTAGCAATACATAATTCTTTTGCTCTATTATAAATTGGAATGCCTATACTATAAATATCTTGTATTAATGTTCTATTTAAACATAATTTAGAAGAATATTTTTCTATTTCTTCAGATATATTAATTTGTGATAAAAGATAAGGCTTTCCAAAAGCCGATGCTATTTTTCTTGCTAACTTAGATACTCTATTAGATTTAGCACCATTATATTTTATAATATCATTAATAGATATTGATATTCCATTTTCCCTATAGGTATAATATACAATAGCGGCGGCTCTTGTATCTACCGTCTGCCCTCTAAAAAGTTGCTTCTTAATTAAATTCTTATAATTATATGAAATTTGTTCTCTTAATTGAATTGAAGCGTTCAGTTCTGAGGCTAACATATTACAAGTTGTTACACCTTTATAGAGAGTCCTATCTGAAGTAGATGTTGAACGTTGATTCATTCTTCTAAGTGTTCTACCTAAGCGGGAATAATCCTCAGTAATATGAGTTCCTTTACTATATCTTTCTGTATTAATATCATAAGTTCTACTATTAAAATTTAAACTATCATCTTTTCTATTTAAAGACGTTTCTTCTAATAAGTTTTCTTCAATAACATACCCACAACTGAAACAATATTTTTCCCCATTTATTTCATCTACTCTTAAATCTCTACTTTTACAATCAAAACAAGAAGTAATAGTTTCCATATTATTCTACATCCTTTATTTTAGTTATCAGTGCTGTTCTTTGAATAGTTTGAAGCATTTCTATTAACTCTTTTATTTCTTTTAAAGTTGACCCCCATACTTTTTCATTTTCACAAACAACTTCTATTTCTAATATTTTCTTTATCATATACCCACCCAATATTCTAATTTATCCCAATTAAATCTATGTTTTTGCTGTCCTTCAACGTGTTCTTTTCTATTTAAATATCCTTTAATTGTGCTGACCCTTTCAATAGTTAGAGAATCATTTAATAATGCTAAGGCTCTTGCAGCAAATTGGTCACCAACAGATGAATGTTTAGTCATATTATCAATACAAATTGGGCCTAATACTTTTCCCTTTTGAAATTCTTTTTGTCCTTTTCCACTAATATTAGCATCGCCTTTATGATAAATATAAGTAGATACTGATTGTATTTCACTTTTATAAGAAGAATCTGTTAATACCCAATCAGCAATCTTTCCTCTAATAAACATAGTTGTTTTTTCATCTTTGTTACAAATTTTAATCCTTTCGGAATATTGTTTTTGTAAGTCAGCCATTAATTCTCTTGCTCTATTTTCTACAATATCAGATGTTCTATTCTGTTCTAAGAATGCTTCCATTACTTTTAATTGCCCTTCGGTTGGCTCTTTATTTAATAATTTTACCCATAGTTTTTCTGGACTTAAGTATTTCCACGAACCTCTTTCTTTCCCTTTCCAATAAAAATTCATATAAATAGTCATATTTTTAATAGATATTTGTCCCCAAATCCCATCGGATATTTCTATTGCACAATCGTCATCACTTATCATTTTAATATTAAACCTAACATCTATCTTTTTACCTTTTTTATACCAATGATAGGGCGCACGATTTTCTAACGCATAAGATACACTTTCTGGTAAATGTAAATGATGCCACATATATTTGGCTAATTGTTCAGGGTCGGAAGTAAAACAAGATTTAAAAAGCACTCTTGCTAAAGCAGTAAATAAAATATCCTTTGTTTGGACTACCCCATTTATATTATATCTAGTCATTATTTTATTATAAGTAAAAACATAAGGATTATTTCTATCTCCTAGTTTAATAATAGCAGAAAAATTTTCATTTATTCTTCTACCACTCATATTTGTCTTTAACCAAGCCACGATTCCTTCAATCATAGGTTCATTATAATTTCTATTATAAGTATTTTCAATTCTATAACCAAATTTTGAAGGTGTCGAATATCCATATTTATCATCTGGTAATCCAGAAAAACTAATATGGGTAGTATAATATGTTCTACTATCATCTGCTTTTGCTATTTTTAATAATTCCATTATTTCACCTTATACATTGTTTTTTTATATCCTTGTAGACATTTATCATGTGTTTCCTTTCTAGCCTCTAACGGGTCTAATAATTGCCCACCACATAATCTACATCTAGTAGCAATTTGTTTATTATAAGACCGCCGACTTGAAACATAGTCGGGGTTTTTATCATTCATTTTCTTCATCTTCCTTTACATAGAATTTTTGCCTTGAAATAACTAAATGAGGATATTTATCCATCAGCCCTTCAAGGTCATTAACAATATCTGTTATTGAATTATAATCTTCAACCCAAACACTTCCACTTCCACGTAAAATAGTTATACGATATTTTTTTTGTTCAGTCATTTAATCACCTCTACTCTTCTTCTTCACTTCTTTGATTATATTCTTCATTACTTTCCCATAATCTTCTTGGTATATAGAAATGTTTTGCTTTCAATCCCCATATAAAAGAATTAACCTTTAATAATTGAATTGGCATATTTTTTAATTCTTTCCAAGAATAAGTTATATCATTATATTTTATTTTTTTAACAATAGAAACGTCATGTTCAATACAATAATGATTATTTAATACATAAGGATATGGTTGTCCTGTAAAAAAGTCCTTTCTTGTTACAACTTCTTTTTCTACTAAAGATTGGTGACCACCAAGTAATCTGTTTGGTTCTTGCATATTCTTTAGAGCATTAATTATTTCTTTTTTACTTTTATTTTCTAAATATTCTGCCTTTTCAAATAATTTTGTTTTCATATTTATTCCTCTTCATTATTCTTATAATAATTAATCATACTTCTAATTGTGCTAATTTTATCCCCTAACCATTTGCTAGGGAAAACATTCATAGGTAATAATAAATTACAAGCAATATAATACATTATTGAATCAATGGCTTCTTTTTCATCTACCATATCTTTTTCTAAGATAGCCATTGCATCTAAAATATTTTCCCAAATTTCAACAGATTCTATTTTACCTGACCTTTCATGTTCTAATTCTAGCACAATCATTTTACATTCATACCAATCTTTAAAGTGTTTACTATACATTTCCATCCCTCAAATTTCACATACCCCACCTGCACACGCTAATTCTCCAGAAAGAGTTGTATTATCTGTTTCTTCTTTAATTTTAGTTAAATCAATTTGGGGTAGAATTTTACTTAGTTCTTCATATTCCTCTTTAGTTATCTCTTCAAAAGGGGCTTGTTTATACGAACCACCATCATAAGGTAATACTGAAAGTCCATTATAATAATGTCTGTTCATCCATAACCATTCTCCAATTGCGCCCCATTCATTATCTTTAATGGAGACTGTTGCAGAAACATTATGTGTATTTAATCCATCACGATGCC
>TARA_R110000824_G_scaffold2991_5_pt1 | contig 11819 bp, 23 predicted proteins | sample TARA_R110000824 | Tara Oceans TARA_R110000824 (sample SAMEA4397747) | marine metagenome | biome: Polar Biome; feature: [MES] marine water layer (ENVO:01000295) within the mesopelagic zone...; material: water (ENVO:00002006), including particulate matter (ENVO:01000060) such as...... | reverse complement strand
TACACCCCGTTGGCATTTCGCCCGACGAACTTCATGGTGCTATCGAGCATTTAGTGGCGTCTAAGCGCATTCCAGCAGGTGGAATGGGAATCTACAAAACATTCGTTCATTATGATATTCAAGCTGGGCCACGCAGGTGGCGCGGCTAACACGGAGAAGCGATGTACAGTTACAACGATCGACAGAACAAGAATAACCCTATCTGGGATGGCAACACGAGGTTTGAGTCATTTGCCCTTACGGGTGTGGCTCAAGAGATTACAGGCACCCTTGAGTTTGGTAATCCATCGTATATTATTATCTCTAATAACGGTGCTAACAACGTAGTTGTGTCCCCTGATCCGGCAGTCGCTGCCGGTGTAGGCGTTCTACTTGCGCCTGGCGCTACCTTTGAAACGCCCGTTGGTGGGGAAGCGTCTATCAATGTGTTCGGTACTGCCGGTCAAACTATCTTCCTTGTCCTGTATCAATGAAGCGAAGGTCCATAGTACAGCCTGTGCCTACGGGTGATGCTGAGCTTAGGCTTGAGCGCCTGAGCGGAGATGTCGTTACCTCTAAATGGTATGACACCTCTGCTTCTGGCAACAACGGCATAGCCTCAGTAGCCAGCATACTTGCCGACTTTTACTTTGACGGCATAGGTAACAACCCGCCGGTGCATTTTGTTGATGCCGCCTTGCCAACCAGCGCGTCCAACCCGGCAAGCAACTGGACGCTTGAGATGTGGGTAACACATGATGCTGCTGATCCGCCCCCGGCAGGCAGAGAGGCAATGGTTTCTACTCGTGATGGTGGACTGTCCACAGGGTGGACACTTAGAAATCAAGCCCTTGCTATTGGCGACCCTATTGATCTTGATACGTTTGGCGGCGTGGCCAGCCTTGCTGCGGCAATCATTCCCGCCAACCGTGACGCTCAATGGTATCACTACGCAGTAACATGGGAACCGGGCTCACCAGCCACACTCAACTCGTATGTCAACGGAGCTTTACATGCGACCGTTTCTGCTCCTGCGACCCATCAATGGGCTACAGCAGTGGGGACAAACCTTGGTCTTAGGGTTGGTGCTGGAACCTATAATGAATGGGCAGGGTACATTGATACTGTGAGAGTTTATCCTCGCATCTTAAGCCCTGACGAAATACTTAGAGACTATCATGCCGGCAAGCCGGCGCATCCGTAAGGAATAACAATGTCTGACAAGCTAAAATCCCGAAAGCTTTGGCTTTCCATTCTGGCTGCAGTGCTTCCCTTGGTAGCCAAGCAGCTCTGGCCCAACCTTCCCACTGAAATCATCGTGACCTCAGTAGTGGGTGCTCTCGCCGGTGTCCTTGGCATCAGCATGGAAGACGTGGCCAAGCAGAAGCGCGCTGCCGTGGAGGCTGCGGCCGGTACGGGAAAGCCCTCGGGCTCAGAGAGTTAGTACCTGTTGTTTTGCGCTCTAGCGATGTCGGCGGCCTTGACCTCTCTCTTGCTGGGAATAGTAATCGGTGGGATGCTGGTATTACTGGCCGACACCGAGCCGGCAAAAACTTTGACCTCACCGCTGGACTGTCCGCCGGAGGGGCCTGGGGAAATACCGCCGATTGGCAAGGGTCCGTCGGCATGAAATGGAGATGGTGATGGCTAAGGACTGGATCGCTGGAGCAATCAAGAACCCTGGTGCCCTGCACCGTGACTTGGGCATCCCCGAGGGGGAAAAGATCCCTTTGGCCCTCATCAAGAAAGCCGCCAAGCGTAAGGATAAGGTGGGTGAACGTGCTCGCCTGGCCCTGACCCTGCGTGGCTTCCACTCAAAGAAGCGCCAAACGGCCGCCAAGGCAATGGCATAAGGAGGTAGCATGGCTACTAAGAAAAAGAAGAAGGCTGCGCCTGCTAAGAAGGCAGCCCCCAAGAAGCAAGAGTATGCACAGATCCTTGTGGACTTCCTCGACCTAGGCGACGGCGAAGAGATCACGCCGCTGGCTCTTACTGCAGCACATCAGGCCCTATGGGGGGCACCGGCCCGCTCTTGGCGTGAAGATAAAGTGTTGGCAGAGATCCAGAGGGTGCGCGGGCAGCGCCGCCCATAGGGGCTTGACGCCTATTCGCCCGTGCTGGTACCCGTATGGGGAGCGACGGGACTTTTCATCGGGTTCCACCGTCGCTAAGGGGCGGCCTAGCGGTCGCCTCTTTAGTTTTAGAGTTCCCGCCAGGGGTCTACACTGTGCAGGCAGTAGGCTTCGTAAAGCGTCTGGTCATCGAAGTCCTCTTTAGGTGCGCCCGGAAACGGCTCTACCTTTACGTCGGTCTTCACCACCTTGACCCTGGGGTCATCGCGCCAACTGGCTACCTCGCTCCCGTGAAAGCGCCCCAGCAGCTTCTTCCATTTGCTCAAATCAACTTGCTCACTCATCGGGTTCTCCTTCGTTTTTCAAGCCCACTGATGGGCCATTGCATTTGCGATTCCTTCATAGGTTTCGCTTCTTTTGTGTGCTCTGTCTTTGCTTGGTGCCATTCTCCAGATCCTTTGCTCTCTTCCTTCAACCACGTTAGTGGGCTCCAGCTTTGGCAAGTCTTTCAACCATAGGCAGGTAGCTTTAGTTTCTCCGTGACCAAACTGCCAAGGCTGGATAATCTGATCTGGTTTCCTGTAGACCGTGGACATAATGCCGATAGGGTTTTCAATGGCTATCCTCGGGATGCTGGACAACGCTAAAGCCATGAAGAAATCAATGCCTTGCTGTTGTCTTCCATCCGCACGTTTCTCTTTGAACCATCTAGCGCCGCTAGACGCCAAGTGCGTGCAAGGCGGAAAAGCGATTAGCATATCCCAGCCATCTGCAAGTCTAGCAATAACATCGCCGCGGATATGAAACTCAGACCCATCGCTCGACGGCAATAAATCGCAAGACCATGCATCATGGCCAATACCTCGAAATGCTCTTCTGACTTTTCCTGAATATTCACACCCAATAAGAACCTTCATTCGGGTTCTCCTTCTGGCGTTGCATCGCCAATGTCGCACAGGCCCCACATCTGGCAGCCTGGCTCTGATGTATGGAATAACTCTACTTGTTTGCCGCCCCTTGCCGTCTTTGACCACTCAACAACCTTGTCGATAGGCCAGCACTTACCCTCGCGCCCTGTGCGGGCTTGGAAATACCCAGGTGCAGTGCGGCCCAAGCTCTCAAGTGTCTCACCCTTCTTAGCTAGTTTGCTCTCCATCACCTCGGTGACCTCACCCTCTAGTTTGCGGATCTCATCGATGCGCCAAGGGTCTTGCGTCGCCACGGCGAGGATCTCGGACTTGCGAGACATGATGCACGGATAACAGCCGACACGCTGCGCTGGGTGGTTTTCGCGTAGGTATAAGCTGCATGGGGGAATGCCGTGCTTGGTGTGGATGGCAACTACGTCTTCCAGTAGCCAGCTAATGAGGGGCCTCCAAGTGTCGCACTTCATAGGGCCTCCGTCTTCCCATTCTAAAAACTTGGACCGACGCTCAGATTCCTCAGCACGGATTCCCACTACGCTGATCGGTTCTTCGCCCGTGGTTAGCCTCACTTTTTCGATGAACTCCCGCATCGGAACGACCTTTAGGTGCTCGGTGCAGAAGCGTATCATGCGGCTCGGGAAGGCTCCCTTCTGCTTTACCATGTCGGTCATGCCGCCTGGGTATTTCTTGGATACGGCGCGGTGGATCTTCCCGATCTTAGGCTCCAGCACCTCATCGATGTACTTGTACAGATCTGGGTGTTCCCACTTGGTGTCTGCGAAGACGAAGGTGCAGCGGTCCTTCAGGCCCTGGTCAATGAGCCAGAGCGCCATTGCGGTGCTGTCCTTGCCACCGGACACCGAAACCACCAGCGGTCGATCCTCGGCAATCTCAGGCCACTCTCGGTGGCCCTCTAGGATGCGATCTACTACTCCCATTAGCTTTCACCTCCGAAGCGTAGGTCCGTACCGTTGATGTGCATCAGGCCCGTGCTCGCTTCGATCATACGCGAGATAACGTGCGAGCCATAGCGTTGCTCTAGGTGCTTCCACTGCGGCATGTTGGTCGTAAATAGGGTGGGGCGCTGGTAGCGGTGTCGCTCATCGATCAGGTCGCGGATGGCCCCGCCTTGCCAGTCGGTTAGGCCGCGCCTGTTTCCGGCAAGGTCATCGAGCATGAGGATCGTCGCCTCAGCGGCGTCCATCATCACCCGCACCCTAGCGGCATGGCTTTTGTCTGCAGCTAGGTCGGCCTTCTTGAAGAGGCTCGCTTCGGTTTCCCATCGGAAGGTACGCCGGCACCGGTCCTTCACGATCAGGTCGCAGAGCAGCGCGCTTAGGATGGTGGTCTTGCCGACGCCCACCGGGCCTGCCAGGCAGATCCATGACGGCACCTTGTATTCAAAGGCGGCTTCGGCAGCGGGGATCTGTGCGTCAATGTCTGGAAGCGACACGCGCCCGCATGGCTGCGTCCTGGAGCGAAGGGTGTAGACTTGGTGGATGGGCGGCACGCCCGCCACGTCAAACCGTTTGCGTAGGGTGAGGCGTGTGCGGGTGGCCTCTTCCTTCTCTTCGCACTCCACGCACCCGGTGTCGTCGGTCCAGAAGCCGCGGTTGGTGAGCTTATCAATGACCTGCCAGGTGGTTACCTTCTGTGATTGGCAAACGGGGCAGCTAAAGTCAGGCGGTGTCTCGTAGCCCGTATGGCCCAAGGCGTTCTTCGCCTTCCACATCGCATCAAGTATCGTTGCTGGTATCATCGAGTTCACACTGTCCTATCGTGATGGTGACACCCTCTTTATCGGAGGGGCCATTTTGCTTGGTGATGTGCAGCTCACTGATGGCTGCGTCTTCGGGTATGATGAGCGAAAGACTATCGAGGGTCATCTTCGCTAGATTGTCTACGTCAGGCCGCTCGGTGCGCCAGGCCCTTGTCTCTCGCTTTGCCTTTCTGGTGCTCTTAGGCCACGCAAAAACGAAGTCAAGCCGCACACTGAATGGCGGTTCAACCTTTGGCTTGCCTGCTTTGAGCCATGCCTCTCGGGTCATTAGCTCCAGCATCTGTTTGTATTTGACCTTCGCCTTGGGCTGCCAGGTGCGCCCCTTCCCGAAGCGTGCGGACTGCTTCGGGAGGGGGCGGCCTGGGACGAAGAACCGAAACCCGTGCTCGCATATAGGGGAGCCGTAAGGTTCATACATAATGCGACCACAGATCTGGCACTTGTACCGGTCATCCCCAAGCACGAGCATGTAGATGCTTAGGCTAGAATGGAGTCCAGTCATCGCCCTTGTCCTCTTTGGTGTCGCTGCCACGGTACTCGCCCTTGTCGCTACCACGGTAGTCGTGCGGCTTCTGCTGGGTGAAGCGGGGGCGCTCCTCGCGGTCCTCCGAGCGACCGAACTCGACGCCACCGAAACGCTCGGCGGTCACCTCCAGATCCGCACGGGCCTCACCGGAGCGGGCGGTGTAGATGCGGGGCTCCTTCAGTTCGCCGCGCACGGTCACCGGGCTACCCTTTTTCAGGTAGGTGCAGCAGTTCTCGGCGGGCTTGTCCCACACCGTGACGTTGACATAGATCGTCTGGTCCCGACCGGAGTTGACCGCCACCCTCAGAGTGGTGACCGCCTTCCCATCGTTCAGGCTGCGAAGTTCCGGGTCTTTGGTAAGGTTCCCGGTGCAAATATACAGGTTCATCCTGCCTCCTCTTTCTGGAATCCTAACTTGGGTAGTGATTCCATGCGGTTAATAAATAGGGTGCTCAACTCTCGCACCATCCCCTTGGTGAGCTTCTCCTTGGCCTCCGAGAGGCGCGGGCGCAGAGCCTGCAGGCCCGGCACGTCAAAGGCGGTGCTGATCTCCATTGACAGCTCCCCCATGAGGGTTGCTTGGTCATCGCTGGGAGCCTCAGCTTTCTCTTCAAACTTCTGCTGCTGCATCTCGACGTACTTGTTGTCGTCGAACAGCCCGAGGAACACATCGCCATTGAAGCCGATGTAGCTCAGGGCCTTGGTCAGGGCATCGGTGGTGGCGCTCTTGACGGCATCCTCGTTGACGCGCCCGCTCTTATTGGTGAGCGCCTTGCAGCCAAAGTGGACGACGGGCTGAGACACCTCGCCGGTATCCGGGTGCTTGTACCACAGGTGCATCTTCACGATGACCACCCCATCGGTGTAGGTTTCGTCAGTGTCCCATCCCCACCCCAAGCCGACAGGACCGAAGACCTCGGTGGCAGTCTTGACTTGGTAGTAGGCGTCGATGGTGGTGAAGCCGCGGCCCACCTTGACGAACTTGGTGTAGGCAGGATCGGTCGGGAAGACCTTATCCCACAGGGCAGTGTTCGGGTTCTTCTTCTTACTCATCGTTCTCGCCCTCCCCTTGCGTCAGTGGGCGGCGTTTCGGAATGATCTTTGCTTTGTCAAAATCCTCCATAACTTGGTCCCGTTCCCTGTTCACCTTGTTCAGCGCGGCCATAAGGCTAGTCATCTTCTTTTTGGGTTTCATCCGAAGCTCCTCTCTGCCCAGCCACCGAGGTTGCCGAGGCCAATCTCTTGCTGCTCGGGCAGACCAGGCCACGCTTGCACCTCACGGTCAGGCGTCTCGGTCTTATGGTTAAGAACGCAGTCAGCGTAACGCTGGAGCGCAGTGGCATAGATGCGCCGCCCATCGTCGAGCAGATCCTCGTTCAGCATAAAGACCGCCGAATCGTAGGGTGCCTGCGTCTCCTGTGCTACGATCACTGCGCCATCGGCACCTTCGCCGTCAGCGTAGAAAGCAAGCTGCGCATGGTACAGGTACTCACCGACCGTGCGCCCGAAGGTGCCAACGGTAGGCGTCTTGGCGGTGGACTTGTAGTCAACGATATACTTCTTCCCATCGACAGTGACCACGCGATCCATCTTGCCCCTGCAGAGCACAGGCCGGGTGAAGTCTGGCACCTCGACCTCCCATTGGTACGCCTGCTCGTTCACGCCATCAGCATCCCACAGCCAGAAGCGGGAGCGGTCCTTGGTTTGGAGCGCGGCCACCATAGCCATAGCCTTGTCCATGTCGTCGGCCTTGACGATGTCGCGACCTTTGTTGCGAGCCTTCCACAGCTCCATCTCGGCCTTCCCCTCCTTGGTGCGGAAGTAGGTCGGGCGGTCGGAGGGGGGCTCCGGCTTCACCACGAACTCTTTGTGGAGGATGGGCTGCTCAAGGATGGCGCAGTGGATCAGGCGTCCAAAGATCATGGCAGCCGACGCAGGGGATTCGACGCCCAGCATAAAGCGGTTATAAAAATGCAGCGGACTGGTGGTTAGAAGCACTTTCAGTGCGCTCCAGTTCACCCCGTGCTCGATCGGGTTCAGGTCATGGTAACTCATTATTCCATGCCTCCTTTCTCATCCGTAATCGGTGATATGGACTGACCGTATTGCCAATGCCCGTTGTCCGTAACCACAACGACGTAACCGGCGCGTGCGTCGGCCCAGCTTGCCTGGGCTACGTCGTTACCGTATTTTTCATACCGCTGGGTCAGGTCGATCTGCGTAACCTTTGCGGGTCCACGGCTTGTGTTCACCATGTCTCCCACGGACACCATTGCCCCATCATCCGCTGCCTTTTTGAATCTGATGGCCTCCCACGCGACATGAAGCTTGGTGGTGTATGCACTATACGCATCAGACACCCGCGTGTGACGGCTGTATAAGTCGTCTGGGCTCATGTCCGGCTTACGCAGGATCCGTTTTAGGCGTCGAGCCTCAAGCACGAGAGATGAGATGCTATCTTCGATCGCCTTAATATTCTGCGTGGCGTGCGTGTGGGTGGGGGCATACTCTTTCGCCACCCAGACGGTTTGATTGGTGGGTCCAGTGGCTCGACCCAGGCTGTCGCAGGAGCGGCGCTTACGGCTGAGCGCGGTGACGTGACCCTCTTTGCACAGTTCACCTCGGCGCTTGCGGGCGTTGTCACCGATCTCAAGCTGGTGTGCGATCTCTGAATCGGTGGCACCGTGGAACGCACGGAACTTGAGGAAGGCTAGGATAGCCGCCTGCATCTCGTTTAGTTTAGGTTGAATGAACTCCAGCCCCTCGGCGCTTGCTTGCTCGGGCTGAGACATGTTCAGAATACTCTTCATCGGGGGGATACTTTTCATCGGGTTTCCTTTTTGATGACGTTATAGATGGTTGTGCGGGTCTTCCCGTACAGTTTTGCCAGTTCACTGGCGCTTGCTTTACCTGCTCGAAACATTCTCACAATGGTCGCCGAGTCCTCCTCAGTAAGCGGCGGGGTTGCGGATTCCTGGGGGTCGGCACGTCGAATGTAAACGTAGACGCCGCCCTCCTCTGCGTTCTCATCAGCCAGAGCCGTTCGTACTTGTTGCTCCAGTTTCAATGGCAGCTTGGGGTGTACCCTACGAGTGCTCATTCATCTCACCTCCTCTCGATGTAAAGGTTGCTCGGTACCTTTGCACTATAGTCTCACCGGGTGTCAAGCGTTTCTCCCCAGCTTTGTTTGTCAAGGGTAAGTGGCGGGCTCCTACTTACCTAGCCGCCCGTGGTGAGCCTCCCGTGGTACGCCCGTGGTAAGCCTCCCGTTATTCGCCCGTGGTAAGCCTCCCGTAAAAATTCTTGGGTGGTGGTAAGGTTTTTTGTGGCGTTTCGTTTTTCTTGGGTGGTGGTGGTGGGGTGGCCGCGCCTTGCGGATCCTAGCCGCGGCGGGCGTGGGCTGTGTGTTTTGGGGCTTTGTGGGGGCGTAGGTTGCGCCGTGGCGGCGTTGCGCATGGTGACCCTTGCCAGGGTATGGGGGAAAACGGGCACAACAAAGCCCGCCACGGTGGGCGGGCTCTGCTGCAGCAACTGCAGGCGAGGCGCTATAGGTACGCCCGCCACCGGTCCAGGTATCCCAAGGCATTGTAACGCCGCATGATATGGGCCGCGCCGTGGGCGGCGTTTATAACGTGCCAAGGGCGGCCGCGCTCAACGCCGTTGCATTGTATCGGGCACCCCGCGCAATCTATGCCGTCCGCATACGTTGCTGGGCACCCTGCGATAATAAGACGCGCCGCCTTGCCTGACGCGTTGACAATAGCCCGCCGCGCCTCTTGCCGGGTAAGCTCGGGCGGAAACGCCGTATAGGTGCGCCAGCCTAGCGCCGCCGCTTGCCCTACTTGTTCGGGTAACTCGCAACTTGCCATGACAAGCCGCGGCCAGGCGCTGGCGCTCACTTGTCGCCATTGGTGCGTAAAGCCTTGCCGCTCTTTTGCTTTATGTGTGAGGCGCTGGGCGATTGCGGCGGGCATCGCCACGGGGTCACCATACGCGCCAAGCCGCACGCCGTCGGGCACGGATCCAACAACGGTTAGCGTTTCTTCAATGGGCAAGCGTAACACCGCGGCAAGTTCGGCAAGCTCGGGATAGTTGCCCCGCCGAATGCTAGACCATATGCCGTTAAGCGTGCGCCCCGCGGGATAGCAAGCGCCCACCGTGTCACCCTTAGCAGCAACAAAAGGGCAAGCGTTGTCACCCTCGCCGCAAATGCACGCGTCCGCGGTGTGACCGCGGCGCGCTTCTATTGGGTGGACTTGGGCGTTAAAGTGCCAAGTCTGATATTCGTCGCCTACTTTTAGGTTGGAACAATAGAACGATACCGCCCCGATGACCGGCGTCTTTTTGCTGAGCCCTGGCAAGGTTGACGGGCCGCGGTAAACTAGCAGCCCCCGCGCCTTGCTGCGCATTTTCCATTGCTTAAAGAGCCGCTGATAGCGCGGCAAAAGGTTAGGTTTTAGCATAGCCCGCCCCTAACCTAGAACTTTGATAATGATCGAATCGCGCAGCAAGACGCGAGCGTACCAACGATGAGGCTTCGGATAGTGCGGTCCCTCAATAAGGACTTCGCCGTCCGTTTTGCCGGGGAAAAAGCCGCCGGGCTGGAAAGCCGTAACCTTGTGCCCGTCGGCTACCCATTGCTTAAGCTCTTTTTTGGTTTTCGGGTTGTCGTTTGCGTACATGTTAGAAGCTCCCTTTGATGGCGCGAAGCTCAAAGCTCCAGCCGTTGTTTTGTTTGTGTAGTTCGGGCAATTCGGCGCGTATCTTTGCGGCTTCCGAGGCGTTAAAGATTGTTGCGAAAATCAGGTTTTTACTTTGGCACCCGCGGTGCCAGTCCATCGCCGCGAAGCGTGTGCCTTTTGGCGGTTTTCCGTAAATCCTAAATTGCTTTTGGCTTTTCATAGTGACCGGCTCCAATATTTTACGCGTCCGTTTTCGGCGGTGGCGATAAGCGCGCATGCCATAGGTAAAGGGCTGAGTGTGACGGCGTAAAGCTTGCGCCCGACCTGATAGACGCTAGCGCGCCCATTATCAGGATCCGCGCTTACCCGCCGCGCCTTGGCAATTGCCGTTGTGCGTTTGCTATACTCAATAAAGCTATTCATAGCGTTCCTTCCGATAATGCCACGGCGCAAAGCACCATGACGTAGAAAGCGGTCAGGCAAACAGCCCAGCCCATTAGAAAGAGGTCGTCATTATTCATCGGGTTCCTTTACTCTGCGCGGAATGCGCAGCCCTTAGAGCGCCAAGCGTTAGCCTGACGCCCTATGGGCTGTTCACTGTTCGCCCGTGGTGGCTTCCGTCCGTAGTCGTTTAGTGACCATGGCAAGCGCGGCGTTATGGGCGTCGGACAAAGACCGGTGGTCATCTAAGGGAGTTATGATGGTATCGCCCGTCCATTCGTTGTAGTGAACCACGGCAACAGTAAACACAGGCTCTTCTAATTCGTTGTCGTAAACGTAAAGGTCGCCGCTTACCATATTGGGGCGTGCGCTGGGTCCGTAGTGCCACGCGTCAACCGACCAGTCGGCATTTAGACCGCAAAAGCGATCTTTAAGGGGTTTAGAATTCTTAACCATGGTCTTTTCCTTTTGGCGCGGTGCGCCGGTTATAGAGCGACGGCAAAAGCGCCGCCCGTTGTGAAGTATACAAAATCCCAAGATGAGCCTGCAGGTAGGCGGCTATCAGCCCACACGAAGCCGTATTCGGCGGCGTAGTGTTTGCCGGTGGGGTCAACGTCCAGCTTGCCCAAAATGCGAGCACCGGCGGGAAGCTCGCCGCCCAAGGATACGGGCTCGCCGTTCATATGAATGAAAACCGTGCGCGCCGTTTGGCTTTGCGCCGTCTTAAGCTTTGCAGTCGTGAAGGCTCGCACGTCGCGCATAAGCAACGCGGGACCATTCAGTTCAAGCGGGGCGCTGGGCGTTGTCTTGGGCAAGCCGCCGCGCACTAGCCCTTGCGGCTTGTAGCTATAGACCGTGTGAAGCTTGCCGGCTTTGCGGCTTGCGGCTTTGGTTTTGGGAATGTGCGCCCATATAGTTAGGCGGTTACACGTGGTTTTCATCGGGTTCCTTTTCGGGCGCTGAGTGATTCAACTAAGCCCGTACTGCCTGAGTCCTTTGGCAGTGTCAACCTTCCCCCGTGGCTTTACAGTCTTAGCTTTTAAATAGGGGCGCTTGCCAGGCTCGCCTCGTGCGCGTGTACGCGCGTCATGCGATCGGGCGCTTGCATTCATAGACCTCTCCTTTTCAGCTCTAACGGGGCGCTTCAGAGGGGCGGCGCAATACGCACGCGCACGCACGCGAGGGCCGCGGCCGCGGTGGTGTCAACCTGTACGGAATAGCGTTGCAGTCCCTATTGTGGGCAAGGGGTAAATGCACAACGTCTGCGCGGCGCAATCGGTAGGAACAAGCTAGCGCCCAGCCCTCAAAAGCAACTGACCTAGACACTAGGCGACAAGCTGCAGCGATGAAAGGCGCGGGCGCGTATTGGAGAAGCCGCCCCGCCTGCCAAGGCTTGCCCTTGCCCAAGGGGTG
>TARA_R110000824_G_scaffold79010_2_pt1 | contig 11829 bp, 15 predicted proteins | sample TARA_R110000824 | Tara Oceans TARA_R110000824 (sample SAMEA4397747) | marine metagenome | biome: Polar Biome; feature: [MES] marine water layer (ENVO:01000295) within the mesopelagic zone...; material: water (ENVO:00002006), including particulate matter (ENVO:01000060) such as...... | reverse complement strand
AAGGACAAGGACGACAAGAAGGCTGAGGATACAGTAGAGGAAAGCGAAGTAGAGAAGTCTGATTATTCAGATGTAATCACTTCTGATTACCTCAACTGGATGGAGGATACTCTCAAGAGCGGTGGTGTGGACACCGGAGCCGCTCGTACGCATTTCGATGACATCGAGAAGCAGAACATGGGTTTCACCCCCGAGGAAATGGCTGACACCGAGGCCGCAAAGGGCGGACAGGTCAAGGGCCGAGCGCAGGAGAATGGAAAACCATCGACCAACGCTGTCTCACGCACTACAGGAAAGGGAAAGAGCATGAAGAAGGGAGATTTCATCGACCCAGCATCTCTAAGCGACTCAGATATCGAATCAGCATATGAGGTCTACAAGGCCGCTGCTCTTGAGAACGAGTTCAAGGGAAGCCTAGAGAATCATTTCTCTGAGCGCTACACACAAGAGAGGACTGCTGAGGTTGCTAAGGCAGAAGCCGCAGCATTCGACGCACGCAGCCCTCTAGCAGACATACAGAAGTCAATAGAGGCACTAGCAACACGAATTGACTCTATCGGAACTCCAGCAGAAGTTGGAGAAACAATTACCAAGAGCGACGAAATATCAGCAGTAGTCGTTCCTAGTACGGAGGATTTGGCTAAGATGTCATGGGATGAAGTTCATCACTTGGCAACGAAAGCCTTTAACCCGGAGTGAGATACTCAGGAAAAAAATGAAAAAAAGGAGATGAAAAAATATGGCAAGAGACTACGTAAGAACAGTAACAGACATGGAGCGCTACTACTATGGCGCCGGTAACGCAATGGGCTACTCATACACTGGTAGCGAATTACTCAAGGCTGACAGCCCAATGATGTCATCCACCGCTGGAACATACCAAGCAATCTACGGACGCAAGGTATGGTCGCAGTTGAACCAAGAGTTCAACGCTTTCAGCATACTACCAAAGAAACCGTGGGATAGGTCGGGATGGCGTGTCATCACTGACAAGCCTAACTCCGGTGCAGTGCACGGTGGTGTTGCAGAGAACGCAACTCTACCAGACACAGTGAAGCCTGTCTTCCAGCACGTGGCTGCAAAGCCCAAGACCATCGCTCACACCTTCGATATGTCGGAGGTCGCGGTGTTCCTCGCTGACAAAGACGACGGCATGGGAGACATCCGCTCTGTCCTAAAGGAAGAGATGGGTAAGCACCACGCAGAGATGGTCAACAAGATGCTACTAACAGACGTGACAAGCGCAGCAGGGAACAATTTTGAGTCCCTCGACAGGATTACGGCTAACGCAGCATCGATGGCTACCGGAACCAGCGACTGGGTCGACTCAGACGGCGACTTCGACATCTACTCGATTGACAGGTCTGCACAGACTTGGGCAAACGCCGAGGTCAACGTAGGCGCAACCAACGTAGACAGAACGCTCAGCCTAGACCACTTGGACACACTGTTCCAGAGCATTTGGGGCCGTGGTGGAAATCCAAAGGTCATGCTAACTGGATACGATACTCTGATGAGACTACAGCAACTACTACAGAGCCAGCAGAGGTTCATGGAAGAGAAGAGAGTCACCCCTACCTACAACGGTGTGAAGGGTGTTCCCGGTATCGAGGCCGGATTCATTGTGGCTACCTACAACGGTATCCCAATCATCCCAACGAAGGATATGCCAGCAGATACTACCGGCAACCTGACGAGAATCTACTACCTAGACACTGACTATATGCACTTTTCTACGGCTATCCCAACTCAATACTTTGAGTCGGGTATCGAGACTGGTGACCCCTTCGCCATCAACAGACTGGGTCAAGAAGGCCTCTACCGAACAATGGGAGAGGTCTGGACTACTTTCTTCGGAGCACAAGGGAGCGTGAGAAACCTCAAGTAAGGTTTTTCTTGGAGATATTAAATAAAGGAGATGATGAAAAATGGTAGCAACAACAACGGTAACAACTAATGGACTAAGCATAAAAGTAGCAGATTCGGACTTTACTCTTGTGAGTATCTTGTCTGACCTAGACATGAGAACGGGAACCCCTGTGGGCAGTGAGGAATGGCTCAAGGGATTCGGTACCACTTACCCCGGCGGCTCTGATATGAGCACTTTCTCAGCAAGCAACACTGATGGTGCAGCAGAAGGCTCTCTAAGGATGGTCACAATAACAGCAAACGTGGTTCAAGCAGCAACGGTAGAACCTTTGCTCTTCTCAGTAGGTGCATCGAAGATAGTAGGCATCCTCGGTGCAGTGGGGAAACTCGCAGCAAAGGATGTCACAGTCTATTCGACTGAGACTGGACTCGTAGGAGCAAACGACACGGTAGCACCACTAGCAACTACTGGTGCTCTGCCTTGTCTAGTCATTGACTCAGAAGGCGCGAACAACGTGATACAAGTCACGGTACTACTGCTGAACTGAGACGATAGACGATAAATGATATGAGGAAGGAATATGCCAACAGCAACCTATCTAGGTCCGTGGTATAGTGTTCCGAATCCTGATAGCAGTCAACCGTCGTGGATAAGGCACAAGCCCCAAACAGTCAGCACTAAGTGGCTAGATGCTTGGGGACACAGGCTATCTCCCGATGCGTTCACCATTGAGGGTTACGAACTACCAACTAAGGATGATGGCAACGATGGCCTCCCTGATTCGGGATGGCGTAAGGCTGACATCGTGGCGTGGTTGGCCTCTCAAGGCGCACCCGCAGGTAATGGATACAAGACCAAGACTACTCTTCTCTCTTTAGTAGGCAATGTTTTAAGCCCACCAGTAGAGGAAGAACCAGTAGCAGTAGTAGTAGAAGCCGCTGTAACAGAAGAAATATTAGAGGAGTGATAAAAAATGGCACAGACACAAACAACGGACAACAGACCCACAGTGATGGGAAACCTAATCATGTATACAGGCACGTTTACCAATACGAGCACAGAAGAAGCGACAACCATAGACTTGTCAGCGCAACTATCGAAGATACTCGCAGGTGGTGCTAATGCGCTCAGCACAACCGCTGGAACTGGTGCTGGTGTTGATGGGATATTTACATCTATCGCCGCCGCTACACCATCACTCGTGCTAAACCACGTTGCTGGACAAGATGGCTCTTGGTGGGCATTGGGTCAGCGCTCTTGAGGCGGTGACTTAGATGGCAACCAGTCCTGAAATTAGAGTTCTAGGCCCATTCGCTCCGAAGGATTTCGATGAGTTAGCCGCTACGCGGGCTGCTCTTGATACCGCTATGACTGCTGCGGCAGCCAGCACACCCGGAACCGCATTGGTCTCAGCAGAGCCTGTAGTGGTTCTAGGTAATATTTATTTAATTCTAACTAGCACAGCAGCGTGATGATAAGTAGGTGGTGTGAGTGAATGTCGGGATTTCAACTTCAATCGCTTGACATCGAGGACATCAGCAGAGCAGCCAAGCAGAACGTCAAGTCTGACACCCGATACGATGCGGGGACTATCACAGATACTAACGCCCCACTCAAGGGTGTCACAAGCAAGCAGCGTGCTCGCAGTTCCGAAATCGCAGACATACTGGATATAGGTGCAGGGACACGTTGCACACACTGCGGTATGCTCCATTTCCTATGGAGGGCTACTTGTGGCGCGTGCGACAGACCTATGGACTACAACCTTGGTGAGCGTAATGAGGAGGCGAGATACTAATGCCACAGATATTCAGTCCGGGTGAGGGAGAGACAAGACCCCTTGACCCAACAGCAGTGGTATACACGACTGCTCAGCAGGTCGCTGACCTGCTTGACATAGGGCCGCAAGACGCAGTGGCGGTTAGCGCCGATACCGAAGCAGATAGGATATATGTCACAGGGTCTGACTACAGGAACATCGGGTTCTCCAAAGACGACACGATACTAATCTACAGCGATGCCCAAGCAATGGGGGTGGAGAAGACGCTCACAGCAGTTACTGAGGGTGGTTCCAATGGAGTAGCACTCTACTTTACTGGTGACAATATATCGAATATTCAAGACTTCGCAGTCGCGGACAACACATACGTTCAGAACCAAGCATCTTTCACTGACGGAAGAACGAGGGGGCTTACAAAAACTAAGGTAGAGAATATCATTAGGCGTATGCAAGACCACATAGACAATCTCACTCACAATGCATGGAGACCATATCTAGTCAGTGCAGAATACATCAACTTCGATACATATAAGCCATACAGGAGAAGATACTACACTGATTACGTAGGTACATCTCCACTCTTATACAGAAATGTTCAGCAGGTTCTAAGATTGGAACTGTGGCAGGGAGATGACTATCGTGAGATAGGTGCTGCTGAAGCAAGGTTGGAAATAATCAATCATGCTAATCTCGCTGGTGATTCAATCTATCTCTCTCCGGGTAATGGTAGTATAGCCACACTGAGTGTAGGTACTGCTACGACAAATTGGAGGAGTGACTTCGATGTTGTAACTACAGCGCAGAATCTCGCTGACCTAATCAATAAGGAAGACAGGGTGAGTAAGACTGGTTTGAACTTCTCACCCCCCTTTACTCTTGAGGGTAACACTGCTAATGTAGCGGTTCATAACGAGTTCTATGCTACGGCTAACTCTGACTACGGGACTGGTAAATTGAAGATAACCAGTATGAGAGACACAATTGCTGGGGAAACCTGTACGATTGCTGTCACAGATGAAGCGAGTTTAGCGATAACCCAAACTCAAGATTCGGCTGCATGGAGTGCATCTGTGGCTGGTTCTACTATTACAGTCGGATATCAGTATACTGATGGGGAAACTCCGGTAGTTACTACTGCTACTTCTAGTACCACTCCTTTTGCAGAGAAGGGATTACTACAGATAGGGAACGAGGTGCTGTCATACACTGGTAAGACTGCGACCACGACTGATGCAAGTGGTGCTGTGACTGCATGGGGGACATTCACGGACTGTGCTAATGTGAGTGGTACGCCTCTCACGACATTAAACACTGGTGGAACGAAATTCACTCAGAAGAGGCTCTCAATAGACTTGCATGGTGGTAGCGCTAGTGGTGATAAAGGTAGACTGCGAGACTGGTGGCTTGACCATGAGATGGGAATCATCTACTTCAACAACTCGTATCCGTTCTTTGAGTGGAATGCAATCAAGACCTCATACATCTATGGTGAGAGATACGTCGACAAGGGCATCGAGGACATATGCACCAAGATGGTGGCCATTGACTTGCTCATGAGCGATGACAGGAGCGTCCTCATACCCGAAGGCACTCAGAACGTCGATTTGGCATCCAAGATACAACTCTATCGGGCTGATATCGATAGGATGTTCCCACGTTATGTGGAGGTGGTTGTCTTTGGATAATAGTGACCCAGTCTTCGCTGAGTGGAAGGAGACCATAGAAGCCGAGTTCGCTAAGGGAGAGATGCAGAAGGAAGTGCGAGAGTGTGTAATCGATGGCTCTAGTGAATACAAGGAGATAGTAGAGTCACGAGAGGACAATCCCGAGATAGTGGAGAAAAGGATGCTAACTGAATCGCCAATCCTATCACAGGAGAAACTCAAGTTCGATGGTGAGAAACTCATTCCTGATTGGGAGAAGCATAAGGATGAGAGGAAAAGGAGGGAATTCCACAAATGGTAGCGACCTTCAAAGAGGGCATAGATGTCATCATAGATATCCTATCCGCTAATTGGAACAGGGCGAACACGAATAACTTCAAGCCAGTGATAATTGACATAGCGGATACCGGGCCGGAAAGAGGAAAGAGGCTAGACCTCGATAGGACTGATTACGTCATGGTCTTTGAGACGGCTCACAACGAGGAACTCCCTGAGATGCTGTATGACTTCGTCACCACTAGAATCAATATCACAGTCGATATGCGGACAATGAGAAGCCGTGGACAACTGCAAAAGATGGAGAACGAACTGCGACGTTGCATCCATCTAAAGAGGAAGGGAGACGGGGTGAATTTCGACAGGTTAGTATACAAAACCCGAACAGACCTATCTGACAGGAGCAAGCGACTATTCAGAATGACGTTCCAAATTGAAGTCGTAATCTTCGCAGAACTAATACCATAAGGTGAAAAAATATGCCATCAACAGTCTATCGTGGAGATTTATCAGAGGTCACGTTCGGTCAGGAGAGCGGGATAAGGCTAGAGCACGACTACGGTGGTTCGGGCTTCACATTCACAGCATCTTTTGAGACTGGTGCTAACGCTGCCAATGCTCCTCATAAGAATACGGAGAAGGACACCAGCGTCATAGTGCTCAGCGGTGGTGCTGCGAACACCCCTGTAGTGAGCAATGTGCTCCAAGCCCCTAGGGGGATGCTAGTGGGGTCCAAGGTCATATTCTCCATCAAGAGCAGCACCCCCAACTGGGACACTGATGATGACTATGCAGTGTCAGGTAGGTCCTACACGATAATCAAGCAGGAGGTCTGCGATGATACGAATAACGATAATGATGGCAAGACAGAAATCACAGTGAGCCCTGCTCTCAAGACCGACCACTCTTCTGCTGACAAGGCTTCCAAAGCCCTTGATATCATGCACATCCTGCCCTTCACCACCCCCTCGTTGGACGTTAGCATGTCTAATGATGACAACGCAGTTGACGCAGTGGAGAGGGTCATGACCGACCAGTTCGTAGGGCTGGTCAGCACAGTCGCATTCCCCGAGACCAAGGTGGACCTCAAGAGGTACCACGTCGTTGGGCTTGGCAGGGACGTCGCGGTGCAGATGCCGGGCAGGTTCCTGAACACCGATGGTACCTTTGAGTGCAACATCCACAACGGGAGGTGGTTCAAGTACTGCCTAGGTCAGGAGTTGGTCAAACTGACTACCTCAAGCAAGGGGAACACTGGTGCTCAAACGTTCTCCCTCAACGGTGCTACGAAGCCCGGTACGAGTTACCTGACCTTCGACGGACACGCTGACACGCCTGCCATCAATAGCGTGAACTGGGGAGTGGGCGACTACATCGTACTCGATTCCTCTGCCACTTCGGTAGCAGCAGACCGCGTCGTAGACATCCAGACCTACAACGCTACCGCCATAGGTGGTGGTGATGAGGCCGACGCGTGGGGGCATACCAGCAGCATCACAGCCGCCAACGTATTCGACAGGGCATTCAAGACCGAGATAAGGAGGGTCGTAGGCTACACCAAGAACAGCAGTGACCACTACGTGTGGTTGGACAGCCCACTGACTTACGGTCATGCTGATAACTTGCAGGTCAAGTTCCTCAAGTACCAGACTGATACCGCGCTAGACAGTGGTAATATGTTCGGTAGCCCTCACCGAGCAGCAACCACTAGCAACCTCACCAACCCAGTGGAGCACCTCTTCTTCTCTCGCGCTACGGTGCCATCCTTCTCCATGGAAGTCAGCGTCAGGAGGACCGATGCGGATGGCGTCACTAACGACGTGGTCGATGGTAGCGCAACCGACACCAAGCAACTCACCAGAGTCTTCCGTGGATGCAAGGTGAAGAACTGGAGCCTCACGACTGATACGGATGCCGCTCTCAGGATGAATGTCAATTTCGATGCCGCCCTATGCTACACCGATACTGGTAGGTTGGAGACTCAGGCGAACGGGTTCACGGCAGACCAAGAGACCAACAGGGGAGACAGGTACGATGCACACCGTCTCTTTGAGGACACTGCCAACACTGAAATAAAGAGGAAACAATCGGGTATAGAGAAGGGCACTCAGAAGCCATTCATGTTCTACAACGGTAGCGTGACTATGCTAGGGACCCAGTTGGGTCAGGTAGTCTCGTTCACCCTCAATGGGAAGACAGGTGTCGAGCAATACTATTCAATCAACGGTGCTAACATAGCAGACAGTGCAGCGGACCAAGTTCCATTCGCTGGTACTCGCAACCCCGTCATCGCAGCAGAGGGGAAGACCGAGTACGATTTGGAGATGGAGATAATCGTTGACGACCCCCTCTTCTACCACAACATGAGGAGGGCAGTAGCCAACTTCGATGAGACCACCTCCGACAACACGGACGCTGACCAGATACGCCTCTCCTTCGTGAAGCAGGGCACTGGTGCTACTAGGGAGTCACTGGACATACTCATGGATGACTACTTCATCACCGAGGCTCCTCTACCCGTACCAGAGGACAAGGGACCCATGCGAGCCAAACTCAAGGTGATGCCCAAGACCGTCAAGGTCATTGCCAAGGATACGGTGCTATCAGCATGATGCCATCCACCAAGATTAGAGCCCTTCGCTACAACAGGAGCGAGAAGTTGCATTACATCAAGTGGTTGCTTACGGAGACTGGTCTTCACCAACACGTGGCCGAAGGAGACTTCTCCTATCTCAACACGAGACAGGACATAGACAATGCTATGATGACTCATATCAAACCCACTTGGGTTGAAGCGGCTGAGGAAGTAGTCGGCACAATGGTCGAGGCTGTTCTCGGAAACGAAGAGGTTGAGGAAGAGGTTGAGGAAGAGGTTGAGGAAGAGGTTGAGGAAGAGGTTGAGGAAACCTATGTTCCTCTCGATGATAACCCATTCTCGGAGATAGATTACGATTCAATGACCGTAAAGGAATTACAGGAAGTGTGCCGTGAGCGTGAATTAACGATTCGTGGCACGAAAGCGGAGGTAGTGTTAAGGCTACGCCGTGATGATGAAGGATTAGTCGAACAGGAAACGGAAGACGAGACCGAAGCCCCCTCTGAGGAATCAGAGGCTGCTGAGGAAGAGTTGGACGCCCCCTCTGAGGAATCAGAGGCTGTGACCGAGGAAGTGACCGACAATGACCATAGTGGAGAAACAAGCGATATTAACGAAGAAGAATGAACACAAGCATGAGATAGGCGTAGACCCGGACGACAGTGATGCCGTCATGGAGGTCTGGATACGCGATATCACGTTCTTGGACATTCAGAAAGCCGCTCAGAGCATGTTCCAGATGGATGGCGACAATGTGTCGCTAGACCTTGAGGGGTACTGGGACTTCGCTCTCAGCAACTGGGTCGTGAAGACGAATCCAGAACTGACACCTGAGGAGATGAAGAATCTAAGCGCATACGTGGGGCAACAGATAGCATCCTTGCTACCGAAACCCGATGAATTGGCGGAGGCTATGCAGGGGGGGTTTACCAAAGCGAACAGTTGAAGGTTCGGCAATTTCTATCGAAGAAGAAAATAGAAACTTCTGAAGACGTAGTATTGCAGATTCAACTTTTCGCCTATACCGTAGCAAAACATTACGGCATATCACTCGCGGAGGCATATCAGATGGAGTCAAGCATGTTCCAACAATCCCTCGCATGGGCCATCGCTGCTAATGAGGCAGAGGAAGAGGCACAGAGGAAGGCTGATATGAAAAGCAATACCGATAGTGGTGATATAGTGGAATTCGACTACTCATTCATAGACATGGAGGAGGACTTCTAATGGCTATTGGAGCGTTGTTGAACCAACTAGGTTCCATGACCAGCGCATTGAGCGGCATAGGGTCCATGATGAGTGGTCTCGGTAGTGTTGCTTCAAGCATAGGTGCAGCGTTATCGAAGGCATTCCAGAAGGCATGGAATGCTGCTAGTGATGCCTTCAAGAAGATAAAGGAATTCGCAGAAGACCATCTATGGCCTCTGTTTGAGCCTCTGTTCAATACTGCTAAAACGGTATTCTTCGGATTATTGGGCATAGCAAAAACCGTATTCAATACGATGAGAACCATCTTCAATGAAGTGTTATTACCCATATGGGGCGTTATGAAGGACATGGCGATGATATGGTACAAGGTCTTCACTGGAAAGTGGAGAGAGGCCATGGGGGATGCTGAGAAACTAGGAAAGGAAAAGTTACTACCCTTCTTCCGAACTCTAACGGGATTACCCGGTAAATTACTCGCTAAGGGGTTAAGCACTGCGAGAACACTGGTCGGTAACCTAATCTCCTTTGGTTCAAGTGCGATAGGAGGACTGGTTGATAGAATAAAAAGCGAGTTTTCCAATGTCGCTGATGTGATATCAGGGGTATTCACTAGAATATTCAACGGGATAATGAGGGTGTACAACGCTACCGTTGGCAAGGCAGTCAGCGCAATCAAAGGGGTATTCGGTGCTGTGAGGGGTGCAGCCGGAGATTTAGGTGGTGGGGCATCCGATGCTGCTGATGCGGTGACTAATGTGGGTACGGCAGTAGCAGGTAGTATCTCACAGGTATTCAATCTCAACATAGACATCAGCGGAATGACGGACCGCAGTGACAAGAGGGAGATGGCACGGGAGATAAGCAAGATGATTGAACAGGAGTTAGGTAGGACTCTCAGGGCCTCAGGGGGGTCCAGATTCTCTAGGTGATTAGATGGCGGCAGGGACACCGATAAGACTCGTTCAGGAGAACGGCAACCTCATCGAACTAGAGGCTCAGACCATGGTGATGACCACCTCTAGGAAGGTCGGAGGGTCCGCTATACCCCTCACAGGGAGCAGGCGCATAGGACTAGACATGAACGTGAACTCGGCCATGATAAACGTGCAGGGCATAATCTCAGACGATAGGGAGGAGTCAGGTGCCAGTGCCGCTACGTGTCTATTGAACTTTGGTAGAGGGGTTGCGACTCGGTTTGGGAACACATGGGCGACCCATGCTAATTGGGACAACATGTTCGATAGTACCGCTATAGTCTCTCTCTTTCTTTCAGATGTCACTGGTACTGCACATCAAATCAAGTTCAAGAGGCAGAGCAGCGGTGTCACTGCTTACACGGCCACTGCCATCAGCGGTGGCAATACACCCGGTATACTCATCGCTGATGATGGTAACACCGCAGACCCCGCTGTGGTAGCGACTGCCCTCAACACCTACATAGCGAATCATCTCTCATCTTATTTCACCTCGTCAATCAAGAGTGACATCTCAATCACCAGTGCAGGTGAGGTTGCTGCGAACGTAGTGGTGGAGATAAGGCAAGTAACGACAGGGTCCAACGGAAACAACTACACTCCACGTTGGATGGACACAGGAGGGAAGTTTTTCCAACCACATCAAGAGGCTTTCACGGGTGGCACAGATGCAGTGCTGAAATCAGCGGGAGACAAGGTGCAGGACATCTATGGTATCCTGAACAACAGCACTACGAAGGCTGGCAGGCAGGCTGCTGGTCTTATCTTTGGTGCACTCACTGGTGTAGCAGTGGTAGCGACTGGTGGTGCTGCTGCCGTCGTTGCTGGTGCTGCTGGTGCTGCTGGAGGTTTAGGTATATCCATGTTTCATGAGGACAAGGCTAGACAGGACTACATCTGCGGCATACAGATACCATTCAACTCCAAGATTAAGGCCACTGACGGGGAACTGTACAACGCTAGGAACTTCTTCATGCCGACTGGTGGGGGACAGGTGGGCATGAAGGGGTCCGAGAGCAGTAACCCTGCAAGCGCCACTTTCTCTCATGATGCTAAGGAACGCACCGGAATCCAAGGTGCAGTCCAGAAGATGGACATCACATACGATGCAGGGGAGACGGTATACACATTCAATCTGATATTCGCTCCGATAGATAACCTGCTGTGATACCATGACTGTGATAGGGAGAACGAACCACGCATTCTTCTTCGATGGCGTCAGTGACAGTATCATAGTGCCTGACGGCGCATTCAAGGCAGTGGGGAAAAAGAACCCCGAGGGTGAGTACGACGTCAGGGAGTTGCTGGGTACCAACATCTCGGTACCCCATGCTGCCGCTACCTCGGGGAACTTCCAAGACGGCCTGACGATTGAGGCTTGGGTGGTACCCGATTGCGGGGGGACTATCATAGAGAAGGAGGGGCAGTACAAACTCACTGTGGGAAACGTGGACACACCG
>TARA_R110000824_G_scaffold351664_1_pt1 | contig 11829 bp, 4 predicted proteins | sample TARA_R110000824 | Tara Oceans TARA_R110000824 (sample SAMEA4397747) | marine metagenome | biome: Polar Biome; feature: [MES] marine water layer (ENVO:01000295) within the mesopelagic zone...; material: water (ENVO:00002006), including particulate matter (ENVO:01000060) such as...... | reverse complement strand
AGTATCCTCAGATGTTGTAGAATCATCATATTAAATTAAATCAAATGAAATTTAACATAAGAATACTAAAAGATTCTGATTGGGATACTTTAGTAGAATGGTGGGATAGTTGGCCTGAATGGACGGCTCCATCTAAAGATTTTTTACCTGATAATGGTAAAGGAGGTTTTATGGTTGAAAAAGACAATAAACCTATTATTGCTGGATTTTTATATATAACCAACTCTAAGGCAGCTTTACTTGAATGGATAGTTTCTAATCCTAAGTATAGAGAAAGTGACAGAAATGAAGCCGTAGAGCTGTTAATTAAAGGTGCTGAGGACTTCTGTAAAGAACAAGGTATAAAGTATATATTTAGCATCGGAAGAAATAAAAATCTTATAAAAACGCATAAAAAATTAGGTTATCAAGTAGATGATAAACCTTCATACGAAATAGTAAAAATAATATAACATGGGACTAGCAACGGCATTAATAGTTAGCGCATCGGTTTCTGCAATTGGCGGAGCGGTTGGAGCTAATCAAGCAAAGAAAGCAGCGGGAAGAGCATCAAGAAATGCAGACAACGCAGCAGAGGCAATGAAAATTGCAAAAGCTTCTAGAGCAACTATAATAAATCCTTATTCTGGTACTAAAGACTTGTCAGATATGGCAAAAAACTTAAGTGGAAAAATGTTTAATCCTTTTGCAAGTTTAGGTGTGGCAACTCAAGCTGCTGAAATGCAAGTGGAGGAAGCTGATATTGCTTTAGCAAATACACTAGATACACTAAGAGCTACAGGTGCTAGTGCTGGTGGAGCAACCGCTTTAGCTCAAGCCGCGTTACAAAGTAAAAAAGGTGTTTCAGCTAACATTGAACAACAAGAAGCACAAAACGAAAAAATGAGAGCACAAGGTGAATCTCAGTTAAATAAAATGAAAGTATCTGAGGAACAAAGAATACAAGGTATTGCTATTAACGAAGGGCAGAGAGTGCAAGCTGCTGACGCACAAGGTAAAGCTTTTGAATTTCAAGCTCAAGAAAAGAGAACTAATATGGATATGAATAGAGCAGCTGGACAGATGGATAATGCTCAACAACAACTATCTGACGCTAAAGCTGCTGAGGCTGGAGCTTGGGGAGGAGCAATAAGTGCTGTAGGTGGTTTAGCAGGTTCTACTATTAGTGCTTATGGTCAAAGTGGATCTACGGATGGTTTTGGAAAATGGCTAACAAAATAATAAAATAAAAAATATGGGAGCATACGAAAATCCAAGATACATAAGAGACTTATCAGCTCAGGCTTACGGTACAGCAATAACAGACTTTGGAAAAGCTATTGGTGGAGGTATATTAAGTTATGCTGCTTCAAAAAAAGCAAATGAAGATGCAATTGAAAAAGAAAAACTAGTCAACAGAGGAATCTGGGTGGATAATGAAGCTGAGTTTGATAAACTATTTCAAAACGATGTAAAAGGCTATAAAGACGAAGAGAAAAATGAAAACTTATTTATCAAGTGGAAAGACGAAGCCAAAGGACTATTAGCATCTGCTAAAAAAGCTAACTATGAAATTAAAACAGATAAAGACTTGTCTGATCAAGATGTTGCTGATAGAATGGCTGTAGTAGATGTATACACTAATTATATGGGTGCTGGAGAAACTAACATAGGTTCAATGTATACTGATAATGAAGATGCAAAAAAGTTTAATAGAAACAACTATGGTGTGTCACAAGTTCCTGTAGGAAGTGGTGTAACTGGAACTACAAACAAATGGGCTTTGTTAGCTTTAGCTAATTCAAACAACGCGCCAGCAGGTGTAGAATATTTTACTGATGTAGAAGTTGGATCAATAGGAGAAGCAATGGTAGTAGCTAATACTAAGTTTACAGATGAAACATCTTCTGCGTGGCAAAGTTTAACAGAGGAAGAAAAAACTCATGCTAGAGATAATGACATGACATTCAAATGGAAAAAAGATTGGGGAAAATGGAATGCTGCAGGAGGTTTTTTTCGTGATATAGATACTGGTTTATCTGATGATGTAATGACAACTTTAGATTTAAAAAATGAAAATGGTGATATAAACTCAACGTTATTAATCGAAGGTGGATTTAGAACTGAAATAAATAAAAAAGATCCTATAACGGGCAAAGGTAGTGGAAGAGATGTAACGACAACCACATCTCTAGTTAACACACCAGCTATGCGTCAAGGACTTTTATCAGATTCTAGTAATCATGCTAAATTAATAAATGGTACTTATAGTATTGAAGATACAAATAACTTTATAGCATATACGCTTAAACAAAAAGGAAATTCATTTAATAGAAGTACAACTATTTTAGATTCTACATTAGAAGGAGGAACAGAGTATAGCGAAAAATTTCCAAATGGAAGAACTTATGATGAATTAAGTAAAGAGGTTGGAGCTGTAGAAAGTTTTTTTACTAATGGAATAATAGATAATACAATGCAAAATAATCTTGGGTCAAGTACTAAAGGCCAGGTAGGTTATACACAAAGAGTGGCTACACCACAGGAAATTATCGCAATAAATACTCAAAACCAAAATGACCCTAACTTTAGTGGAGCTAAATTAATAGAAGGAGATCAGATATGGGTGTCAGAAAGAACCAACGAGTTTGGAACTAAAACAGTAACCCCACCATCTGGAGGAACTGATAATGCTAATGATAAAGTAATTAAGTTTGATAAATACATAACTGATACATATTTTGCTAATAATCCAGATTTAACTGCTGTTTCTCTTCTAAGTAAATTAGATGAAAATAAAACCATCAACAACGATGTGCTTAAGAATTTTGTTAACATGGACAGTGATAGGTGGATTGCACCTGCAACAGCTGGTATTTCAGAAACAATAAGATTAAAGCTTGCTAAAGAAGAGGTAAAACGTGGGAAAACACTTCCAAAAGGCACAACTGCAGAAAACGTACCGTTATCTTCATTAAGTGATGAAATACAAAAACAGCATAAAAATCAAGTGAAAGCTAGAATGGATGAATATAAAACTATGACAGGTCAAGGAAAGGTTTGGAGTAGATATTCTAATCAACCTATAGAGGCTTTAATGTTAAAGAATCAATTAGGAAAATATTCAGTTAAAACAAACTCTGCTAGTGGTGGATTTATAACAGGAGCTACAGGAGAAAGTCCATATACAACTAAAGGTTATCCTACTAATTAAAATATAATTATGTATACATACAACGGAAAAGAATATTCTTTAGAACAGATCCAAAAAATGGCAACAGACAATGGGTATGGAGAAGACTATCAAACATATTTAGATGATCATCCTGATTTTAAAGAATCTGGTCTTGAGGTTGAAGAGCCTACTAAGGTTGAAAAACTTCCGGGTATAGGTCTAGATTTTCAACCAGGTCCTGCGGAAGAGAGTGCGGTTGTAGGACCGGAAAATGTAGCGCAATCAAATGCAGTGCAAGAAAATACGGAATTATCCTTGGAAGATACTTTTTCGGATTCTCAAGACGATGTACCTGCTAAAGAACCTGGTTTTTTACAAAAGATAATAAATGTTATCAACGAAAGTGCTTTCAGCAAGTATGGAGGCGTTGCTGGTTTTAACGAGAGTAACGAACCAACCGCGGCACAATTGAGGGCTGAAGAAGAAAAAAAGATTGAAACAGCGAGAGTTGATAATGATGATTTTAAAAAAGAGAAGAAAGTTTTTAGTAGTAAGATAGAACAATTACTAAATGATCCTTCTATATTAAAAAAAATAACTCAAACAAAAGAAAATCCAGAAGGAGTATCAAATTTTGAATTCATATTACCTGAAGCCTTTAATGGTTTAGGTAAAAATATGGATGCTTATGAAGATATATTAAAAGTAATTAAACCTATATTATTAGAAGATTATAATGGTCCTGTTTTAGAAAAAGATGTTGATAAATTATTTAAAAATATACTAACAGATAGAGCACTTTTGTCAAAAAGAAACAGAGATGTTGGAGAGGCTATAAAAGGAATTGAATATGCTACTGAAGATTTTAGTAACAGTGGAGAAGGGGGAAGCCCTGTAGAAAACGCTGTATATTCTAGAGGAGTTGCTATAGATGTTTATCAGCAAAAAGATATAAAAAATTACACTGAAGAAGAAAGATCAATATATGATCTTAAAACTATTGTAGATAATTTAAGAAAAACAAAAGGGGAAGCAAAATCTATTATTGAAGCTCAAAGTGCTTATGTAGAAGCTTTAAAAAAGTTTGGAGGAAACGATCCTTGGACTTCACAAGAGCAATTAACTCCTCATTTTGATGGTGATGGTAATATAATAGGAACAGCGGCTACAGATGATAGAGAGCCAAACCCACTTGATATTACTACTGGAGACTTAAATAATGCAAGCGCTTCACTATCTGCAACTCCTAAGTCTTCGTGGGAAGGAGCAAGAGATAGTAATTTATTTGAGCGTTATACAAGTGATAAAACAGGACAAAACACGTTTAATATAGAGGTGGGAACTTCTGAAATGAGTCAGAATCTTTTAGAAAGCTATGGTTATACTCCAATTAAAAGCGAAAACGGTAAAAAGACTTATAAAAATGTAAAAGTTATTGATATTGCAAAAGGGCAAAATATACTTTTTGGAGAATCATCTCTTACTGAAATTGAATCATCTTTAGATCAGTTTGGTAGAGACGTAAAAGGATTTATAAATATTTCACCTGGAGATGAAAAAGCTGAAATAGATAAAGAGTTTAGCATGGATGAAGATAAGCCAGATTTGTCTTCTAGAGGTTTTTATGAATTCATAAAAGGTTACACAAGCGATAGGAAATCTATAATAGCAAATCAAAGAACTTTAAGTAGAGTAGTTACTTTAGGGATTAATCCTTCTTCACTTAACAATACATCTGGCTCTATTCTAAAAGATGGTATAAAAAGAACCTTTGAATTATTAAGCCCTGAACTTGTTCCTGATATTGAAGATGGCGATGGAAGATCTTTGGATGGAAGTGAACAAAGTAATAGAGCAACTTTAGATGCATTAGATTTGATTATAAATGAAGAAGGTTTACCTACTACAACAGAAACAAAAGATAAGATAAAAAGAACTAGAGCATATGAATTTTTTGAAGGAGCGGTGGGAATGGCCCCTGTTGTTGCAAAGTTTGCAGCTATAGATGTTGCTTTAAAAAAAGTAGGTGCTATAACTGGTTTTCCAGCTTTAATGAGTAAGCTTCTTCAGCCTAGATACTATAAAGCAGGGAAGTTAATGACACCAAAACAAGTAACCGCTTTGGGCACTCCTGGAACTTCTAAGTTTAAAAACGCTTTAACAAAAAAGAAAATAACTACAAAAGGTGCAGCCACTATAAATAAGGCTATTTATCATGCTACTTACGCCGCAAGAGAAGAGGGTAAAGTTAGTGTTGCTTTTGGTGATCAATACCATGTTGGAGGAGGTGCTGCTTTTTATGGTGTTGGGGCAATGATTCCTAAGTGGGTTACACCTTTCAATGGTTTAAATACAATGTTAAATACAACTTTGAACGGCGGTATAGCTTTTAGTATATCTTCTGAAGTAGCACAAAATTTTGAAAGCATTGCAAGAGATATAAGCGGTAATGAAACATACTCTAGATTTGTTGAAGATAGATATAGCGATCTATGGGATGACGAGGTTGATTTTCTTGATAAAAAAGTTATTAAAGAAGGAATAGGTAATTTATTTTTAGGAGCTGCTTTAGGAGGTCAAAAGTTATTGACTTCAAGCACTGGTATGTCATTGATGAGTAGTAATGCTTTATATAAAATTAATAACAAAAGTTATAAAGTTCATAAAAAATTAACTACTGAATTAGAAAATACTAAAACTGAAAAAGATGTAAATGGTCTTGTTGATTCTAAAAAAATTAAAGAACTTGAACAAAAAATAGAAGATAATATAGAGGTTATTTCTTTAAGTGAATCTCAAATTAATATTTTAGAAAACAATCAAGCTTTCAGCAACCCTGTAACAGCAGGTAAACTTTATAGTAAAAGATACAATAAAGTATTAGAAGGTTTAGGGGAACGTGGTAAACCAGCTAAAATAATAGCACAACAAGGGAACGAAGGTTTTGTAAATAAAGAAGCGGCTGCTGAAGCCAGAAAAGTGGATGGGGTTATGGAAATCATGGTTGATTTAAACAAAGTGACTCCAGGTAAACTACCTCACGAGGTTTTTCATTTAGCTGCACAAAAATTGTTTAAAGGAAATCCTAATGCTTTAAAGCAATTTAAAAGTATGATAAGTGAATCATTTAAAGATATAAAATTTGAATGGACAAATAAAGCTGGAGAAGGTAAAACCGGAAATTTAGAAGAGTTTATTACAGATAAATATCCTGACGCTAAAACAGCGGAAGAGTTTATGGCTTATAGTGCAGAAATATTAGCTGATCCAAAAATGTATAGAGAATTAACTGGTAAAGGTACTTGGGGTATTTTAAGAGAAAATATGGTATCTTGGGGAGAAAGAAACATTGGATTTTCTACCGAAATTGTTGGCAAAGAACAGTTGATTAATTTAATGGGAAGATATGCTAACAGTGTTAAGAGTGGTTACTCTACTTCTAAACAAATGAAAAGGCTTTTAAATGTTAAACTACCTGAAGTTATAGAGGCTGATAATAGAAAACTAAATGAAATTATTATTGACACACGTAAGGAAGCAGGTTCCGATGCTTCAAGAGATTTAATTTCTGAGAAGGAAGCTTTAATGGCTAGACAGAAAGAACTAGTGCCGTTTGTAAGAACTAATCAAGATGCAAAAGATGAGGCTAAAGAAAATGCTACTCTTATACAGGAATTAAATAAAAATATTAAAAAATCCACTGAAAACGAACAAGATATAACAACTTTTCAAGAACAAACAAGAGTTAGTACAGCTGAAGCCGTTAAATCAAAAAGATATTTAAGAAACGCAGGAGGAGATCTTGTATTAAATAAAAAAGGTAAACCTATATTAGCCCCGTTGAAAACAACTAAAGCTATTATTGCTGAGAATAGGTTAATAGAAAATAATCAAGGTATTATACAAAAAGAATTAGCAAAATTTGATTCTAAATTGGGTGGAAACTACGCAGATTTTAAAGGTGATGTTTATAAAGCTGTAGGTGATTTAATGAAAACATGGAAACCAGGCGTTTCTCCATTTGGTGCTTATTTAAAAACTAATTTACCACTTAGAACTCCAGGTATATTTGATAAAATTGGTGAAAGAACAAAAGGTAAAGAAGATTTGTTTGATGTTAGTTTAGACAAAGCAATGAATATACCAGAATCTACTGTAGATTTTAGTGATTTAATTGATCTTAGTCCTTCAAAAAGAATTGAAACTGCTATTCATGGTATAAATCCAGTTAATACAATAGTTGATTCAAAACTTAGAAATCAGATTATTGAAGCAAACAATTCTAGTTTTGAGTCTATCAACGTTGCTGATCTACTAGCTGGGCCTGCAGCCCCAGGTGGTAAACTTAAAAATCAAGATATAAAAGGTATTGCAGAGTTGTTTGGTGTTGATTTTAAAAAGATACAAAGTAAAACTGCTAATTTAAGCCAAAAAGAAGTTTTAGATGCTCAAGAAAGAATTATTGACATGGCACCTGTACTTATAGAATTAGCTTCTAGACCTAATAATGTAAGACAATCAGGCAATAGTCTTGTTAGTGATATTTATATAAATTCTACAATGGGCCTTAATTCTTCACTTAAAAAAGCTTGGTATAAAAAAGGTGAAAGAATAGGGAATAATACAGAATTTATTTTAAAACCTGAAATATTAGATTCTAATGGAAAGATTAGAGAGGATATTTTTATGAAACAATTTGGTTTAAAAATAGACAAAGATGGTAAATATATAAAGTTTGAGCCAAGTAAAAGAAACGGATTTGATCCTTCTATAAAAGGTGTAATAGATTTTTTTGGAAAAGATGTTACAAATGTATTATTTAGAAAACACTTAAATAAACCTGGAGTTTTTGAAAAAGTTTTTGAACAAAGCCCAGAGCTTGCTAAAGATATTAGTTTACCTCAAATGTTAATTGATTTTGCTGCTGGTAAACCAGAGGCTATGCAATCATTTGAATTAGTTAGAGAAGGGTTTAAGCTTGTAGATCCAAATATTAAAGATTTTCAAATATACGGATTATTAGATAAATTTATAAAAGGTGAAAAAATAGATAACAAATGGATTAACTCAATAGATACTGCTCGCTGGGCTTCTCAAAAACCAGCTGAAAGAGATGGTCAACCTTTTATTGAAAAAACTAAAGTTTATGACTCTTATTATAGTAAAAATGTTACTAGCTGGACTTCAAAATTAAAATGGACACCAGAAGAATTAGCAAAAAGCAAGAAAGATTACAATGATACGTATATAACTAAACTTGCTGAATTTGTTCCTATTTCTTTTACTAAATTAAAAAGTACAAAAACAGGTAAAGAAGGAACTTTTTATTTAAAATATTTAAAGTTTGGGAACGAAAGCAGAGGTGTTGGCCTTGAAACAGGTTCTTTAGGCGTCGAAGCAGCAAAAGCATTTTCTAAATCACCTGAATTAAAAGATTTAATGAAAACAGAGTTTGACGCTTTAAATAAACAATATAAAGCTTCAAAAGATACCACTCAAAAAACATTTTTGTTAGATAGGATAAATGAAATAAAAGCCTTAAGAAAAGCTTGGAAAGATTTTGAAAAAGTTAAAGATGCTTTTGAACCAGCTAATTCTGATGCAATGGGGCAGTTTAATATTGGCAAAATGAGAGCTATTCAACAAAGTGCAAAAGATGTTTTATTACCTGATGGATCAATTTTACGTAGGGGTTCGAACGTTAATCAAAAGTTAAAAGCTTTAGCTCAAGTTGTTAATCCAAAAGTTGCTGATGCATTAGGTAAGTTTGACATAGCAATAAATGCTTCTATTGAAGCTTGGGTAAATAAGCAAGGTCCCGTAGGTAGTGAAGCAAGAAAAAAAGCAATGGAAAATGTTTATAGAGACAAACAGATGACCACTAATTTTGTAATGTCTGATAGAGCAAGTGCAGGCTTTAGAGGCATGTATTTAATTGATGGGGTTCAAACCATGAAACAAAAGGGAGAGCATATAAAAGATTCTTCTACTAAAGTTGCAGAAACTTTTCAAGCTATAGATAAAGGAACATGGCTTAAAGATAATAAAAATATAAACAAAGGTTATGAACAAGTTTTAGCACCTAAAGGGTTTAAGGGTAAAACATCTGTTGAATCAACTTTTTTAGAACAAATTGATTTTGACTTAGGTGTTAATAGCCCATTGGGTAACAAAAGACTTGATTACAATGATAATTTAAATAGAAATACTTACGATATTTATACTCAAAAAACTTATTATGAAAAAAATCTAAAAACGTTTACTGAAGATGCTTTAAAAGAACTTTCTAGTGATCCAGCATTTAAAGCGGAAAAAATATACAACCAAACATCTACTCAGGTTATTAAAAAAATGATAAGAGATGCTCCTAAAGTAACTCCAGAAATAGTAATATTAGAACAAAAAATAAATAATAGCAAAGAGTATAAAAAAGTTAAAGATAATAATATTATAATAGGTAAAAAAGCTGGAGTAAAATTTAACGAAAAATCAGATAATATAGATATAATTGAAACACTTAGAAGAGTGGATGAAATAAATGCTTTAAAAACTAAAGATTCATACGAGTCTTTTGATTTAAACAAAGAGTTTAATGAAATGATAGAAATGTCTACTGAAAGTTTAGGTAAAAAAGTTGACAAAGAGAAAAATTATTCTGATATTAGAGCAAAAACTTTAGGTGCTAAAAAAAGAAAATATCAATTCTTTTTACCTGATTCAGCTCAAGATTTTAAAGGATTATTAGACGTTACTTTAGGTAAAGGTAAACAAGGGGATATGCAAAGAGCATGGTACGAGAAAAACTTACAAGATCCTTACAATGCAGCGATAGATAATCTAACAAGAGATAGAGTAGCTCTTCAAAAAGATTTTAAAGGTCTAAAGAAGCAATTAAAAGTTGTGCCTAAAGATTTAAGAAAAGAAGCTATTGAAGGTTTTACTTATGAACAAGCTATTAGAGTTTTTACCTGGAATAAGCAAGGTATGAAAATAGATGGATTATCTAAAAGAGATCTTAAAGAATTAACTGGTGTAGTTGAAAAAAACCCTGAATTAGTTGCTTTTTCTGAACAACTTATTGCTATTAATAAAGGTAATGGTTATCCTTCGCCAACTAAAAGCTGGTTAATCGAAACCCTAGCAACTGATTTAAGAAAGGGATTAAACACTACAAAAAGAGCAGAATACTTAGAGCAATGGCAAAATAACGTAGATGCTATTTATTCTAAAGAAAACATGAATAAACTACAAGCTTTGTATGGAGACAAGTATGTTGATGCTTTAAAAAATTCTTTAAAAAGAATGAAGTTAGGAACAAACCGATCACCAGCTGGAAGTAAAATTGAAAACGATTTTATTGATTTTATAAATGGTGCAAATGGTGTTACTATGTTTTTAAATACTAGATCAGCTGTATTACAAACTACTTCTGCTATGAACTTTATAGAAGTAAATGGTCCTAATAATATAGTAGCAGCATCAAAAGCGTTTGCTAATCAACCTCAATTTTGGTCTGATTTTAAAAAATTAATGAATTCTGATTATTTAGTTGACAGACGTGATGGTTTAAAGCTCAATGTTAGTGAATCTGAAATAGCTGATGCAGCGGCTACAGCTTCTAACAAGTTTAAAGGTGGTGTAAACTATATACTATCTAAAGGTTATTTAATGACTAGGTTTGCAGATAGTTTTGCCATAGCGTCTGGAGGTTCTACATATTTTAGAAATAGAGTCGATGCTTATGTAAAAGCTGGACTAACTAAATCAGCAGCTGAATCAAAAGCATTTTCAGACTTTAAAACAACTGCTGAAAAATCTCAACAATCAGCTGATCCATCTAAGATTAGTGCACAACAATCAACTGCTTTAGGTAGAACTATTTTATCTTTTGCTAATTATCCTATGCAAGCTGCTAGAATTCAGAAAGCTGAAGCCTTAGATCTTATAAATGGAAGAGGAGGTAAAGGAGCTTGGAAAGGTCAAATATCAAGAATAATGTACTATGGCGTTGTACAAAACTTTATATTCAACGGATTACAAAATGCTATTTTTGCTGCTGCATGGGAAGATCCAGAAATGGATTACAATATATCTGACAAGCAAGATCAAAGAAACGTTAGGATTGCAAATGGAATGGTAGATACTATTTTAAGAGGTAGTGGTGTTGCTGGAGCTGGTGTTTCTGTTTTAAAAAATGTATTACTAAAAATAAAAGAAGAAACTAATAAAAATAGACCAGATTATAAAAAAGCTGCTTTAGAAGTATTTTCAATTGCTCCACCAGTTGATAGAAAATTAAGTAATTTAATAAATGCGGCTAATTCTTTTCAATATGATTTAAAAGACATGAAATCAATGTCTCTTATGGACATAAATAACCCGGCTTATTTAGCTAGTGCTAATATTATTTCTGCTGCAACAAATGTTCCACTAGAAAGACTAGTTATGAAAGTTCAAAATTTACAAGGAGTATTTCAAGACCAAATGGATGCAAGACAAAGAATTGCTAGATTTGCAGGTTGGCCAGCTTGGCAGATAGGTCCAGAAAAATTTGATGTTACACCGTTATCGATAGATAGAAGTAAAAAAAGTATGTTTGATCTAGATCTTGACTTGGATCTTGACTTAGATTTAGACTTAGACTTAGACTTAGATTTAAAATTATAATTATGGCA